>Ga0210016_1005353_pt1 | contig 10717 bp, 11 predicted proteins | sample CryGeyCG2014_300_FD_185454 | JGI IMG/M metagenome (GOLD analysis project Ga0210016, IMG submission 185454) | Groundwater microbial communities from aquifer - Crystal Geyser CG02_land_8/20/14_3.00 (SPAdes) (version 2) | ecosystem: Environmental > Aquatic > Deep subsurface > Groundwater | place...
GCGGCACCTCAGACGGACGTTTCATCGCCGACATCTGCCCGCAAGTGATCGAGCTGGGACCGCTCAACGCGACCATTCACAAACTCAACGAATGCGTGGCCATTGCCGATCTGGACGCGCTGTCGGAAATTTATTATCTGACGCTGAAAAAGCTGCTGGCCAAATAAGGAGAGGCGCGATGGACATCAATCATTTTTCCGAGGCGAGCGCCTCGCTGCAGACGGTGCGCGACTGCTTCCGCTTCGCCATCAGCCGCTTCAATGACGCAAAATTGTTCTTCGGCCACGGCAGCGACAATGCCTATGACGAAGCGGCCTACCTCATCCTGCACACGCTCCATCTGCCGCTCGACCAGCTGGAACCCTTCCTCGATGCGCGCCTGACCCAATCCGAGTTGTATGAGGTGCTGAACATCATCGAGAACAGAGTCGAACAGCGCATCCCGGCAGCTTATTTGACCCATCAGGCCTGGCTGGGCGAGCACGAATTCTACGTCGATGAGCGCGTCATCGTGCCGCGTTCGTTCATCGCGGAACTGCTGCGCGAACAACTCTTCCCCTGGCTGGAAAATCCGGAGCAGGCAAACACTGTGCTGGACTTGTGCACCGGCAGCGGCTGTCTCGCCATCCTCGCCGCCCATGCCTTTCCCCGCGCCCGGGTCGATGCCGCCGACCTTTCGCCCGATGCGCTGGACGTCGCCCGCCGCAACGTGGGCGACTACGGGCTGGAAGAGCGCATCGACCTGATCGAATCCGACCTGTTCGCCGGCCTCGAAGGCAAGCGCTACGATCTCATCATCAGCAACCCGCCGTATGTGGATGCGCCCTCGGTCGCCGCCCTGCCGCCCGAATATCAGCACGAACCGGCGCTGGCGCTGGGCAGCGGCAGCGACGGCCTGGATGCCACGCGCATCATCCTCGCCCATGCCGCCGAACATCTGAATCCGGACGGCCTGCTGGTGGTCGAGATCGGGCACAACCGCGACGCGCTCGAAGAAGCTTTCCCCGACCTGCCGTTCACCTGGCTGGAAGTCAGCGCCGGCGACGAGTTCGTGTTCCTGTTGCACCGCAATGACCTTTTGTGATGTCGGTCGATCATTACGAGAACTTTCCCGTCGCCTCCATTCTCATGCCCAGGCGGCTGCGCAGGCCGGTGGCGGCGATCTACCACTTCGCCCGCGCGGCGGATGATATTGCGGATGAGGGGGACCTTGGCGACGCGGAGCGCCTGCGGCAACTGGATGAGTTTCGCGCCGAACTCGACCGTATCGACCAGGGTGAAAAACCCCGCTCTGCACTGTTCTTCGCCCTCTCCCACCAGATCATCGCCTACGACCTGCCACTGCAACCGTTTCACGACCTGCTCGATGCCTTTTCCCAGGATGTGGTGAAGAAGCGCTATGCCGATTTCGACGATTTGCATGATTACTGCCGCCGCTCCGCCAACCCGATCGGCAACTTGCTGCTGCATCTGTATGACGAGGCGACACCCGTCAACCTTGCCTACTCGGATGCAATCTGCACCGCCCTGCAACTGATCAACTTCTGGCAGGACGTGGCGAAGGATTGGGCCATCGGCCGCGTCTATCTGCCGCAAGATGATCTGGCGCGATTCGGCGTCAGCGAGGCGCAGATCGGCGCAGGTCGCGCGGACGACAACTGGCGCGCGCTGATGCGGTTCGAGGTGCAACGCGCGCGAGCGATGATGCTGGAAGGCCGTCCGCTGGGCATCATCCTCACCGGCCGGATTGGGCTGGAGATGCGCATGATCATCCAGGGTGGCCTGCGCATCCTCGACAAGATCGAAGCGGCTGATTACGACGTGTTCAACCGGCGCCCCGTCTTGCGTCCGTTCGACTGGTTTATCATGCTAGCGAAGTCAGCACCCTTCTGAAAAAGCATGGATCCGAACCAATACTGCGAAGATAAGGCCAGACAAAGCGGCTCAAGTTTCACCATCAGCTTCCGCTTCCTGCCCGAACCAAAACGGCGCGCGATGACCGCGCTGTATGCGTTCTGCCGCGAGGTGGACGATGTGGTGGACGAGTGCTCGGACGCCAATGTCGCGCGCGCCACGCTCAACTGGTGGCGCGGAGAAGTCGCCGCCATCTATGGCGGCACACCGCAGCATCCGGTGTGTCAGGCGCTGGTATCCGTGGTTAAACAATTCAATCTGCCGCAGGAGCATCTGCTGGAGATCATCGACGGCATGGAGATGGACCTCGACCAGCCTCGTTACCCGGATTTCAAGTCGCTGCAACTGTACTGCTACCGCGTCGCCTCGGTGGTCGGCCTGCTCACCGTCGAGATATTCGGCTACACGGACAGGCAAACCCTGAAATACGCGCACGACCTCGGCATCGCCTTCCAGCTCACCAACATCATCCGCGACGTGGGCGAGGACGCCCGGCGCAACCGCATTTATCTGCCCATGGATGAGCTGCAGCGATTCGGTGTGACCGCGGCGGACATCCTCAATGCAAACGAGTCGGATAACTTCCACAAACTGATGGTGTTCCAGATCGAACGCGCGCGCCGCTACTACCGGCAGGCTTTCGACCATCTGCCCGCCGTGGATCGCACCGCGCAACGCGCCGGGCTGGTGATGGCGGCGATCTATCAGGCCGTGCTGGATGAAGTGGAACGCAGCGGCTGCCATGTCCTGCAGGAACGCGTGTCGCTGACACCGACTTACAAGCTGTGGCTAGCGGTCAAGGCATGGTTGAAAAATTGAAATGAAGCCCTCTCCCCAACCCTCTCCCGCCAGCGGGAGAGGGAGCGATCGTGAGAAGCAATTCATAAATCCAGCCATCATCGGCGGCGGCTATGCCGGCATGGCGGCAGCCGTCGAACTAGCCTCTCGTGGCATCCACGTCACGGTATTCGAAAGTGCGAAACAGCTCGGCGGGCGGGCGCGCGGCGTGCACATTCCAAACCCCATTCGGCAGAAGGAACAACAACACGACCGGCCCTCTATCCAACTCCCCCCCGGAGGAGGAAAAGGCGACCATCCCCTTGCGGGGAATTATTTGACTCTGGACAACGGCCAGCATCTGTTGCTCGGCTGCTACCACGAGACGCTGCGCCTGATTGAACGCGTTGGTGGCGACATTGAACGGGATTTTCTGCGCCTGCCGCTCCAGCTCGATCTGCATGGCCATTTCTCCCTCAAAGCCCCATACCTGCCGGCTCCGTTTCACCTCCTGTTTGCCCTGCTTGCAGCGCAAGGATTGACCTGGAAGGAACGTATGAAAGCGGCCGGTTTCATGCGGCAACTACAAGGGTTGCACTTCCGCTTGCCTGGCGATATGACGGTCAGCGAACTGCTTGCCTGCTTCGGCCAAGATGCCGATCTCGCCCTCAAATTATGGGAGCCGCTCTGCATCGCAGCCTTGAACACGCCGATCCATCAAGCATCCGCCCAAGTGCTGCTCAATGTGCTGCGCGACGCGCTGAACCGCACCCGCGCCGACAGCGACATGCTGCTGCCGCGACTCGACTTTACCGCGCTGTTCCCGCAGCGCGCAGCCGCATATGTTGAACGGCACGGCGGTAAGGTGCAGCTTTCCTGCGGTGTGGAAACCATCGTCCCGCGTGACGACGGAATCGAACTGATTACCGCGCACGGCAGACAATGTTTCAGCCATGTTATCTGTGCTGCCGCGCCCGGTGCGGCAGCCAGGCTGTTGCGCCCGCTTGCCGGGCTCGCAAACACCGTGGCCCGGATCGACAGCCTGCAACAGCAACCGATCTATACCGTCTATCTGCAATTCCCGGCCACGGTCGGATTGCCGCAGCCGATGCTCGGCCTGCATCAGCGCACCAGCCAGTGGCTGTTCGACAAGGGGCGCATCGCCGGGCAACACGGCCTGCTCGCCGCCGTCATCAGCGCGGAGGGTATCCATCAGGCATTGAGCCAGGAAGAATTGGCGCAAAAAGTCATCGCCGAACTGCATGAAGAATTCGGCATCACCGCAGCCCCCCTTTGGCACAAGGTCATCGCCGAGAAACAGGCCACCTTCTGTTGCGCGCCTAACTTGCAACGGCCGCCGCAAACCACCGCACTCACCGGATTGTTGCTGGCCGGCGACTACACTGCGGGCGACTATCCGGCTACGCTGGAGGGCGCTGTATTGAGCGGCATCCGTGCCGCCGCACTGGCGACTCAAGACAGCCCGCAGCGCTTGTGATACCTTGTGCGCCAAATCCAATCCCAGCAGGAGGTTAATGTGGACGAGTTAGATGCCATCCAGACCAGTCTCGCCAGTTTTACGCAGCGCCTGGACGAAGTCGCCTCGAATCAGTTCAACGAGATTCGCAAGTGTTCTTTCTTTGACCCGATCCCCAGTGAGGCACTGCAATCGATCGCCCGGCTGACTTCGATCAAAACCTTCAAAAACGGGGAAAAAATTACCTCGGAGGGGGATGAGATCAACGCCTTCTACGTCATTCTCTTTGGCAAGACGAGTGTGCATGTGCGCAACAACGAGGTTGCCATCCTCCACAGCGGGGAATGTATCGGTGAAGCCGCTTTCTTTGCCTCCGAGGTCACATCACGCTCTGCCACCGTCATCGCCGAGGGTGAAGTGATTGCGGCTGAGTTCAAAAAGTCCGACATCAAGTCGTTGAGCGGGGAGAACATCACTTACATGGACAAAGCCCTGATGAATGCCCTGTTCCGCAAATTGCAACACGCCAATCGCAAGATCGAGGAGTTATTGCGCTGACTCCATGAGCATCATCGCGGTATTCAACCAGAAAGGCGGGGTCGGCAAAACCACCACGGCGCTTAACCTGACCGCCGCATTGCAGCACAATGGCCGCAACCCCTGTGCCATCGACCTCGACCCGCAGGCGCAATTCTCCTCAATTTCCAAAGTCAGTGTCCGCTCCGGGGATGACACGCTGCTGTCCCTGTTTCAACGGAATCGACCTTTGCGCGATCTGCTGCAACCCTCTCCGTGTGGTTTTAACGTGATTCCCTCGCACACCGAACTGGCCAAGGTGGATGTCCTGTTCGGCAAGGGATACAACGTGGTGAACCGGCTGCATACTGCGCTGCGCAGTGAGGAATTCGGAACGAACCCGAGTGCGTCGCTGATCATGGATTGCAGTCCGATGATCGGCGTGCTGTCCCTGAATGCAATATTCGCCTGCGACGGTCTGATCGTCCCGATCTCCGCCGACCATCTATCCCTGCAAGGGGCGATGCACATCGAGAAAACATTGCATGCGCTGGAGCCCGTGCTCAAGCGCCGCGTCAAGCGGCGTTACCTGCTCACCCGTTTCGACCGGCGCCGGCGCATGGCGTGGGAAGTGCTGGAACAGGCGCAGGCGCGTTTTGGGAAAGATGTCTGTCAGACCTGCATCGCTGAAAACGTGAGCCTGGCGGAAAGCCCGGCGCTCAACCAAACCGTGTTCGAATATGCGCCCGGCAGTCGCGGCGCGCGTGATTACGCGGAGTTGTTGCAGGAATTGCTCGGGAACGGGTTTATCGAGTGAGTCTTACTTCGAGATCAGCGTGATGATCTCTTCCATCGACACCGCGTGTTGTGACCTGGCTTCATCTGCTCCGCGCTTCCCGCACGACAACACCTCGCAGTGGTGGTACATCTGGCGCAGCTTGCGTTCCGCTTCCGCCTGATCGCTCGCGCCGATCACCACACTGACGATGTGCTGTCCGTCGCGTGTCCGAATCGAGAAATCGAATTTCTGCATGGCCGCTAACCCCCGCTTTGCAACTTTCGCGCGCGCCTTGCTTCGTACAGGCAGATGCCGGTGCTGACCGAAACATTGAGACTTTCCACGCTGCCCGACATCGGAATGCGCGCCAGCTGATCACAGGTCTCCCGCGTCAGGCGACGCAATCCCTCTCCCTCCGCGCCCAGCACCAGCGCCAGCGCGCCGGTCTGTTTCACACCATATAAATCCGTCTCCGCTTCGCCCTCCATGCCGACTACCCAGATGTCGCGCTCCTTCAGTTCGCGCAGGGTGCGCGCCAGATTGGTGACGGTAATGTAGGGCACAGTTTGCGCCGCCCCGCAAGCGACTTTTTCCACCGTGGCATTGATGCCGACCGCGCGGTCCTTCGGCGCGATCACCGCATGCACGCCGAAGGCATCGGCACTGCGCAGGCAGGCACCCAGATTGTGCGGGTCCTGCACGCCGTCCAGCACCAGCAACAGCGGCGGTTCGGTCAGCGTGTCCAGCACGTCATCTAGGTGCTGCACTTTTTGCGCCGCATTCACCCGCGCCGCGACGCCCTGATGGCGCGTATTGCCCGCCATCCCGTCCAGCCGTTTGCCGTCCGCATGGATGACGCGCACGCCGCTGCTCTCGGCCAGCTTGAGCAGGTCGCGCGCGCGCGGATCGCGGCGCGCCGGATCGATATAGATTTCAAACACACTGTCCGCATTCTGGCGCAGACGTGCGTTCACCGCATGAAAACCGTGGATGATGCGCGACTCAGCCATGGCGTTTGCCCGTCTTGCCGGATTTTCCGGCTGCCTTGACTTTCTTTGGCGCGGCTTGTCCCCACGCGCCGACATCGGCGGCCTGCGGCTCGCTTTCCAGCACGAAATCGATCTTGGTACTTTCCATATCGACGCGCACCACCTTCACCCGCACACGGTCGCCGAGGCGATAGCGTTTGCCTGTGCGCTCGCCCAGCATCTGGTGTTTGGCCGGATCGAAATGGTAATAGTCGGCACCCAGTTCGGACACGTGCACCAGCCCTTCCACATACAGATCGTCCAGCGCCACGAACAGGCCAAAACCGGTGACCGACGAGATACTGCCGTCGAACACACTGCCCAGATGGTCGCGCATGAAGAAACACTTGAGCCAGGCTTCCACATCGCGCGTGGCATCATCGGCGCGGCGCTCGGTCAGCGAGCAATGCACGCCGAGCTCCGCCCACTTGAGTTGCGGCTTGTACTGTTTTCCGGCCAGCACCGCTTTGATTGCGCGGTGCACCAGCAAGTCCGGATAGCGGCGGATCGGCGAAGTGAAGTGCGCATAGGCTTCATAGCCGAGGCCGAAGTGGCCGAGATTGTCCGGGGCATACACGGCCTGGCGCAGGGAACGCAGCATCACGGTCTGCAGCAAGCCGTAATCGGGACGGCCCTTGATCGCCTTGAGCAATTTTGAATAGTCGCCGGCTTGCGGCTCGTCGCCGCCGCCCAGCTGCAAACCGAACTCCTTGAAGAACTCGCGCACCGCTTCCAGCTTCTCCGGGGTCGGTCCCTGGTGCACCCGATACAGCACCGGATGCTCATGCTCTTTCAAAAAGGCCGCCGCGCACACATTGGCCGCCAGCATGCATTCCTCGATCAGTTTGTGCGCATCGTTGCGAATGACCGGAACGATCTTCTCGATCTTGCCCTGATCGTTGAAAATCATCTGCGTCTCCACCGTCTCGAAATCGATGGCGCCGCGCTTCTCGCGCGCCTGCAGCAAAGTTTGGAACAGCTGGTACAGATGATTGATATGCGGCAGCACGGCCGCATACTGGCGCGCGTTCTCGCCCTGCGGATTGGCCAGCATGTCGGCCACCTGGGTATAGGTCAGGCGCGCATGCGAGAACATCACCGAGGGATAAAACCGGTGTTGCAGAATCTCACCTTCCGCGCTGATCTGCATATCGCTCACCATGCACAGGCGCTCGACGTTCGGGTTGAGCGAACACAGACCGTTGGACAGCTCTTCCGGCAGCATCGGGATCACGCGGCGCGGGAAATACACCGAGTTGCCGCGATTGATCGCCTCGCGATCCAGTGCATCCCCCGGTTTCACATACGCACTCACATCGGCGATAGCGACCACCAGACGGAAGCCTTTGCCGTTCGGTTCGCAATACACCGCATCGTCGAAATCGCGCGCGGTCTCGCCGTCGATGGTCACCAGCGGCAGATTTGCCACGCTCTCGCGTCCGGCATAATCAGCGGCTTTCACTTCGGGAGAAAACGCCTCGGCCTGATGTTTGGCCTCAGACGGAAATTCGTTCGGCAGATCATGCTTGCGCAAGGCAATCTCGATCTCCATGCCCGGATCGGCATAGTTCCCCAGCACCTCGACGATGCGCCCGATCGGCTGCGCGTGTTTGGAGGGCTGCTGCATGATTTCCAGCATCACCACCTGTCCCGCCTGCGCCCCGCCGTGCTCGCCCGCCGCCACCAGGAAATCCTGGCTGATGCGGCGATTCTCCGCCACCACAAACTTGATTCCGTGTTCCTCGTACAAGCGGCCGACCACGCGCGTGTTGGCATGTTCCAGCACTTCGACGATCTTGGCCTCGCGCCGGCCGCGCCGGTCTTCCCCGGCCGCCCGCGCCATCACCGTATCGCCGTGCAACACCCTGTGCATTTCCTTCTCGCTCAACACCAGATCGGCGCTGCCGTCTTCGGGGATCAAAAAACCAAAACCGTCCGGATGTCCCTGCACCTTGCCTTTGATCAGATCGAGCTTGTCGACCACGCAGATCGCGCGTTTGCGGTTGCGCATGATCTGCCCGTCGCGCTCCATCGCGCGCAGGCGGCGGGAAAACAAATCCTCTTCCTCCGGCGTGATCTGCAACAGCGCACAGAGCACCTCCTGCTCCACCGGCACGCCCTGCTCGGTCAGCACCTGCAGCACGAATTCGCGGCTGGGCAAAGGTTGTTCGTATTGTTCGCGTTCACGCTCCAGAAAGGGGTCGAGTTCGCGGATGTTTTTTTTCTTTTTCGTCATTGACACAAAATCCTCTAGCTATTAAAGTGCGCACCCCTGAAGCAATGCCCAGATGGCGGAATTGGTAGACGCGCACGGTTCAGGTCCGTGTGCCGCAAGGTGTGGAGGTTCGAGTCCTCTTCTGGGCACCACTAATACAATCGTAACTTACTGAAAAGCCGACATCTGACTGATTTGTCGGCTTTTTTGTTTCCACTCTATTCAACTCTACTTGCATTAAATCCACTCTTTTTATCTCTAGTTACAGCAAAATTACAGGATAAATTGCAGGGTGGCATCGATCAGAAAAGCTGGCAAATCTTGGGAGGTTTTCGTTTCCAAAAATGGAGTGCGCAAATCCGCAACTTTTCCCACCAAGATTGAAGCTCAAAACTGGGGTGCCGCAACTGAGGTCGACATCATAGCAGGAAAGGTGTCTGGCATCCCCGACAAGACGTTTGGCGACCTGCTGAGCAAGTATCCCCACGAGGTTTCCCCAAACAAGCGCGGATCGAGGTGGAAAATCATCCGAATCAACAAATATCTAAGGACGATATTGCAAAGGTTCACTTGCGCGATCTGAATTCTTCCCATTTCGCCGCATGGCGTGACATGCGACTCAAGGAAGTCGGCAATGGATCTGTATTGCGCGAACGGAACAGTGCGCTGGGTATACCACTCACCACTGCCACTCTGCGAATGTTTGCAGGATACCGGTTCTCGATTGAGACGGCGTTGCGCGCAGGTGAGCTATGCGTACTGGAACGAACTGAGGTTTTCAGAGAGAAGTGCCCTGCGGCCACTGCCTGGCTGTGTGCAACACACGCAACACGCGCACCAAGTCGCCGACCACGTCGTAGACCAGGATGTAATCCTGATGCGCTACCAGCTCGCAGGTACCAGCAACACGACCAAGCCGGCCAAGGCTGGGATGATCAACCAAGCGGCCGGCCTTTTCTGCAAGCAATTCATCGAGAGCCAGCGCGGCGGCCGGGTTGTCGGCCTCGATGTAGTCATAGATTTCGTCGCGGTCTTGTGTCGCCTCTGGAGTCCAGAATAGCTCCCTCATTCGGCAGAGGTTTCAATTCGGCGGCGCGTTGCTGCCCGCTTGGCCGCGAACTTCGCTTCGACCTCGACCGCTGGAATCAGGTTGCCGGCATTGGCTGAGTCTAGGCCGATCTGCACCTGGCGGCGAAACCAAGTGTCATGCTCGGCCGCCTCCTGCTGCTGACGAACGAAGTCGCGCATAAAGTCGCGCAGGAGCTGCGCGGCGTTGCGGTCGCGGTTTTTGGCTGCGGTGGAGAACTCGGATTTCAGGGCTTCATCGACCCGGAAAGTGAAGGTTGCCTCGCTCATGGCTTTATCCTTATGTGTTACAAAACAACTACATGGTAGCACAATGCAGGGCGCATTGAAAACGCCTTGCCATGTCGAATACGCTCATTTCTTCTCCCGCAACACGGCAATGTTTCCGCGCAGCTCGGCGGCATTGGATTGAGAACCGCTTTTGCCGCGAATCATCGCGAGCAAGTGGATCCCGCACAGTGTGGAGTTTTCCAATGTGCAATCCTGGATTACCTTGCTCCGCCCGGAGTGAACAAATTGAAATCGTAACCAAGCGCAAGGCCCCACACTCTGGCCCTGAACGGGCCGTTCAGCGCGCGCGCTTCACCGGCCGTCAACATCAGCGACAGAGAATCTGTCCATCGGTAACCCAGGCTCAAATTGAATTGCTGGACCAGGCCGGAACCAACGTTGATCCCGCCACCGCCGGCAGCGCCCAGCAACATCTCACCCTGAACAAATAGTCTCTCGGCCAGCGGCAAGCGATAGCCGCCACCGACCAGACCGGTCATAAAAGCGCCCGCCTCGCCAGCATAAGCCGCCATCCCCTGCCCGCTGACAAACCAGCGCGGATCAATAAAGTAATCGATCGCCGCGCCCAGATTGGCCACCTCCCTGTCCGGCCTGCTCCGCCAATCGGGCGCCAAACCGGTATAGGTCTGCTGGGC
>Ga0210016_1005363_pt1 | contig 10702 bp, 10 predicted proteins | sample CryGeyCG2014_300_FD_185454 | JGI IMG/M metagenome (GOLD analysis project Ga0210016, IMG submission 185454) | Groundwater microbial communities from aquifer - Crystal Geyser CG02_land_8/20/14_3.00 (SPAdes) (version 2) | ecosystem: Environmental > Aquatic > Deep subsurface > Groundwater | place...
CGCGGCTGGGTAAGGAGGCTGTCAACAAGGCTTTTGAGTTATCCCTGACCGAGGGGTTGGAAGCCGAACGCCGCGCGTTCTACATGCTGTTTGCCAGCGAAGACCAGAAGGAAGGCATGAAGGCGTTCGTGGAGAAGAGAAAGCCGGAGTGGAAAGGGCGTTAGTCGGGTAGTCTGATAGTCGGATGATTTTATAGTCGCGTGGTCGGATAGTTAGTCGGGTAGTCTGATGGTCAGATGGTCACGTAGTCGTGTGGTCGAATGGTCATTTGAGAGGAGGTGAGGGACTGACCACATGACCACGCGACTACAAGATATATTGATCGGTTTTCGTTCCCTGGAATTGGGCGAGAAGCCAGTCATCGTTCACGCGTCATTGTCAGCGTTTGGAAAGATTGACGGCGGCGCGGAGACACTGGTTAGCGCACTGCTGGCGGTCTTCGACTCAGTGGTCATGCCGGCTTTTACCTATAGAACGATGATCATCCCGTCATCTGGGCCGGAAACCAATGCTATCATCTACGGCTCCGGCGCGGACGCCAACCGCATGGCCGAGTTCTTCGACCCGCAGATGCCCGCCGACCCGCTGATGGGCGCCGTCGCGGAGACGCTGCGAAAACGCCCGCGCGCCGGTCGTTCGGCGCATCCCATTTTGTCCTTTGCAGGCGTCAACGCCAGGGCGGCGCTTGCCGAGCAGATCCTCACCAATCCGCTGGCCCCCATCGGCGCGCTGGCAAAGCAGGATGGCTGGGTGCTCTTGCTGGGGATGGATCACACCGTCAACAGCAGCATCCACTACGCCGAAAAGCTGGCCGGGCGGAAACAGTTCGTCCGCTGGGCGCTGACCCCGCAGGGCGTGCGCGAGTGTCCCGGCTTTCCAGGCTGCTCGGCGGGATTCCAGTCCATCGCGCCGGAGGTGGAAAGATACACACGGCAGGCGAAAATCGGGAACGCAGCCGTGCAGGCTGTGCCGCTCAAAATATTGTTCAAAGCAGTCATCGAGCGGATAAAAAATGACCCGCTGGCGTTACTGTGCCAGCAGACCGATTGCCCACGCTGCAACGAAATCCGGATGCACCACGCGGCGGGATGATTTGGCCTCTTGACATTCTCGCTATATTACTGTACAGTATTCCTGTACAGAATGGAGAAGATCAATGTCCCTGCACACCACCTATACCCAGGCACGCGCCGGGTTCGCAAAATTGCTGGACAAAGTCACCCGCGACCGCGAAGTGGTCGTCATCCAGCGCCGCGGCGCGGAGGATGTGGCCCTCATCTCGGCTGCGGAACTCTCCAGCCTGACCGAAACGGCTTACCTGTTGCGCTCACCAAAAAACGCCGAGCGCCTGCTGGCCGCGTTGGGCCGCGCCCTGAAGAACGAAGGCCAACCTTTGACCATGGCCGAATTACACCAAGAGGTGGGGTTTGAGCCTGAAAAGGCGTGAGGCCGTCTTCCAGCCAGAATTCCTGGAAGATTTACGTTACTGGGTAGAGACCGACCGCAAGCTGGCCCTGCGCGCTTTTGACTTGATCGAGGCCATTCTTCGTGATCCCTTCCAGGGCGTCGGCAAGCCGGAACCGCTGCGCTACCTCGCACCGGGAGCCTGGTCCCGACGGCTGACGCAGGAACACCGCATCGCCTACCTGGTGCGGGATGACCGGATTGATTTTTTACAGGCGCGGTACCATTATTGATCCCCTTGCTGTGACCTAATAATTGAAAACTGATCATGGTTGCCGATTGCGCAACCATCACTGGTACGTGATCGGCTCGCTGCGGACGTTCTCTTCGCCGACCATGCCCTTGAGTTTATCAAGCAATTCGGCGCACAGGTGGGTGGTATCGTTGGGGAATTCGATCAGGTGGCCGCGCCCGTTCTCGAAAATGTGCAAGGTGAAATGATCCCTGCCGGGGTAAGAAATGAACGTCCCGTGCAGGCGGCGGATACGGCGCTGATCGCGGATCGGGTCATCGCTGGGATGCAGGATGGCGGTGATCATCTGCGGGGGATGATCGGCATCCAGGTTCGGGGAAGGAGAGGCTGGGCGCGGAGAAGCAGGTGACAACGAATGCCCTACGGGAGAGCTGGGGGGCAAGGGAGCAGAGGATCTGGGGGGCAGGGGAGCAAGAGATGAGGAGGTCTCCTCCCAGCCTGGCGGGAATGCTTCGGGTGGGGGAGGTACATTTTCGGAACCCCCTCCCGTCCCTCCCGACGAGGGGGAGGACTTCTTGTAAGTAGCGGAAGGTTCGGAGACGCGTCGGGTTGGCGCCGGTTTCTGAACGCGGGAAACAGGCCGCGGGGAGTCCGCTGCGGGTTTGACTGGCTGGGAGGATTTCTCGTCAGCAGAAACGGTCAGTTCGATATTGGTGCGAATTTTGTCCACCAATATTTTCGGCGGGGTGGACTGGGCGTCCACTTTGCCTTCGGCGAGGATGATCCCGCCGACTTCGAGGCTGGTCTCATATTTCTCCCAGGTGCGCGGGAAGAGCACCAGTTCGATGTTCCCTTGCAAGTCTTCGAGGGTAACCCAACCCATCATTTTGCCGGTCTTGGTCGTGTGTGGGCGGATGCCTGTCACCATGCCGGCCACGCGGACTGGCTCCTGATGCGCGGCTTCGCCGAGTTGACCGGAGAAGTAGCTGACGATTTTCGTGAGCGCCGCCATGTGCTGTGTGAGCGGGTGCTCGGAGACGTACAGGCCAATCAGCTCGCGCTCCCAGTTGAGCTGCTCGCGGCGGTCGAGGTCAGGGACGTCTGGCAGGCTGATGTTATCGCTGACGCCGGTCGCCGCGCCGAAGAGGCTCATCTGGCCCATCTGCTCGGCGCGGAAGTGGGCCGTGCTGACGGCCACGACGCGTTCGAGGGCTGCCAGCAGGGCCGCCCGCTGGCCGAAGGCATCCAGTGCGCCCACTTTGATCAGGCACTCCAGGGCGCGCTTGCCGACCGCGCGCAGGTCAACCCGCCGGGCAAAGTTGTTCAGGCTGGTGAAGGGGCCTTCGGAGCGCGCCTTCAGGATCAACTCCACTGCGCCCTGACCGGCGTTCTTGACCGCGCCCAGCCCAAAGCGGATGGCGGATGGCGGCTCGATGGTGAAATCCCAATCGCTGGCATTGATATCCGGCGGCAAGACTTGGATGCCTATGCTGCGGGCTTCAGCCACGTAGAGGGCTACTTTTTCAATCTGGTTCTTCGAGACCGAGAGCAGGGCGGTCATGTACTCGACCGGGTAGTGGCGCTTCAGATATGCCGTCTGGACGGCGATAACGCCATAGTCCGCCGCATGGCTCTTATTGAATCCATACCGCGCAAACTCTTCCCAATCGGCGTAGATGGCCTCGGCGGTTTTTTCCGGGATGCCGTGCATCGTCGCGCCGGTGATGAACTTGCCGCGATGCTTTTCGATCTCCTTTTTCTTCTTCTTGGAGATGGCGCTGCGCAGGTCGTCGGCTTCGGAAGGTGTGTATCCGGCCAGTTCGACCGCGGCGCGCATCAACTGTTCTTGATAGACAGGAATTCCGAATGTTGAGCGGAAGATAGGTTCGAGTGAGGGGTGACGGTATTCGGCCAGGCTTTCGCCGTGCATACGGCTGATGTAATCGGGGATGAATTCCATCGGGCCGGGGCGAAAGAGCGCCACCATGGCAATCACATGTTCCAGCGCGGTTGGCTTCATCTGAACCAGCCAGCGGGTCATGCCCGAACCTTCCAGTTGGAAGACGCCGGCCGTACTGCCTTCACCCAGCATAGTGTAAGTCTCGGCATCGTCGGTGGGGATGTTATCCAGATTCAGTTTGACCCCATGCCGCTGCTGGATCAGGTCGCAGGCACGCGCCATGATGGTCAGCGTGGCCAGCCCGAGGAAATCCACCTTGAGCATTTTGAGCTTTTCCAACATACCCATCTCGAACTGGGTGACGGTCTTGATGGGCGTCTCTTCGGCGTTGGAGGTTGGGCGGTGCAGCGGCAAGTATTCGATCAGCGGCTTATCCGAGATGACCACACCCGCCGCGTGCGTCCCCGCGTTGCGGACCACGCCTTCCATCTTGCTGGCGATATCAATCAGTTCACGGATGTGATCCGCCGACTCATATTCTTTCTTTAACTCCGCAACCTGCTCCACGGCCTCGGCCAGTGTCATCGGCTTGCCGGGGATATTCGGGACGAGTTTGGCAACCCGATCCACTTCGGGGAGAGGAATATCTTTCACGCGGCCCACATCCCGCAAGGCGCCACGTGCCCCCAACGTGCCAAAGGTGATGATCTGGGCGACCTTGTCCTGCCCGTACTTTTGGACGGTGTATTCCAACATCTCGGCGCGGCGGTCGTCGCGGAAGTCCAGGTCAATATCCGGCATCGAGATGCGGCCCGGGTTCAGGAAGCGCTCGAAGAGCAGTTCGTGTTGTAGCGGATCAACCAGCGTGATATCCAACATGTAGGCGACGATCGAACCGGCCGCTGAACCACGCGCGTTGTACCAGATGTCCCGTTCACGGGCGTAGCGGCACAGGTCCCAGACGATGAGGAAGTAGGCGTCGAATCCCATCTTGTGGATGACGCCCAGCTCGTAGTCGAGGCGGGTGCGGACCTCGGAACTGTCCGCGCGTTCCCCATAGCGACGCGCTGCCCCATCCGCGCACAGCGACTGGAGATAGGTCTCCGCCGTGTACCCCTCCGGGACCTCAAATTTTGGCAGGCGGTAATTCTCGACTTCCAGGTTCACATTGCAGCGCTCGGCAACCAGCAGGGTGTTTGCCAGCGCCTGGGGGACCTCGGCGAACAGGCGCGACATTTCCTCCGGCGAGCGCAGGTAGTACGATGGATCGGTCATGCGCATCCGGTCGGGATCGGTGAGCAGCGCGCCGGTCTGGATGGCGAGCAGGATGTCCTGCAGGCGGGCGTCCTCGGCATTGATATAGTGCACGTCGTTGGTGGCGATGAAACGGGAATCGTAGCGGTGGCCCAGGTCGAGCAGGTTCTTGTTGATGGTTTCGAGGGCAGGGATGTCGTGCTGCTGAAGCTCGAGGTAGAAGTTATCCTTGCCAAAAACTTCGTAGTAATAGTCGAGCGTCTTGCGGGCCGCGTCCACCTGACCGTTTTCGAGCAGGCGCGGCACCTCTGCGGACATGCAGCCGGAAGAACAGATCAGCCCTTCGGCGTGTTTGGCGAGGAATTCCTTGTCAATGCGGGGATAGTAGTAAAAGCCTTCGAGCTGCGCCGCGGAGGCGATTTCGAGCAGGTTCTTGTAACCGGTCTCGTTCTCAGCCAGCAGCAGCAGGTGCGAGGACTTGCGGTCTTCCTTCGCGTCGTGCTCCTTCATCGTCCGCGCTGCCATGTACGTTTCCAGTCCGATGATGGGCTTGATGCCGGCTTCTTTAGCGGCGTGGTAGAACTCGATCACGCCGAACATCGTGCCGTGGTCGGTGATGGCCAGGGCCGGCATGTTCATCTCTTTGGCGCGCTTGACCAGCTTCTTGATGTTGCTGAAGCCGTCGAGCAGGGAGTATTCAGTATGGACGTGGAGGTGGGCGAAGGACATTACCAGTAACCAGTGATCGGTGAGTTCGATTGGATTATAGCACGCGGCAGGAATGATAGAACCTATGTTTGGCTTAAAAATTCCTCCTTGACCGAACACATTTCACGCAAGTGGGGCCAGTGGTACGAGTCGCCGGAGGAGTTGCTGGAGCAGTTGATGAAGAGAGGGATCGAGATAAGCGTGAAGGAGTAACGCGGCTTCATGATATAATAGTGATGTATATCATGAAAGGAGGATGCTATGGCTCTGATCAAACACCCCATTCAAATTTACGTGGATGAACGGCAGAACCGGGCGCTGCGGCGGCTGGCGAAGGATAAAAACGCCTCGATCTCCGAGTTGATTCGGCGCGGGATTGACTTGCTCCTGAATCAGGTCCCGGTCGAAGAAGACCCCGCCTATCACTTGATCGGACTCGTATCTTCGGGCGTCAGCGACATTGCCGAAAACCACGATGAATACATTGTGCAGGAGATTGAAAAGGAGTGGAAGCGATGACGCGCCGCGTCTTCGTGGATACCAGCGCCTGGGTTGCCGTGGTGGACTCAAGCGACAGTCACCACTCTGCAGCAACAGAGACTTACGCTCGTCTCTTGAAAAGCCAGGTCACTTTTGTCACCACCATTCTCGTCGTCGCAGAAACACAAGTTTGGCTGCGCCGCAGGATAGGCGCAGAGGCTGCTTCAGCATTTCTTAAAAACGTCAACGAGAGCCAGCGCATCGAGATTGTGTATCCCAATGCCCGGCTGGAAGCCGAAGCCAAACGCATCCTGCGCCAGTATGAAGATCAGGATTTCAGCCTGGCCGATGCGATCAGTTTCGCGTTCATGCGCCAGAATGGACTGACTGAGGCATTTGCCTACGACCGGCATTTTGCCACTGCGGGATTCACGATCATCGCCGAATAGCACATCGCGCGCAAGTGGGGCCAGTGGCTGAAAGACCCGCAGGAGTTGCTGGAGCAGTTGGAGAAGTGCGGGTTCAGGATTGGGAAATAAAGGACCTGGACTGATGGGGTATGACGACTTGCGTACAGTCAATGCCGATACCATTGATAAAGTAACCATTTTCAACCCTGGAGATGGCGGGATGTTCTACTTTTCGCCCAACGGCGCCCAGCTTGCCATCCTCACACCGACGAGCATCAGCCTGGCGGACGCCGACGGCAGTAACCTGCGCCGCAACGTGCTGACGTTTGCATCCGTGATCACTTACAGCGAATATCTCTACTACCCTCACCCCGTTTGGGCGGCCGATTCCAGCGCGCTGCGCGTCGCCATTCCCCCCGCCGACCCCATGCTCACGCCGCTCAACCCGACCGGCCTTTGGTACATCCCCATTGACGGCTCTCCCGCAGTTTTCAGCGGAAACATCCTGGCCCTCCCATTTGCTTGGCCGGATACGGCCATCTCGCCTGACCTGAGCCGCGTTGGATATGCCATGCCCGTTGGCGTTCCAACTGACAATCTGCGCGAGCTGCATCTGGCCAACGCTGATTCCAGCGGCGATACGGTCTACATCGGCGGAGAAAGCGCCGAGTTCACCGGCTGGCTTCCCAATTCGGCGCAATTTGTCTTCGTGGTACGCGGCAGCGGGGTGACACGCGGTACGCATGTGGGCAGCGTTGGAGGCGGCTATACCACCCTGTCCACCGATCCATTCCTGATGCACGCTATCACCTGGGTGGACAGTACGCATTTCCTCTACCTGTGGAACAATTCCGGCGCCTGGGAATTGCGCTACAACGAGCTGGGCGGCGCCGGCAGCACCTTGCTGGATACGGGCCAAATCTGGAGCTACGATTATTCGAACTGAGTGTTCACCACACAGACCTGACACCATATTTTTGCAATGGATGATATTGGTAACGCGCCGACTTTATCCGCGATGGGATACGCGAGATTGCCAGGGTAGACGATGAACAACTGGTCGAGTTCCAAATCCTCGAGGGCGGCGCGCATGGAGGGGGTCATGCGCGGGGCGTCGATGCGTTTGCATTCCACGCCGATGCGGCGTCCATTTTTGAGCAGGAGTAGGTCTAATTCGGCGCCGCCGTGAGTCGCCCAGTAATAGACTTCATCGGGCGCGGCGGCTTTGATCGTTTCTTCGATGGCGTATCCTTCCCACGACGCGCCGCTTTTGGGATGCGTGTGCAAGTCCAGTTCAGAGCGAATGCCGAGCAGGTAGTGCAATAATCCCGTATCGCGGAAATAGATCTTTGGGGCTTTGACCTGCCGCTTTTTGAGATTCGCGAACCAGGGTTGGAGCACGCGTACCATGAAGACGCCCTCCAGAATGTCCAGGTATTGACGCGTAGTCGGCTCGCTGATCCCCAAGGCGCGCGCAGGCTCGGAGGCTTTCCAGATCTGTCCGTGATAGTGAGCCAGCATGGTCCAGAACCGCAACAGGGTCGCGGGAGGCGTGCGGATTCCCCATTGGGGCAGGTCGCGTTCTAGAAAAGTCTGAATGAAATTTTTACGCCAGGCTAAACTATCCGTCTCTGAGTCTGCAAGGAAGGATAAAGGAAAGCCGCCGCGCAGCCAATGTTGGGGTAAGGCATCTACGCCCACTTCCGCCAGACTAAATCCGCTGATGGAGACCGTCTCGATCCGTCCCGCGAGGGACTCGGAGGAAGAGCGCATTAGGTCAGGCGAGGCGCTCCCCAGGATGAGAAAATGCGCCGGCAGGGGATCGCGGTCACACAGCACGCGCAGGATGGGGAACAGGTTCGGCATGCGCTGGATTTCATCAATCACAACCAGGCCGCGCAGGTCGCGCAGGGCGGTCATGGGTTCCTGCAAACGCGACAGGCTGGTTAAATCTTCCAGGTCGAAATAATTGAGTGAATCGGCTGGAACGAATTGGCGCGCCAGCGTGGTCTTTCCCGATTGGCGGGGTCCGATTATGGCAACAACACGACTGCGTCCCAGGGCAGTTTGAATGGCGCTTTGTAACGTTTCACGTTTAATCATAGGAATAGTTTACCACGAAAAAGGAAAGCGAGACTTTAGAATTTCAAGGTTATTTGGCAGACCTGACAGGTTCACCCTAACGGGTACACATCCACAGAACCCTGATTAACCAAGTACAGCGCGATATGAAGAGACCCGATCAACTCGCGCCACGATGAAACACTTCGACACTCCCTGCGGTCGCAGTGCGCCGTCTGTCAGGTTTTTACTGTAATCCTAATCCACCGTCAGCGTCTTGGACAGATTCCTCGGGAAATCGGGATCATAGCCGCGCGCCACGCTCATGTGGTAAGAGAGTAATTGCAGCGGCAGCACCGCCAGCAAGGCGTTGATATAAGGGTTTGACTTGGGGATGACAATGACATCATTGGCATTGGCGCGCAGGCGGGCATCTTCCTCGCCGATGGCAATCGCGCGTCCGCCGCGGCAGGTCACCTCGTTGATGCCGCTGAGGATGAGCGGCACGTCCTCCGGCCCGGCGACGAAGATCACCGGGTAACCCTGGCTGACCGCCGAAAGCGGGCCATGCTTGAATTCGGTCGAGAGCATCCCTTCGCAATGGGCATAGGTGATCTCTTTGAGTTTCAGCGCGCCTTCCAGGGCAATCGGGTAGGTCGCGCCGTAGCCCAGTGTGTACAGATCGTTCCACTTGTTGACATCACTTGCAATCGCCCCGACCTGTGGGGCGACCATTTCCAGCGTCTTGTCCATCAGTTCGGGGATGATCGCCAGTTCCTTCGTGTCACGTCCGGCCAGGCGGTAGGCCAAGTATAGGAAAGTCACGACTTGGTTGGTAAACGTTTTGGTGGCCGGGACGCTGATCTCGTAGCCGCAGCACAGCGGCAGCCAGCCGGCGGTTGCCTTGGTCAGCGTCGAGCCGATCACGTTTGCCAGGCCAAATGAGGTCATGCCCTTTGCTTCGGCAATTTGCAGGGCGTTGAGCACGTCCTTGGTCTCGCCAGACTGGCTGACGAACATGCCGACATCCTCGTGGTTGACCGCTGGCGCATACTGTGGGATGAACTGCGGCGCCAGCACCGGGATGGCGGCCCGTCCGGCGATCTGGGCGAAGAAGACCGATCCCGCCAGGCAGGCGTGATAACTCGTCCCGCAGCCGATGAAGTAAAGATGACGCGCCGCCCGCATCTTTTCGAGCACGGCGCGCACCCCTCGACCTGCGTCTCGGGGCGACGCCTCGTAGCTGCCCTCCAGCATGTGCAGCACTTCGCGCGCCACCTGGGCTTGCTCGTGGATCTCTTTGAGCATGAAGTGGGGATAGCCGCCTTTTTGCACCGCGTCCATCGTCTCGGTGACAGTTTCCGGGTCGCGTGCGATGACGCTGCCGTCTTTGACCGAGCGCAGCTCGACGCGATCGGCCCACAGGGTGATGATCTCGCCATCCTGGATGCGGATGATCTTGCGCGTCAACGGCAGGATCGAGGGCAGGTCCGAGGAGAGGCAGGTAAAGCCGTCGCCGAGTCCCACCACCAGGCCGGAGCCTTTCTTGATGGCGTACAGCCGGTCATCGTTGACACGCCCGATCACAAAGGCGTAATCGCCGGCCAGGTCGCCGTAGGCCAGGCGGATGGCGTCAATGAAGTCGTAACCCTTGTTGATGTAACGTTCCACGGCGTGGACGCAGCTCTCGCCGTCGTTCTGCGAGCGGACGGTGAGGCCCTCGGCAATGAACTGCTGGCGCAGCTCGACGTTGTTGACCACGTTGCCGTTGTGCGCCCCAACCAGGTCGCCGTCCGAATCGAGATGGGGCTGGGAGTTGACCTGCGAGGGTTCGCCGAAGGTGGCCCAGCGCAGTTGCGTGATACCGCGCGAGCCGGTCATTTCCGCAAAATCATATTTTGCGGCTACATCGTCCACTTTGCCAACATCTTTCCGCAGATCAATCTTTGCGCCGCGGATGGTCGCCGCGCCGACCGAGTCGTAGCCGCGGTAGGTGAGCCGCCTGGCCGCTTCGATGAGGATGGGGCCGAGGGGTTGTTCGTCTTGGGTCACAATGCCGAAAATGCCGCACATTGATTTGTGTTTGCTCCCTGCGAAGGTTGGTTGCAGAGGCCAAGTTTATCACACTGGCTATGAAAGTATCCTTTTTCTAGCCCAGACGATCGGGCCGTAAGGTTTGCACACCCCCATTGAACAAAGAGACCGGCTGAATAGGCCGGTCTCTTGAATCAA
>Ga0210016_1005382_pt1 | contig 10668 bp, 6 predicted proteins | sample CryGeyCG2014_300_FD_185454 | JGI IMG/M metagenome (GOLD analysis project Ga0210016, IMG submission 185454) | Groundwater microbial communities from aquifer - Crystal Geyser CG02_land_8/20/14_3.00 (SPAdes) (version 2) | ecosystem: Environmental > Aquatic > Deep subsurface > Groundwater | place...
TTTACCTGAACATTCTTAATGTAAATGGAAAAATCATAAATGGCTTCTTTATATTTTTTTGAATTGACATTACAAATACCCCTGTAAAAGTAAGTAGTACTTGCATTAATATCCATACTGATTACTTTATCAAAATCAGGTTTGGCTTTGTTAAAGTCGTTTTGAATAAAGTAACTCTGTCCTCTGTAATAATAAGCATCAGTGTCGTTCGGATTTCTTTTAATCGCTAAATTAAATTGAGCAATTGCCTCGGAATATTTTTCCTTTTCAAAAAATGATTTACCATTTTTTGTAATTTCTTTTGAGTCGTTATTACAAGAATAAAGGGCTAATAAAATCCCTATTAGAATTAAGAAGTTATTTTTCATTTTCATTTTCATTTATTTTTGTTATGCCTACTCTTTTCGGTTTTCGGCTTTCCCGTATAATGTATCAATGTTCTTAAACTTGCCGATAACGTATGTGTTTGTACACCTCCACTTGTATATATATCTTCTTGTAACTGCATCTGTTTCTTCCTTATAATTATTTGATATTTAAAACATTATTAATAAAAACTAATTTTAGCCGGGTATATTTGTACATTGTACAAATACACCCAATTAAAATTATTAAATTATAGTTTTAAAAATTATAAAACATTTTTGGAATAAAAAAATTATGGTAACTAATCTTGTCAAAATAAACTATTTTTGTAACTACTCAGATGACAAGAGCAATGATAATCAGCTCGCTCAAAAATTGTTAAATAAATTATTATGAATTCATTAAAAATCGAAACCATTGCTCTTATTGAGATTTTCATCTGTTTATATTTTAGTTAGTATTTCATTATTAATTACTTATATTTCATAAATACACGACCTGACAGGAACTTCGTAACCTGTCAGGATGTGAAACATTATATTTTTAAGATTGATGTAGATTGAAGAAGATTGATAAGATTGAGAGCGTCCCAACCTTTTTCAATCTTTTCTTATCAATCATTTCAATCTTTTTTCAATCTCATCACTTAACCTCAACCGCTAATATAATCATTCCCTTGTGTGTCTTTAAATAGTCATGGATGTTTCATTTTTTAAAAAAATTGGAAAATTTGTTCATTTTATAAAACCATTGTTCGTGCTAACTTTGAAGCGACTGATTAGTTACAATTTTTGATAATAGTGCTTAAAATAAATTACGCTTTATGATATTTCTTTTCTGCTTTGTTATGAATTTCTAATGCAATTTTTTCGATACTTTGAGTATCGAATCCGCACATTATATGTTGTTGCATTTGAGAAGCATGTTCGATAAATTTATCGGGAACACCTAATCTTTTAACATTTGTTTTATAGTTATTATCGGCAATAAACTCAAGAATTGCAGTTCCAAAACCACCCATAATTGCACCATCCTCAACGGTAATAATTTGTTTATATTTTTTTAAAATATTGTGAAGCAATTCTTCGTCAAGTGGTTTAACAAATCGCATATTATAAACAGCAATATGTATTCCCGATTTAGCAATATTTTCAGCGGCATCTAAGGCAAAATTAACAGGGTGTCCTATTGCAAGTATTGCAATATCTTCGCCATCACGAAGTTTTTCGCCTTTTCCAACTGGAATTTCTTTGAATGGCAGTTTCCAATATGCTGTAACACCGTGCCCGCGGGGATAACGAATCACAAAAGGTCCTTTTCCTAATTGAGCAGTAAACATTAAATTGCGTAATTCAATTTCGTTCATTGGCGACGAAATAATCATATTTGGAACGCATCTCATAAAAGGTATGTCGAAAGCTCCCTGGTGAGTTGCTCCATCGGCACCAACCATGCCAGCACGGTCTAAACAAAATACAACATTCAGATTTTGTAATGCAACATCGTGAATTGCCTGGTCGTAACCACGTTGCATAAAAGATGAATATATATTACAAAATGGTAGCATTCCCTGTTTTGCAAGACCTGCCGAAAATGTTACTGCATGTTGTTCGGCAATGCCAACATCGAAACAACGTTCAGGCATTTTTTCCATCATAATATTTAACGAACAACCTGTTGGCATAGCAGGAGTAATTCCAACAATTTTTTTGTTCAGTTCAGCAAGTTCTGTTATTGTATGTCCAAAAACATCCTGATATAATGGAGGAGTGGCAATTAAATGTTCTTCGTGAATAATTTCACCAGTAGTTTTATCGAATCTTCCTGGTGCATGAAAAGCTGTTTGGTGTTCTTCGGCTTGTTTAAAACCTTTGCCTTTAACGGTAAGTATGTGCAATAATTTAGGTCCGGGAATATTTTTCATGTCTTCGAGAATCCGTGTTAAATAAACTACATCGTGCCCGTCAACAGGTCCAAAATATCTAAAACCAAGTGCCTCAAATAAATTACTTTGTTTAAGTACAATTGATTTAATACCACTATTAATTTTTTGAATTGCCTGTTGAGTATTTGGTCCCCACCTGCCAATTTTTCCTAAAAAATTCCATACCTCATCTTTAACCCTATTATATGTTTTTGATGTGGAAATATCTAATAAATATTCGCTAAAGGCACCAACGTTGGGGTCAATTGCCATCTGATTATCGTTTAATACAACGAGCATATTAGTTTTAAGAGTTCCGGCATTGTTGAGTGCTTCAAAAGCCATTCCCGCAGTCATAGAGCCATCACCAATTACAGCAATTACCTGACGGTCGTTGCGATTATTTAATTTATCGGCTACAGCCATTCCAAGTGCTGCCGAAATAGATGTAGAAGAATGTCCCGTTCCAAAAGCATCATATTCGCTTTCTTTTGGATTGGGGTATCCACTAATTCCATCTTTTTTTCGGTTAGAGTTAAAAACATCTTTTCGTCCTGTTAAAATTTTATGCGCATAAGCCTGATGTCCAACATCCCAAATTATTTGGTCAACCGGCGAATTAAAAACATAATGCAAAGCAACAGTGAGTTCAACAACGCCAAGACTTGCACCAAAATGACCTGGATTACACGAGACCTCATCAATAATAAATTGGCGTAATTCATTCGATAACTGAATTAACTGAAGTTGAGTGAGATGTTTTAAATCATCTGGACTTTTAATTTCGGGTAATATAGGTTGTTTACTTTCAGCCATAAATTAATTAATGTGCAAAGTTAAGATAAAAATTGTTAAATTGTTAAATTGTTATATTGTTTCATTGTCATTCATTGTCATTCATTGTCATTCATTGTCATTTATTGTCATTCATTGTCATTTATTGTCATTCATTGTCATTCATTGTCATTCATTGTTATTCATGTCATTTATTGTCATTCATTGTCATTCATTGTCATTCATTGTCATTCATTGTCATTCATGTCATTCATGTCATTCATTGTCATTCATTGTCATTCATGTCATTTATTGTCATTCATTGTCATTCATTGTCATTCATTGTTATTCATGTCATTCATTGTCATTCATGTCATTCATTGTCATTCATGTCATTTATTGTCATTCATTGTCATTCATTGTCATTCATTGTCATTTATTGTCATTCATTGTCATTTATTGTCATTTATTGTCATTCATTGTCATTCAATTGTTTCATTGTTTACTTGCTACTGCCAACAGCCAACAGCCAACTGCCAAAAACTCTAAACTGTAAACTCTAAACTAATTTAGCCAACAGCCAACTGTAAGTTAATAACATTAAAAATAGTTATTCTATTTCACAATAATTAATTACTTTTGAAGTTTATTTTGCTAATTATGTCTAAAAAATTTTCTCATATTTTTTATTTAATTTTGTTGTTAGCAAGCATTTCTTGTACAACACAAAAAAAAATGATTTACCTTCAGGGAAGTGGCTCATCTGATAGTACTAGTGTTTTTAATAATCAATTTGCTGCTTATAAGATTCATGTTGGTGATTTGTTGTATATAAAAATTTTAAGTCTTAATAAAGAAATTAATACACTTTTTAATTTCGATTACGATGCAACTAATTCTTATGCTTATAATAATGAAATATCAATGTATTACAAAGGTTACACCGTTACCGATGATGGAAAGGTTGATATACCTGTATTAGGAAAAATTGAGGCAAAAGAATTATCGTTAGATGAATTTCAAAAAAATATTCAGAAATTAGTAGATTCGATGCTTAAAGACGCTAAAGTCATTGTAAAATATGGAGGTTTTAAATTTACGGTTTTAGGCGAAGTAAAGCGACCGGGTTTATATTATTATTACAATAATCGTTTAACTGTTTTTGATGCTTTAGGTGAAGCTGGGGATTTAACAGATATGGGAAACAGAGAAAACATTTTAATTGTTCGTCCAACTCAAAATGGCTCAAACACTTATAGAATAAACTTGCTTGATAAAAATTTATTACAAGATTCTAATTTTTACATAAATCCAAACGATGTTATTTATATCGAACCTATTAGAACAAAGAATTGGAAATTAAATGCTTCAAATATTTCAATCATTCTTTCATCAATAACAACTACCATACTTGTTATTAATTTTATTTTAAGATTTTAATGGAAGAAAATCAAAACAATAATCAACAAAACGAAACCATAGACATTAAAAAGTTTGTGATTAAAATGTTAGCCAATTGGTATTGGTTTGCTTTATCATTATTAATAACATTATGCGTTGCTTATGTAATAAACAGATATACCGACCCTGTTTACAAACAATCGGCAATTGTAATGGTTCAGGATAAAGACAATACTTTATCGGGTGGTGTAGAGGGAATTTTAGAAGAACAAGGAATATTACGCCGAACAAGAAAAAAAGTAGTTGAAAATGAAATAGGAGTACTTAGCTCTTATACTCTTGTTAAAAAAGCAATTACAGAGTTGCCAGATTTTAACATTTCATATTTTTCGATGGGAAGAATTAGAACTGTTGAGCGTTACAAAAGTTGTCCTTTTGAAGTAATTATAGACACAAACCGTTTAAACACATCATCGCACCCAGTTAACGTTAGAATATTGTCTGATAAAGAATATCTTTTAGAAGTTAATGAAAACATGAATGTTAAAAAGAAAATGAAATTTGGTGAGTGGTTTACAAATAATAAGTTCACATTTTGCATTAATTTAACAAAACCCTTCTTTAATAATGATGCCGATTTTTCGTATCAATATTTTTTTATTATTAATGATATAAATCAATTAACCAACACATACAAAGGTAAACTTTCGCTAAACACAACCGATAAAAAATCTACATTGATTGAAGTTGCAACACAGGGTTTAGTACCACAAAAAGAAGTTGATTTTATTAATAAACTTTTAGAAGTTTATATTCGTTCGGGGCTGGAAGAAAAAAACACGATTGCCCTAAACACTATTAAATTTATTGACGAACAATTAATGGACATTACAGATTCGTTAGAAATTAATGAAACTAAATTAAAAGATTTCAGACAAACCAACAAATTGATTGATATTACTAAAGAAGGAAGTTTTTTATACGAAAAAATAGACAATGTACAATCCGAAAAATCTAAACTTACTATTAAATCAAAATATTTCGATTATTTAAAAAAATATATTATTGAAGGTAAAGATATTAAAGATGTTATGGTACCATCTGTCATTGACATTAACGACCCAATGCTTATAAAACTATTATCAGATTTAAATGTGTTATATACCGAAAAAAGCTCATATTCTTTTGCTTCAAACTCTAAAAATCCTGCTATCGAAATGGTTAACTATAAAATTGAAAATATCAGAAAATCATTACTCGAAAATATAAACAATCTTATACAGGCAACTCAAATATCAGTTAAAGATGTAGATTCGAGAATTGCACTAGTTGAAGCTGAAATTGAAAAACTCCCCGGAACAGAAAAAGAATTAATAAACATTAAACGCAAATACAATCTTAACGACCAGATATACACGTATTTATTAACTAAACGTGCCGAATCGGGAATTGCAAAAGCATCAAATGTTCCCGACAATAAAGTAATTGATAATGCATTATTTGAAAATTCCGTTCAGGTAAGCCCTAAACGTAGTTTAAATTACACCATAGCAATTCTTTTAGGATTATTAATACCTATTATTATAATAATCGTTGTTGATTTTTTTAATGACAAAATACTTGATAGAAACGATGTTGAATCAACTACTAAAATCCCTATTCTAGGTTCAATTGGACATAATAACAAAAATTTAGATTTTGTTGTTTTTCAAAAACCGAAATCGTCAATTGCTGAATCGTTTAGAACATTACGCACAAACTTGCAGTATTTGCACGTTGATGAAAAACTAAAAACACATGTTATTTCAATAACATCAACGGTAAGTGGCGAAGGAAAAACTTTTTGTGCATTAAATTTAGCATCAATTTTTGCATTATCGGGCAAAAAAACTCTTATTCTTGGTTTAGACTTAAGGAAACCAAAACTTCACAAAGATTTTGGAATTGATAATTCAATTGGCGTTAGTACATACTTAATTGGGAACGATGTTATAGATAACATTATTGTTTCAACAGCTCAGGAAAACCTTTCAATTGTTCCTTCTGGTCCAATTCCACCCAACCCTGCCGAATTGTTAGAAAGCGAACGAATGCATAATTTAATGGAAGAATTAAAATTGAGGTATGATATTATAATAATTGACACACCACCTGTTGCCATTGTAACTGATGGTTTACTTATTTCGAAATATACCGACACTAATATTTTTGTAATTCGACAAAACTATAGCAATAAATCTGTTTTAAAATTCGTAAATAACTTATATAAAGAACATGATTACAAATCGCTTGGTATTTTAATAAACGACGTAAAAGTCCCAAGTTATTATGGTAATCGTTACGGATATGGATATAAATACGGCTCTTATGGCTACGGATATGGCTATGGCTACGGTTACGGCTATTACGACGATGACGAAGAAAACAAACCAGAAAGCATGTTCAAAAAGACTATTTCTTTTATTCCATTTCCTCAAATTTTCAAAAAGAAAAATAAATAGCAGATAATCATCCTGCCAACCGCCTCCTGCCTCCTGCCAATTTATGTCCTACTTGTCCTTTTTGTCCTTAAACTAAAAACCAGAAACTCTAAACTAAAATATTTTATATCTTTGCAAAAATTTTAAAGAATCAGGTATATTGTTATGATAAAGAAATTTAATGAATATAAGCAACTTAATCTTTCGCAAATTAATCTCGAAATACTAAAGCATTGGGAAGAAATATCAGCATTCGAAAAATCTATTGATTCTCGTTCAGAAGCTACTGACTATGTGTTTTATGAAGGTCCACCTTCGGCAAATGGTACTCCTGGAATTCATCATGTTATGGCTCGTACTATTAAAGACATTTTTTGTCGCTATAAAACTTTAAAGGGGTTCAGGGTTCGTCGCAAAGCCGGTTGGGATACTCATGGTTTGCCCGTTGAACTTGGTGTTGAAAAGAATTTAGGGATTACCAAAGAAGATATTGGAAAGTCAGTTTCGGTTGAAGATTATAATAAAGAATGTCGTAAAGATGTAATGAAATTCACAGACCAGTGGGAAGAACTTACAAAAATTATGGGCTATTGGGTTGATATGGGCGACCCATATATAACTTATGATAATAAATATATCGAAACTCTTTGGTATCTTTTAAAACAACTTTATGAGAAGGGATTGCTTTATAAAGGATATTCAATTCAACCATATTCGCCAGCTGCAGGTACTGGTTTAAGTACACACGAACTTAATCAGCCCGGCTGTTATAAAAATGTTAAAGACACAACAGTTGTCGCCCAGTTTAAGGTTGTTAGAAATGAGAAATCGGAATTTCTTTTTAAAAATATTGATTCTGATTTGCACATTGTTGCATGGACAACTACACCATGGACATTGCCATCGAACACTGCTCTTGCAGTTGGTAAAAACATAAAATATTTAAAAGTAAAAACATTTAATCAATATACTTTTAAACCAATAACAGTAATACTTGCAAAAGACAGGTTTTTATATTATTTCAGCGAGAAAAATAAAGAATTGAATTTATCTGATTATAAATCGGGTGATAAAAGCATTCCTTATCAAATTGTCGAAGAATATTCGGGAAAACAATTTGCAGAAGTAAAATATGAACAACTTATTCCTTGGCAGCAACCTACCGATGGCGATGCTTTTAAAATTGTTTGTGCCGATTTTGTTACTACCGAAGATGGAACAGGCATTGTGCACATTGCTCCAAGTTTTGGTGCCGACGATTTTCGTACTGCAAAATTAAACGGGTTAGGTTCTCTAACTCTTGTAAGTAAACAAGGTAAATTTATTGAAGGTTGTGGCGATTATAGCGGCAAATTTGTAAAAAATGAGTATGCCGACAACCTTCCAGCCGATGCCGAAAGTGTTGATGTTGAGCTTGCTATAATGCTTAAAAAAGAAAATAAAGCATTTAAAGTCGAAAAGTATGAACACTCATACCCACATTGCTGGCGAACCGATAAACCTATTTTATATTATCCACTCGATTCGTGGTTTATTAAAACTACCGCTTTTAAAGACAGAATGTTAGAACTTAATAAAACTATTAATTGGAAACCCCAATCAACAGGTACAGGTCGTTTTGGACAATGGCTCGAAAATTTAGTTGACTGGAATTTATCACGCTCAAGATTTTGGGGAACACCTTTGCCAATTTGGGCTACAGAAGATAAAGCAGAAATGAAATGTATAGGTTCTTTAACCGAATTAAAATCTGAAATTGAAAGAGCGGTAAAAGCTGGATTAATGGTTCAAAATCCATTAGAAAATTTTGTTGAAAACGATTTTTCTAAAGAGAATTATTTAAAATTTGATGTTCATCGTCCTTTTGTTGATAGAATTGTACTTGTATCCGAAACAGGCAAACAAATGACACGCGAAACTGATTTAATTGATGTTTGGTTCGATTCGGGTGCAATGCCTTATGCACAAATGCACTATCCTTTCGAACACAAAAACGATTTTAAAGAATATTATCCCGCCGATTTTATTGCCGAAGGAGTTGACCAAACTCGTGGTTGGTTTTTTACACTTCATGCAATTTCTGTAATGACTTCTGATTCGGTAGCTTTTAAAAATATTATTTCAAACGGTTTAGTGCTCGATAAAAATGGTAACAAAATGTCGAAACGTATGGGAAATGCAGCAAATCCATTTGAAGTTATCGAAAAATTTGGAGCCGATGCAGTTCGTTGGTATTTGATTACAAATGCTCAGCCATGGGATAATCTTAAATTCGATATTGAAGGAATTGACGAAGTAAAACGAAAATTTTTTGGCACACTTTATAATACATATTCGTTTTTTGCTCTTTATGCAAATGTTGATGGCTACAAAGCCAATGAAGTTGAAATTAAAGTTAGCGAACGTCCCGAAATTGACCGTTGGATAATTTCACTTTTAAATACTTTAATAAAAGACGTTGAAGAATATTACGAAACTTATGAGCCAACAAAAGCTGGCAGAGCTATTCAGGAATTTGTTAGCGAAAATTTAAGTAACTGGTATGTCCGTTTAAACCGCAAACGTTTTTGGGGTGGCGAAATGAACAACGATAAAATATCGGCATATCAAACATTATACACATGTCTTCATGCAATTGCTAAATTAGCAAGTCCAATTGCACCATTTTATGCCGATAAACTATTCAGAGATTTGAATCAAATTTCCGAAAAAGACAAAAGCGAATCAGTGCATTTATCGAAATTTCCTGCTTTTAATAACAACTTGATTGACAAGATGTTAGAAGAAAGAATGGATGTTGCCCAAAAAGTTACTTCAATGGTTTTGGCACTTCGCCGAAAAGTCAGCATTAAGGTTCGTCAACCATTACAAAAAATAATGGTTCCAATATTGAGTAAGGAATTTGCCGATAAATTGATAGCTGTAAAAGATTTGATTTTAGCCGAAGTTAATGTTAAGGAAATGGAATTGCTACGCGAAACATCCGGTATGCTTGTAAAAAAGATAAAACCAAATTATAAAACACTCGGTCCAAAGTATGGCAAATCAATGAAAGCTGTAGCAAATGCAATATCGTTAATGACACAAGAAGATATTCGAAAAATTGAAACCTTAAAAATTGTAACAGTAAATACAGGAGGAAGTGATTTTGAAATATCTTTATCCGATGTTGAAATTTTAAGTGAAGATATTCCAGGTTGGCTTGTTTCAACCGAAGGAACAATTACTATTGCACTTGATATAAATATAACAGAAACTTTAAAATACGAAGGTATTGCCCGTGAATTAATTAACAGAATTCAAAATATAAGAAAAGAAAGTGGTTTTGAAGTAACTGATAAAATAAATATTAATGTTGAAAATAATGAGTTGATATCTAATGCTGTAGGGCTTCATAAAAATTATATATGTTCACAAACTTTAGCACTTTCAATAAATATATTCGATAAATTGGAACAAAATAATACTTATACCGTAGAAATTGACAATAACGTTTCAACACAAATTCAAATATTAAAAAAATAAATTATAAACCAGAAACTCATAAATAAATTGAAATAAATAGAAATAAAAAACAGAAATAAACAGAAATACATTGAAATAAATATAAACAGATAGTTTGAAGTTTTAGGTTTCTGGTTTTAGGTTTTCAAAACCATAAACTAAAAACTCTAAACCAAAAACATATAACAATAAACAATAATAACAATAGAACAGAGAACA
>Ga0210016_1005396_pt1 | contig 10657 bp, 10 predicted proteins | sample CryGeyCG2014_300_FD_185454 | JGI IMG/M metagenome (GOLD analysis project Ga0210016, IMG submission 185454) | Groundwater microbial communities from aquifer - Crystal Geyser CG02_land_8/20/14_3.00 (SPAdes) (version 2) | ecosystem: Environmental > Aquatic > Deep subsurface > Groundwater | place...
ATTTATCTACTCTTGCAATTGGCTTCCCGATTAGGTAATAATTGTGTTGGTACATTGGGTTCCTTTCTAGACCCCAGTGTACCATTTTTTATTGGCCAACTGTCCAAGAGGTTAATCATCATCTCCACAAAAATCCGTCCATTCTATGTTTACAAATCAAATTTTCTTTGCTACAATCCTAACGTAGTATTAAAATAATCTAATATGCCTCTAACAAAATCAGCCAAAAAGGCTCTCCGAGTCGATCGCGCTAATAGACTAATCAATGATCAGACAAGAAATAAAGTCAAATCCGCTCTCAAGGCGGCTCGCTTAGCAATTGCTGCCGGCGGCAAAGATGCAAAAACAAAAATTGATGCTGCCTATCGCGAACTTGATCTAGCTGCAAAGAAAAATGTTATTCACAAAAATAAGGCCTCCAGATTAAAATCACGTCTGGCCAAAAAGCTCGCCAAATCAGAAATTGCAACGGTCGTTGAGAAAAAACAGCCAAAGGCTGAAAAAACAAAAAAGGAAACTCCGGCAAAAAAGCTAATCACAAAATAAATAAAATTGCCCGACCTCGGTCTCTGGGCAATTTTTTGATTCCTTAGTTTTAAGTTTTTAGTCTTTAACTTTAAGCTACAATATGTAAGTCGGCGTAATAATGCTCTCAAATCTCGACATCAAAATCCAGACAGTTTTGCCAATAATAAAGCGTTTCTCGACTGGACCAAAGTAGCGTGAGTCATTCGAGTTAGGTCGGTTGTCTCCCATCAAAAAATATTCATCACTACCAAGCTGCCAATTGCCATCCTTCTCGGTAGTGACATAGGAAGGCAGGTAATTTTCGATTAACCTTCGGTCGTTAATGAAAACCGCCCCATCTTTGACCGTAAGCTTTTCATTTGGTAGTCCAATAACTCTCTTTACGTATCGTTTGTGCTCTGGATCACCAGGATATTTAACTACCACAACATCACCTCGTTCTGGATTTCCAAGTGTATAAGTAATTTTGTTCAGAACTCCGACTTCTCCACTCAAGAGAGTTGGGTCCATACTAACACCATCAACAATATAGATAGTGATAACAAAATAGTGGAGCAAAGACAAAACAATCGCCAAAACTACAAGCCATCTGGCAAAATCAAACACAAACCCCCCGCCATAAATTATCTTACCAGTGATTGTATCTCTGTTGATCATTTTTAATTTTTACTAACAAAATTTAATGACTAAACCCGAATTAAGAATGACTAACAAATTAAGAAGCCCGAATGACGAATAAGGAAAATAATTGAATTATTGATCATTCATTCGTCATTACTCATTCTGGTTTCGTCATTACTTCATTTACTTATATCCCGGCTCTCGGATTGAAGCCAAATTTTGGCCAACATAGCCAATAATCGGATATAGTGCAAGACAGAAATCTTTAAGTCCTAATCCTCGCTTTTCAGTCAAAAACCAATCTGGGACAACAAATTCCTGGTCAGCAAAACGCCTGGCCCACATTGCTTCACAGTGGAAAATAATCGCGTACGGCAGATACTGTGTAAACTTTTCGTAGTTAGTCTGTTCATATGGCAAAGGTTCTGGGCTTGAGAGGTATCTCCTAAATGCTAACCAATTAGACAAACCCTCTCGGCCAAGGACAGTGCGGATTGGCATTCGCCCGCCAACAACAATGATAATTACCGAGGCCACCATCATCCCAATCCAGAGAAACACTGCATATGGTAGCGTGGGGAAATATTTGAAAGTCAAAAAGAAGCAAGCTAGCGCGAAGAAGAAAAGTAAAGTACCAAAATACTGATATTTTCGGTGCATGCGTGCGGGATTTTCTTTAAAATATCCGAGTCTTGTCGCTAAGGAATAAATTTCTTTAGTAAAAAGCGACATTTTATGACTGTAAAGATGGTTGACAAATTTCTCGTTGATTTCATCCTGCGAAGTTCTAATAGTATCACGGAAAATCTTCGATAAAATGATCCTTTCAAAAGGAAGCAGCTGGCCGGAAAAATTTCTTTTGCCGAAAGCAAAGCCACGGTCACGATCGATAATAAAGATATAGCCTCGCAAAGATAAGTCAATCAAGGTGGCAGCTATCTCCCTTGGGCCAATTTTCTGATTCAAGAGAACTCCGACCACAGCCGGCGGTAGTGCCATCGGTGGCGCCCCTATTGCCCGATCAGGAATAGAGACACGTTGAGTCCGCTGGTGCAAAGCTATGAGTAAAAAAAGGTAAATCAGAGTCAGAAACGGGATAATAATCGCCACCGAGAGCCAAACGCTGCTGCCAAATGAGGAAAGTAGGAATATTACTTGGTCGTAAAATGGCAGTTTTATAGTTCCTTTCGGAATCTTAGCGACTATGGTTATGGTTGCATTCTCGCTGACAGAAGTCGCATTGTAAGCAATTGTTGAGCTATCAACTACTGAGGCATCGGCTGAATCAACCCCATGAATTGCCAGAATTTCTGGTTTGGTCTCGGAAGCCACGGCTGCCGGCAATGTGAGTACAACACGCAAGTTATTTAGATAGAAGCCATTTTTGTCATAAACAATCAACCGCAGTTCATCAAAATCACGCTCTGGAGTGACTTTGGATTTGATCTTCTGGCCATTTTTGTAGACACTACCATCATCTTTAACTTCAAGGGCCACTTCTGAAGTAGTAACGTAAGTCGTCATCGTCTGATCCTCGGGGATGTCAGCAAAAAACTTACTTCCGGCAATTAATTTCCAAACCCCAAAAACAACAATAAAAAGCAGGGCGAAAAAAATTAGCTTGCGCCAGTAGATATCAACTGTAGGTTGCTTTTTTACTTTTTTTGGCTCCATTCCCCTCCCTCCGCCAAAGGCGGAGAAATTCTAAGCTCTAATTTCTAAACTCTAAACATTTTTGAATTTTGAAAATTTGAATTTCGAGTTTGTTTAGAATTTAGGATTTCGGATTTAGGGTTTGTTTCCATTATACTATATCGTCAGATCCGCCAAAAGCTTTTCCAGCGCCAGTCGTGGATCAATTCGGCCAGTCTTTATGTCAATATCGGTTTGCATCAATCGATAGTAGACGCGTTTTAGAAGCGGCAGATCATAATTGTTTAGTACTCGAATGGTTTTGCCAACAACAAATGGATGGAGTTCGGCCTCGGCGGGAATTTGATTTCGCTTGACGCCACGAACTATCAGGTCTTCGATCAGAAGCATATTACGAAACTGATAAACGATCATTGTTAAAATGTAATTCTCATTCTTCCCACTCTTGAACAGCTCCTGTAAATATTTTACTGCCAGTTTGGCATTTCTGGCACCAAGTGCATCAATAAAATCAAAGATATTTTGATCATGCTCAGATTCAACCATTTCTTCAATATCCGCCTCTTCAATCTGATCACTGCCTCGTGACTTTCGATAAAGATCAAGCTTTGCAAGTTCGCAAGTCAGTCGCCAGCTATTATTCCCAACAGTGGCAACTAACTTTTTGATGGCGGAAAATGCGATCGGAATTTTTTCTTTTTTCACGTACTCTCCTAACCATTTCTCCAACTCGTAACCCTTGCGCAGAGGAAAATGCTTGACCGCTCCAGCCTTAGTTAATTTTTTGAAGATCGAGAGATTTTTATTAACTTCACCCTCCTCGACAAGAATAATTTCTGACGAATCGGGGAATTTCTCCAAATTTTCGGCTACATAATCACGAAGCTTTTGATCGCCATCTCGCAAAAAGTTATAGACGATAATTAAGCGTTTGTCTGACAAAAACGGCACCGCTGACACGCTGCGAATCAAGTTATCAAATGTCAGAATATTTCCATCGAACTTTTGGATATTCATATCGCCAAAATTGGCAATAGAAAAATTTTTCTCAATTTCCTTGAGTTCGTGATTCAGGGAATAAGTGTCCTCACCGAAAAAAAGTTGAATCATATTAACAATTGCTACAATAGATATTTTCTGCTATTATTTTTTTGCAGCCGACCATCTGACAGGGAGACTATTTATGAGCGTCATTGGAATTGAAGCTGCTGGTGACGTAGTCCTTGCTGCACTAGCCAAAAAGTACCATGTGGACTTTGTGTTGCCAAAAGGCAAACGACCAACCTTCGGTAGACTCCCGTGTCTTGCTAAGATATCAGGAGAGACTTTCTCGGCCGAGGAAATCAGGCAACGTGTCCAAGAAAGCAAGCTAATTCCTGTTGCCACCTGGGAAGAGATCGCTTGCTTTCTCGGATACAATGCTATCATCTGCCTTCAGGATGAAGCCGCACGGTTCAGGTACAGCGATCCATCGCTACGCTACAGCAGGATACTTCGATGTCCTTACTACAGTCCTGATCACAGCATGGACTAAACGCACTTGTCGCCGCTGATCCCGACCCTCGCCCCGTGGCGCGGGTCGCTTTTTATTTTATAACGTTCTTCTTCGCAGAATCCCAATTACCACCAATACCGACTTCAACCTCAACTGGTACACAAAGTTTGACTTCATTTTCCATCACTTCTTTGACTAATTTCGCCACTTTTTTCGCTTTTGCCGCCGGTGCCTCGACAACTAATTCATCATGAACCGTCAGGAGAAGCTTCGGATTTCGACATTCGAACTTCGGATTTGTTTCGGATTTCGACATTCGAACTTCGGATTTTAACTTTCGATGAAGTTCTATCATCGCCAATTTCAAGATCTCTGCTGCTGTTCCCTGCACTGGTGTATTTATCGCCATTCGCTCGGCACTTTCAGCCACCATTTTATTCTCTGAATTTATCTCTGGCAATTTGCGGCGAAAGCCGAATAATGTTTCAACATAGCCGTATTTTTTCGCCAAGGCAATTTGTTCTTTACAATATCTCTTTATGCCTCGATGAATATCAAAATAGCGAAAAATATATTCTGCGGCACTCTCGCGGGCGATCCCTAAAGCTTGTGATAGACCAAATGGAGAAATGCCATAAACAATGCCAAAATTGACGGTTTTTGCCAATCGGCGATGGTCATGATCAACTTTAGAAACTGGTATGCGGAAAAGCTCCGAGGCAGTTTTGGCATGAATATCTTCGCCTCGACTAAAGGCCTCGAGCATCACTTCGTCCTGGGCCAAACAGGCGACAACCCGCAGTTCGATTTGCGAGTAATCGGCAGAGATTAATTTATTACCCTTCTCGGCGATAAAGGCCTGGCGAATCTCCTGCCCCCACTCGCCTTTGATCGGAATATTTTGCAAATTCGGCTCCGATGATGTCAGACGCGTTGTCCGCGTATCTTGGCCGTATTTTGTATGCAGGCGGGAATTTTCATCAACCAATTTCGGCAATGGTTCAAGATAAGTCGAAAGCAATTTAGAGAGCTCGCGATACTCCAAAATCAGCGGGATGATTTTATGTTTATCTTTTAATTTTTCCAATTCCGATGCCGAGGTTGAAATGCCGGTTTTAATCCGCCGCAAATCTTCGGTCGGCAGTTTCAATTTAGAAAACAACACCTCTGACAACTGTCCAGGCGATGAGATATTAAACTCCCTGCCAGCCAACTTATAAATCTTCTTTTCTATGCCAGAGACTTTTATTGATAACTTTTTCTCCAATCTTTTCAGAGCACTGACGTCAATTTTGATCCCCGCCTTTTCCATCTCGCGTAGTACTGGTGCGACTTCGCGATCAATATCACTCCACTTTTTGTGGGGAATTTTACAACCCAATTTTTCCGCTTTTTTTAAAATTTCCTTCATCGGTTTTTGTCATTGCGAGGCCGTAGGCCGTGGCAATCTATAATAATTCTGGATATAAATCTTTAAACTTTGGATTTCCCTTTATTATCAAATCAATTTTCTTTTGTCGTGAACCAGCTTTTAATTGTTTCTCTTTTGAAATTGCCGATAAAACACTGGGGCACTCTTCAAAATAAACTAATTTATTGACATTATACTTGCTTGTAAACCCTTTAACTAATTTATTTTTATGCTCATAAATTCTTCGAATAAGATTATCAGTTACTCCGATATAAATAACTGAATTTGCATAATTTGTCATTAAATAAACATAATATTGCTTATTTTCCATCGGATAGATTGCTTCGTTTCACTCGCAATGACAATTAGAGTAATTTTAATTGTTGATCTTCTTTCTCCATTTCGGGTTTAAGATTTTTTTCAGATTTAGTCATTTTTTCGTCATTCGTCATTCCGGCTTCGTCATTATTTTTATCATCAAACCGCCTTAACAACGATTGAAACCCTAATTCTTCGAATAGTATTCTTAGCTTATTTCGATCATACTCTCCCCACTTGGCATCTTCAAGGGAAAATTTTATCGGCACATCTCTATGAATTGTTGCCAATTTTTGCGATAAAAACGCCTGGTCTTTATATTTAATAAGCAATTCTAATATTCTTGGCTTGATTTTTGCTAATTTGTCATTCCGGACTTCCGCCTCGGCAAGCCGAAGGCGAGACGGGTGATCCGGAATCTCATTTTTTTTAGATCCTGAATCAAGTTCAGGATGACAATTCGAAGCGGATTTCCCAATTGCTTCATATAATTTCTCCAATGTATCAAAATCCTGAAGCAATTGGGTCGCGGTCTTCGACCCAATCCCCGGCACTCCGGGAATATTATCGGAAGCATCACCGGCTAGGGCTTTAAGATCAATAAAATCACATGGATCTAAATTGTATTCTTTTTTGATTGTTTCATGATCAACAATTTGCGTCTGACTCAAACCCTTGCGTAAAGAATAGACTTTAACCTTACCATCGATTAGTTGATAAATATCCTTATCACCACTGACAATATAAATCATTGTTTCATTGTTCAATTGTTCCATTGTTTTTTTCGAATTTCGAATTTCGGATTTGTTTCGGATTTCGATATTCGAATTTCGGATTTTCTCAACGATGGTTCCAATGCAATCATCCGCTTCATATCCCTGTTTCTCATAAATCGGAATATTCATCACCTCGACGATCTCTTTGACCCGCGGAATTTGGTCGTAAAGCTCCTGGTCGGCTTTAATCCGAGTCGCTTTGTACTCTTTGAAGGTCTGATGGCGAAAAGTCGGACCGGCCAAATCAAAAGATGCAGCGATGTAATCCGGCTTTAAGTCCTCCAGAACTTTAATCAAAGTGGTGATAAAGCCATAAACTGCATTTGTCGGCTCACCTTTGCGTGTTGTCATTGTTTTCGGCAGAGCATGATACGCCCGATGTATGATTGCATTACCATCAATGATAACGAGTTTTTTCATAGCTTTATCTTATCACTTTTTGAAAAGTTTTTAGTAACAATTATTGCTCGAGATTTATATTTGTGATAACATAAATCCGATCCGAAATAAAGGAGGTCGGGCTAATGTTTGAACGCGCCAAAAGCTTCATCTTGGCAGTTTGGGCACGCCTAACAAAGCAACCCGACTTGCCAAAGTTCCGCCCAATGGAGTCACTTCCAGCGCACCTAGAGAAACTCCGACTGGCGGCCGCCAAAAACTACGGACCAACCCACCAGCTTCAGTCAGAGGCAGAAATGCGCCAATGGTTGGCAATTGCTGACCACTACTATTTTCTAGAGATCATCAGCTGGAAGCGAGGGCGCGAATACAAAGCCGCTACTGTGGCAACAGACTCGGGCACCAGAGCTCTCTGGTCTGCTCACGAGGATACGTGTCGCGGTTGGGAGAATAGCGGCGCGATGTGTCGCAACGGTGCCAATGCACTGATAATCATCTTGGACACGATCGACCATGCCAAGCATGATAAACCGATCGATGCTGACTGGGCGACTCTGTCCTGGTCGGCCGAAGCTTGCGGCGAAAGCCAGTGGCTTCATTATCATCTGGAGTTGATCCAACAGGATAACTACGGCAGTTTCTGCTCTGTTTCCTTTCACTTTTTCGTCTCCGACGTTGACGACCTGATGAATGTGAAAGATCCCTAGGCGGTTCATCACTGGGCCGCCATTTTTTGTTCTTAATAAAAATCAATCCCGACCGAAGCGCCAGGACTGATTTTTCATATTCTAGATTCTAAATTCTCAATTCTTGCCTTTCAGCAACCCTCCCCATTCAACCAGAGTAAAGCCATTTCGTTCGTAGTGCGGCAGGATCTGTGGCGCGATATTAACTTTGGAATTTAGGCCCTCAAAATCCAGAAATACCCGAATTGAAGTATCCGATTTTGGCTGAACTGCCAGTGGTGCCAGTTTGTCCATCTCCGAAGTTGTCAGCCAAGTCAAGCGAACGAACGGATAATTCGGCATTTTCGGCAGCCAGAATTCGTTGAAATCGGCGATTTCTTTGGCATTCAAACCGATTTCGGAAAGTTGTGAAGTTATCGTTGCGGCGACTTTGGTTTTTTCAACGACACTTCCGGATGTAATTTTCGGATAACTTCCCCAGCCAGTTCCCTCCCAGAAAAGATAAGGATAAATTCCGCCAGCAGTTTTCAGCGACCCGGACGGCGATGCCAGAACTTTCCAACCGCCATTATAGGCCGGTTCGGATTTGCCAATATCGGCACCGACTTGAACAGAAACCGCCGTATCGCGTTCCGGATAGAGATAAATTACCGGCTTGCCACACTCGACTTGCGGCTGATATTTATCCTTGAGAAAAATTATCCAAGAAGCATAATCGTCTTTCCAGAGCAAAATCCCGACATCGCTCAAAAAGACATCCTTTGTTACTTTACTGCCGATCTGATCCATCAGATAAACCTGATAAGCAAATTCAGTGATTGTTGCCGTCTGATCGGTGATGGTATAAATTTTCACTCCGCCTGATGTCTGGCCGATTTCTGTCTTTAATTTTAATGAATCGGCATCGGCTACCAATGGGAACGAACCAGCTCCGCCGCCACAGCCGCCGGTTCTAATCATAGTGTATTTGGCGCCGGTTGCCGCTGAATTTGTGAAGGTAACATTCATCGCTCCATCATCAGTTTGAAATGTCGGTTTCGGCTGATAAATTAATTTTACGCCATCATTCATCTCAATATAATATCTGGCAACTTTGGCATCGCCGTTGGATTTGTCAATCACATCACCCTTGAGCAGAAATAGATCGCCCCATTTGGTTTCTTCCAACTTAGTGCCGGTTTCGGTCGAAATGACAAAATTCTCTAATTTTGAAGAATCATATTGAAGCTTTAGATCAGTTGTGTTCTTAGCAATTGTCGCATCCGGCAAAAGCGATAGCAGAGTATAGGTATTATCGGAATCAGTCGTGGTGCGCGAATAATAGTTGCCGTCGGCGCCGACTTTATCGGAATTTTTTGACAGCCAGTAGTAAATGCTGCCTTTTTTCAGGAAGCGATGATAGTCATAAAAAATCCCCATAACTTCCATTTTCACCTTGGTCAAAATAATCTCGCCGCCATCGCAGGTGGTTGCAACTTTATAGTAAGTTGTGCCCTGGTACGCACCTTCAAAATCGCTCGAAGTGCCGGCTTTGAACAATTTTAGATCGGCCAGAGTTTCCGCTTTCTGCCAGGTAACACAATCGTCAACGATTTTGATCGATGGGGTTTTTGTCGGTTCAGTAGTTGTCGAGGCCGGAGTTTCGGTCTTACTTTCCTCGCTCTTCTTCTCAAGACCAAGTAGTTTTTTGATGTAGCCGCGGCCGGCGTAGGCGCTGATGCCGCCGCCGACAATAATCACTGCCAACAAAATCCACAACCAGAGCAGATTTCTCTTTTTTTTCTTCGGCAACTGGATGTGTAGTTCCTCGCCCTTGTCCTTCGGAGCTTTAGCGGAGGACGGATTATTTTCTTCAGTCATTTTCCCCTCCCCTCAATAATTATTATGTAGTATAAACTCTCACTAATCCGCCTCGGCGAGCCGTAGGCGAGACGGGTTGTTTCTTATTTGTATCTTGCTGTCTTGTATCTTGGAATTTTCCATCGGTGCTTATCTGCCTGCCCTTCGTAGCTTCAGCGAAGAATGGGTGGCAATAGATCCCTGCCTGACGGCAGGCAGGTGTGGTAGTTTTTACTTCAATTTATCTCTCTATCTCTATATGTATTGTATCACTAATTTTTCAAGAAAAAAACTTCCTTCTTCAATTTGTTTGTATTCCCGTGACCGATGAGTCCTAAATATGAATTTACCGTCTCCTTTGATTTATTTGTTTTTAATCTCTCAATCATTCTTCTTTTTGTTTTTGTACGCAAGATTCGGTGATCGGTAAAACTTATCCAACCAAGAAAATCAATTCCCGACACTAAAGTTTTGACCGTTACCTTATTCGGGTGTAAGGAAAGTTTTAGCTGGTTTTGGAGGAGGCTGTCAATTTGTGGAATTAAATTTTCAAGATATTTCCTATTTTTTGACAATAAAACAAAATCATCCGCGTAGCGTAGATACCATTTGATTTTCAATTTTTGTTTTATAAATTGGTCAAATTCATTCATATAAATATTTACCAATAGTTGACTCGTCAAATTTCCCAAAGGTAACCCTACTCCAACTTTTATTAAACAAAAACTCTCAATAATTTCCTTTAAGAACCAAATTAATTCTTGATCATGAATCGACTTTTGCAGAATTTGGAGTAAAACTTGATGATCGATGCTAGCAAAAAACTTTTTGATGTCACATTGCAGTACCCAGCAAGTTCTTGTATTATTTTTACTCACTTTGTAAGCGAAATTTCTGAGTCTGTCCAGCGCCTTATGAGTTCCTTTTTTAT
>Ga0210016_1005406_pt1 | contig 10647 bp, 11 predicted proteins | sample CryGeyCG2014_300_FD_185454 | JGI IMG/M metagenome (GOLD analysis project Ga0210016, IMG submission 185454) | Groundwater microbial communities from aquifer - Crystal Geyser CG02_land_8/20/14_3.00 (SPAdes) (version 2) | ecosystem: Environmental > Aquatic > Deep subsurface > Groundwater | place...
TAAAAGTTTAGTCAACGATGTTGAAAAGGATATTGTAAATAAAAATATAACGCCTCAAACAATGTTTCGTCAGGAACAAATTTTAACACGATTGCTGGAAGCCGAAAAGTCTGATTATGAAAGAGAAACAGAAAATATAAGAAAATCTAATGAAGGAAAAAATAACAATATTAGTAACCCTAAACAAATTTTTGAGTATAAAGGAGTACATTCGCGTTATAATGAAATCCTTGAAGGAAGTAAAATTAAACTTACAAAATATTATCAGGACAAATACAAAGAATATATGATTCACCTTAACCAATAGGCTATGAAAAAGAAAATAAAGTTTTTATCAAAAATTGAGAACATTAATATTGTCGAGAAATTAGTTGACGAAATTTCTGTTCAGGAGAACTTAAGTTCCGAAATTTATGGGAATCTTTTAGTCTCTATGGTAGAGTCAGTTAATAATGCCATTATTCACGGAAACAAATTAGACGAATCTAAAGAAGTAATTATTAATTACGGTTTAAGTGATGGCTATTTCTGGTTTGATGTAAAAGACCAGGGAAATGGATTTAATTTCAAAAATTTACCTGATCCTACTTTACCCGAAAATCTCGAAAAACCGCATGGCAGGGGCATCTTTCTTATATCGCACCTTGTTGACAAAATAGAATTTAAAGAAAAAGGAACAAAAGTTTGTTTGAAAATAAAAATTAAAACCAATCATTTAAATTAGGTATTGAAATTTGTAATTTGAGATTTGCGACTTTTTACTATTATTATAAAATTACAGACATACACTAATTTATGGCAATTACTTTTCATCTTCACCAAATTTCTACAAGTATTTTAAACGGTAAAAAACGTAAAATTTCCGCATGGATTAAGCAAACCATTGAAAAGGAAAATAAAATTACAGGAAACATTTGCATAATTCTTACCGGTAAAAAACAACTACTCAAAATAAATAAGAAATACCTAAAACACAATTATCACACAGATATAATTACTTTTAATTATAACGAAGGATTCATTATTTCGGGCGATTTATTTATTAGCCTGCCAAAAGTTAAAGAAAATGCAAAAATCTATAATGTAACAATAGAACTGGAACTACTACGCGTGATAATTCACGGAATTTTTCATTTAACCGGGTATAACGATAGCACCGAAAAAGAAAAAACTGAAATGCGAAAGAAAGAAGACAAAACACTTGATGTTTATACTTTGTTTAATTAGTGTCTGTCCATAAAGTAACGATAACCTGTAAATTTATGTCAGTATTTCACAATACGCAATTTAAGGGTATATGGTATAAAGGTATATGGTACAATGCTTTTACTATCATCTCGTGTTTCCTTATACCCTATACCTTATAAATTAATAATGTAGATATTACGGACAGACTCTAAATAGTGGAGGGTTCTAAAAATTAATAAATTGCGTCATGGCGGGCTTTACCCGCCATCTCATATTAAAGGCAGAACTTCGTTTTGTGAGATGCTGAAACAATCCTGAATCAAGTTCAGGACAGCATTGACGTTAAAGGTATTTTTAGAAGTTCCCTTTACTTTAGTTTTCAGGATTTTTGTATTTTGGCGCTTTATTCAAAAATAATCAAATATGAAAATCAGACCATTATTAAAGGGAATTTACTTTGTAAGCCGGTTACATATAATTACACCACAGTATGGCTTTAACTTTTTAGGACATTTATCAGCCTTATCAAAATTTATCCATAAGCACAAAAAAAATCTATCCTATAACGATTTTTATAGTCCAAGATTTAATTACAATAAAAGATTAAATTTTTTCTCTTATATTATTGAGCAAGAAAAATTAGAGGATATTAATTATTTGGAATTTGGTGTTGAAAATGCCAGTTCTTTCAAATGGTGGCTCAATAATATTCATCATCCCGATGCCAGGTTTTATGGTTTTGACACCTTTGCCGGTTTGCCTGAAGATTGGGGTACATTTAAAAAAGGAGACATGTCGTCTGGTACAGTGCCTGAAATTGATGATTCCAGACATCAATTTATACAAGGCATGTTTCAGCAGACCTTGCCAGGCTTTCTGAAAAATTTTGACAATTCAAAACCTAAGGTAATTCATCTTGATGCCGATTTATATACCTCCACCTATTATGTCCTGAATACTATGGCTCCCTATTTAAAGCCAGGTGATATTTTGTTTTTTGATGAGTTTAATGTACCAATGCACGAATTCAAGGCCTTTACTGAATTTGTCAGTGCATATTATATTGATTACGATGTACTGGGGGCAGTGAATAACTTTTATCAGATTGCAGTAAAATTAAAATAAATTAACTATTCAGCCCCTGTTCTTTTTAGCCACAAATTATACCAATTTATCTTTACTTTTGCGGGTGAGTAGTAACTAAATATTTAATACCCTCAATAAAAAGGATTTAAGATTAAGGATTTAAGATTATTGCTATATTATTGTAAAATAACAATTTAGCAATATGGCAATTTAACAATTGTGATTAGATAATTAAAAATTAACATGCGATTGAAGTTTAATATTTTGCTGTTTTTAGTGAGTTCAGATTTTATTTGAAACGTTTTTCTATTTCATCGGAATTTATAATGGTAAAAATTAGTTTCCCCGAAGGAGAATAATTTGGATTTGAACTTCTGAAAAGCATATCAATTAAATGGTTCATTTCATCACTACTTAACATTTTACCGTAAGGAATAGCGCCTGTATCAACCAATGCAGTAATCAAACGCGTACACGGCAAACTATCCGGCAACTTTTCAAGATTTTGATAAACACCAAGAAAATTTTCGATGGTTTTTTCAATTTCATTTGTTTGCATTCCGGCAGGAATTCCGCGAACAATAAAGCTGTTTTTGCCAAATTCATAAATATCAAAACCTAAGCTTACCAGTTCTCCTAACAATTCGCACAAAAGCGCCGAATCCTGTACATTCAAATCTAATTTGCGGGGAAAAACAAGATTTTGTGTAGCAATTTTACCGGATGAAAGCGTTTGTGTAAACTTATCATACAAAATGCGTTCGTGGGCACGATGCTGGTCAATTATCATTAAACCCGATTTTACCTGACTAAGAATATACCGTCCTTTAAAATGAAAACACTGGCGGCGAATATCTTCGTTAATATTTTCGTTCTCCGCTTTTTTATCAGTAAAAAGTTTTTCGCTTTCCGTACTTTGTTCTACTGCTTTGTATAAATCCTGCCATCCTTTGAGATTTTTTGCGTTGCCCTGAAAATTTCCTTCGGCAGGAGTTGATTTATCTGAAGTAAACGGGTTAAATGCAGGGTCAATTGATATTCCGGGCTCAACAATTTTCTGACCTTTACGCAGTGGCGGAATATCAAATAGCGGTTCGTTATCAAAATCAATTGAAGGAATCATATTTGATTTACCTAAAGTCTGCTTTACGGTTGCGGCAAGTATTTGCGAAACAACCTTTTCGTCTTCAAATTTAATTTCTGTTTTAGTTGGATGAATATTTACATCAATAAATTGCGGATTGGTTTTAAAATATATAAAAAATGAAGGCGTAGTATCGGGAGGAAGCAGGTTCTGATAAGAATTAATAAGGGTTCTGTACAAAAATGGATACCTCATATATCTTTGATTTACAAAAAAATACTGAAGTCCGCCTCTTTTTCTGGCGTTTTCGGGTTTGCCAATAAATCCTTCAATGGTAGCAATTGAAGTTTCAACCTGAACCGAAAGTAATTCGTTTGCAAGATTTTTTCCGAATAAATTTATTATACGTTGTTTTAATAGTACCTGCGAAAGATTATATACTTCGGAATTATTGTTAGTAATGGCAAAAGAAACTTCAGGGTGAGCTAATGCAACGTGATGAAATTCATCCAAAATATGTCGAAATTCAACTGAATCGGATTTTAAAAAACGCCTTCGCGCCGGAACATTATAAAACAAATTTTTAACACTAAAAATACTACCAACCTGACACGAAACGCTTTCCTGAATTTCAAATTCTGAACCATTAATACGAATAAGCGTTCCTATTTCATCATCCGGGCGACACGAGCGAAGCTCAACCTGAGCAATAGCGGCAATAGAAGCAAGTGCCTCACCTCTAAAACCAAAAGTTTTAATGGCAAAAAGATCATCAGCTTTATGTATTTTTGAAGTAGCATGGCGCTCAAAAGCAAGGCGGGCATCGGTATCGGACATTCCGCTGCCATTATCAATTACCTGAATAAGTGTTTTCCCGGCATCTTTTATCACCACTTTTATTTGCGAAGCACCGGCATCAACGGAATTTTCGACCAATTCCTTAACAACCGAAGCCGGACGTTGAATAACTTCACCCGCAGCTATCTGATTCGCTACAGAATCGGGTAATATTGAAATAATATCTGACATTAAGCTATCTTAAAATTAAAACAATATTAAGAAAATTGTTAATCCTGTGTGTTCTTTCATGTGTTTATATTTTAGTTACTGTTTCATTATTAATTACTTATATTTTTGTTGCAAAACACTAAGAAAGTTAAAATTTCATGTTCATGCTCTAAGGCAATACTCTTGTGTGCTTAGCGTTTGTTGTCAGTTTCATCTGCGGGGTTTCTTTATTAAGATATTTCAACCTCCAGTAAAAATCGACCTTTTGTGCAACTTTAAATTTATTATGCTACATGATTTTTAATTTCTATTTCAGCTCCTAATTCTTTTAGCTGTTTCAAATAATATTTAACTTGTTTATCTTTCTTTTTTTCTTGCAAAAATTCTGCACCTAATTCTTTATATTTGATTTTATCTTTTAGGATAAAATAGGCGGCTATCAGGATCTTATGTCCTACTGCAATTAAAGCTCTTTTTTTGCCTCTTCGTCCTACAAGACTATCATATTTTTTTCGTAAATAGGTGTTTTTTGTGCGTGTTGCTGCCCATGCACATTGTACTAATAATATTTTCAAATATTTATCTCCATGTGTTATTCGGCTACTCTTTTTTTTTCCAGCACTTTCATTATTGCCCGGACTCATACCTGCCCATGATGATAGATGTTGCTCATTTGGAAATTGACTCATATCATTACCTATTTCTGCTATAATACTTGCTGAACCATCTTTACCAACTCCCGGTATGGTTTGTAGTAATTCTGCATCAAGTTTTAATTCACTTGCTTGTAGTTGTTCGTCTATTCGTTTATCTAATTTTTCGATAATTAATTCCTTTTCTATAATTGACTCTTTGATAGTAGTTAACATAAATTTATGATGTTCTGTTAAGTTGCCTTTTAATGAAGATGCTAATTCTTCTATACTTGATTGCATCTTTCCATGACGAAATTTGAGCAATTCATTAATAGATGTTTCTCCGTCAATCATTGCATTTATTATCTTTGTTGCTGTTGCTCCACTCATGTCACTTACTACACTTGACAATTTAATATTTGCATCTTCTAATATTTTTTGTATTCTGTTTTTTTCTGATGCTATTTGTCCTACTATTTTTCTTCTATATCGCGTTAAATCTCGCAGTTCACGGATAGGTTTTGAAGGAATAAAACTGGCTTTTAGTAAACCGCTTAATAGTAACTTTGCTATCATTTGACTGTCTTTTTTATCTGTCTTTCTACCTGGTACGTTTTTGATATGACGAGCATTTACCAAAATAATCTCAAAGTCTGCTTCCAGTATGTTAAATATTGGTTTCCAATATACTCCTGTGCTTTCCATGGCTATATGTGTAATGCCCATTTTTTTTAACCAGTCCCGAAGTTGCTCAATTGATTCTGTAAAACTGTTAAAAGTTCTGGTTTCTTCTTTTATTCCAGTTCCTCTTATGGTTACTACCAATACTTTTTTGTGGACATCTATGCCACAACCTCTTTCAATTACTTGTTCAAATGTTATTTCTTTCTTTTCCATATTAATTTATATTTGTTTGTAGGCCGCTAATATAATCATTCCCTTGTGTGTCTTTATTTAGTCGTGGATGTTTCATCTGTTTATATTTTATTAAGTTGTTAACATTCAGATTGAAGTAGATTGAATGAGATTGATAAGATTGATATCGTTATTAATCTTTTTTCAATCTTTCCTATCAATCTCTTACATCAATCTTTTTTCAATCTTGTTTTCCCAATCTTTCTCAATCTTTTTTCAATCTCATCCCTGTAACCTCAAACTTAATCTTAAATATAATCATTCCCTTGTGTGTCTTTATTTAGTCGTGGATGTTTCATCTTTTTTAAAAATTTTGTTTGTTTGTATTAATATATTTTGTACTTTTGTGCCTCAATAAAAAAATTTTAAATCATAAATCTTATATGATTATCATTCCTATTAAAGAAAGCGAACATATTGACAGAGCTTTAAAAAAATTCAAACGTAAATTCGAAAAAACCGGAATCATGAAAGAACTTCGCAAAAGAAAATCTTTTAAAAAACCGTCTATTTGTCGCAGAGAAGAAATTTTAAATGCTATTTACATTCAAAAACTTCATCATCAGGAAGAAAAGTAAATCACCTTCCTGAAAATAATTTTTATCCTGCAAAGTGGCTTGCTTGTGCAAGCATTATATAAATAGGTATAATTTATATTTTGAAAATTTATTTTGTTTGTAATTGTATTAAACAAAGAACCTAAACAGCTAAAAAAGTTATTTCTTAACATGTATGAGTTAATGCGTAACTATTTTTCACTATCTTTCGTTTAACTATGTACTTAAAGTTGTGTTTTTTGAATACTGATAGTTCAATACTTCGGTATTGAGTTTGTAACGCATTGAAAACCAAGTATAAAATTGGCAGTTGGCAGTCCTGCATACTGCTACTACCTACTGCCGCTTTTTTCAGTTTGTTCACCTTGTTGGATATTGTTTCATAAGTTCAGAATTAAAAATATGACATAAATTTGCAGGTTTTCTCTACTTTACAGACAAACACTAATTAGTGTCTGTATGTAATGTCAAAAAAATTTGTAAATTTATGTCAGAATTTCATTATCCGGAACTTATGGGAATAAGGTATAAAGGTATATGGTATAAGGGTTTAGCCGTCATTGTAACTTTCCGAAAGTTTGCAAAGGCCATGGCGCCGTTAACTTTCGGAAAGTTCCCTATACCACTATACCTTATAAATTAAAAATGCTGGTATTATGGACAGACTCTAAATTAGTAATTTTTAGAAGTCCCGTAATTTATCTTCTTGCAGATGGATGTTATTGATTGCTTTGTTGAGTATATAAAAACCGAAAAACGATTTTCTGTTCACACAGTTAAGGCGTATTTTTGTGATATTTCGCAATTTGCATTTTTTTTAAATCGTTCATTTTCAAATATAACTCCAATAAATGCTACATTCAGGCATGTAAGAGCGTGGGTAGTTAGCCTTATTGAAAGCTCAAACAAAGCTCGTTCCGTTAATCGTAAACTTTCTTCATTAAATAGTTTTTACAAATATTTGTTAAGAGAAAAATTTGTAAATATTAACCCTACCGATAAAATTATTCCACCAAAAAATAAAAAAAGGTTGCCTGTTTTTATTGAAGAAAAGCAAATGCTGTATTTACTTAATAATATAAATTTTGGTAATAATTTTACCGGAGTAAGAAATAAATTAATTTTAGCCATGTTTTATTGTACAGGAATAAGGTTATCGGAATTAATATCATTAAAAATTAATAATATTGATTTACAAAATAATACAATTAAAGTTTTAGGAAAAAGAAATAAAGAAAGAATAATTCCGTTTGGTTTACATCTTCGTAGCGATATGAAAACATATTTTACTTATCGAAATAAAATAACTTCAGTTGAACCAAATTTATTTATTTCAGAAAAGGGCAACTCACTTTACCCAAAATTAGTTTATCGAATTGTAAAACATTATATTGGAATAGTTGTAGCACTCGAAAAAAGAAGCCCTCATGTTCTTCGCCATACTTTTGCTACACACCTGTTAAATAATGGGGCCGACTTGAATGCTATAAAAGAACTGCTTGGACACGCAAATTTAGCTGCAACTCAGGTTTATACTCACAATTCTTTTGAAAAACTTCGTAATATTTATAAAAAAGCTCATCCACGAGCATAAAAACAACAAAATAATGGAGGATTAATTATGAAAGTAAAAATTCAAACATTGCATTTTAATGCTGACAAAAATCTAGAGTCTTTTATTCACGAAAAAATGAATAAACTCATTACAAGACATCAAGATATAGTTTTAGCCGAGGTAACGCTTCGCCTCAATAAAGCTCAAACTATGGATAATAAAGTTGCCGAAATTAAACTTGAAGTACCCGGAAATAATCTTTTTGCAAAAAAAAAATCCAAAACTTTTGAAGAAGCTACTGATACAGCAGTAGAAGCTTTACATCGTCAATTAAAAAAATATAAAGATAAAAAAATTAGCAAGTAGATTATAAGTATCACATAATCACACTAAAAAGAACAATATTGTACATTTTTTCAGGAAATAGGTAGAAGTAAAAGAAATAAATAAAAATAGAAAGTACTTGTAACTACTCATCTGGGTTAACCTATTGGTATTTTGAGTTTTCCTTATTTTTATAGCAAAATAATACAGGATGCAAAATACAGGATAATAGCTATAACGTCTGAATATCCTGCATTTTGCAACTTGTATCCTCAATATTGTAATAGTATAACCGCTTAATAATCAGATATTAATAACGTAAAACGAGATATCAAATCAAAAGTATATCAAAAATTATACAAAAAAATAAAATAATCTTTGGTGGTATTAAAAATATTTGTATTTTTGCGGTTTCTTTTTTTACAAAAAAGAATACGTTCTTTGAGATGCCGATGTAGCTCAGTTGGCCAGAGCAGCTGATTTGTAATCAGCGGGTCGGGGGTTCGAATCCCTCTATCGGCTCTGTACATTATAAAATTTTTGGAGAGATACCAAAGTGGCCAACTGGGGCAGACTGTAAATCTGCTGGCGTACGCCTTCGTAGGTTCGAATCCTGCTCTCTCCACAAATCGGCGGGAGTAGCTCAGTTGGTAGAGCATCAGCCTTCCACGCTGAGGGTCGCGGGTCCGAGTCCCGTTTCCCGCTCTTTTGCCGATGTAGCTCAGTGGTAGAGCACTTCCTTGGTAAGGAAGGGGTCATGGGTTCAACTCCCATCATTGGCTCTAATTTGTTTTAAATTTTTTTTAATTAAATTGAATATTCAACAAAAACTTCATGTATTATGGCAAAAGAAAAATTTGATAGAAGTAAACCGCATGTTAATATTGGTACAATTGGACATATTGACCATGGAAAAACCACATTAACCTCTGCCATTACAAAAATTTTAGCAGAAAAAGGACTTTCAGAGTTTCGTTCATTCGAATCTATTGATAATGCTCCCGAAGAAAAAGCAAGAGGTATTACAATTAATACCGCTCATATCGAGTATCAAACAGCTACCCGTCATTATGCACATATTGACTGCCCGGGCCATGCCGATTATATTAAAAATATGGTTACCGGTGCTGCTCAAATGGATGGAGCCGTTCTTGTGGTTGCTGCTACCGATGGACCTATGCCTCAAACAAGAGAACACGTACTTTTAGCACGCCAGGTAAATGTTCCAAAAATATTGGTTTTTATTAATAAGGTCGATATGGTTGAAGATGAAGAAATACTTGACCTTGTTGAAATGGAAGTCCGTGAACTTTTAAATTTTTATAAATTTGATGGCGATAAATGTCCTGTTATTCGTGGTTCAGCACTTGGCGGATTAAATGGCGAACCAAAATGGGTAGCAAAAATTATGGAATTGATGGATGCTATTGATACATACATTCCAATACCCGTTCGTGATATTGAAAAACCATTCCTTCTTCCTGTTGAAGACATCTTTTCTATTACAGGACGTGGAACTGTTGCTACAGGTAGGGTTGAAACAGGAGTTGTAAATACCGGCGAAGAAATGGAATTAGTTGGTATAAATCTTCAAAAAAGAAAAACTGTAATTACCGGAGTAGAAATGTTCCGCAAAATACTCGATAGGGGTGAAGCAGGCGATAACATTGGGCTTCTTTTACGTGGAGTTGACAAAAACGAAATTAAAAGAGGAATGGTTATAGCAAAACCCGGATCAATTACTCCTCATACTAAATTTAAGTCTGAAGTTTATATCCTTAAAAAAGAAGAAGGTGGACGTCATACACCATTCCATAATCATTATCGTCCACAATTTTACATCCGTACACTTGATATTACAGGAGAAGTAGTTCTTCCAGAAGGTATAGAAATGATTATGCCGGGTGATAATATTACTATTCAGGTTAACCTTATTTATCCCGTAGCTATTAATAAAGGATTGCGCTTTGCAATTCGCGAAGGTGGAAGAACAGTTGGCGCCGGACAAGTAATTGATATTATTGAATAATTAGAGTTTGTCCGTAATATATACATTTTTTGATCTCAGAACAAGGATTAACGATTTTAGATTTCAGATTTTCAACTACTTCGTAAATCAAAAATCGTTAATGGGTGTTCTTAAATCAAAAGAAACCGACATTACAGGCAAGAACTAATTAGAGTCTGTCCGTAAAGTCGAAAAATTTGAAAAATAATATCAGAATTTTAAAATTTGATATTTCAGGTATAAGGTATAAAGGTATAGGGTATAAAGGTATAGGGTATAAGGGGTTC
>Ga0210016_1005417_pt1 | contig 10634 bp, 9 predicted proteins | sample CryGeyCG2014_300_FD_185454 | JGI IMG/M metagenome (GOLD analysis project Ga0210016, IMG submission 185454) | Groundwater microbial communities from aquifer - Crystal Geyser CG02_land_8/20/14_3.00 (SPAdes) (version 2) | ecosystem: Environmental > Aquatic > Deep subsurface > Groundwater | place...
AACAATAATTTTGCAGCTTAAGAAGGAAAAAAGAAGAGTATGGGAAGCAATTATCTAATATTTTCTTTGTGTTATCACCAATCTCCCTATTTTTCTCTTGTTCAGTTGTGGATTCTTCCACAATTCGCGCACGGAATGATAAGACATGAGTAGAAAACTGGTGCCTTGCCCACAGGACCTAAAGAGTTTTATATCAAAATAGGATTTGTAATCGCCTAGCGCGTACCAAGAAGGTGAAAGTTCAAAATGGATACCGTGCAATTATCGAGAGAGATTTTTCGAAAGGCTGCAATGGAGGCTGCAGACGCTCTCAGAGTCGAGAACAGACCGCTAAGGCCTAACGTCTATGTCGAAAATCAGAGAAGCTTGGTTGCTGTGGTTCGGATTGAAGACAGGAGAAGCGGCATCGCAGAGGCTTTGCGTCTTATTGGTGGGATAGTGTCTGCAACAGAGAATCTCGAAGAAGGCTACGTCTTGGTCAAGCCTAATTGCAATAGCTATGACCCTTTTCCTGCGAGTACTCATCCGAAAACAGTAAGAATTGTCATAGAACTTCTGTTAGGAGAAGGATTGCGAAAAGAGCAGATTGTCGTAGGTGACATGTCTGGACCTGCTTGGCTGCCAACAGAGGCGACTATGGAGAAGAATGGCATTCTCGGCGTTGCTAAAGAGTTGGGAGTAAGAGTGTCTTTTTTTGAAGATGAAGAATGGGTGTGGGTTAAGCCGACAGGCGCTTCTTCTTGGCCTGAAGGGTTTAGAATCGCGAAGACGGCTTATGATGCTTCAAGAATTATCTCTCTTCCATGTTTAAAGACGCATCAATTTGGTGGGGTATTTACGTTAAGCCTCAAAAACAGCGTAGGTCTCATTAACCCGGCAGACAGGACAATTCTTCATAAGAAGCCAGGTCCTCGTATAGCGGAAATAAACCTAGCATACACTGCTGATCTGATAGTTCTAGATGGGTTACAGTGTTTTGTTTCCGGAGGTCCGGCCCACGGTAAGAAAGTATATTCTGGCGTAGTAGTTGCAGGAAGCGACAGGGTAGCGGTAGACGCAGTAGGCGTTTCAATTTTGCGATTCCACAGGGCAGAAGGCATTGCCGACGTCAAGGTGAAGAATCATGAACAGCTGAAGAGGGCAGCGGAAATTGGAGTAGGCTATATGAATGCTGATATGATTTCCTTAAGATCATCTAATCTAGCCGATGACGAAGAATTCGATGATCTAATGACTTTTGTCAAACATCAAATTTGATCATGCGCGCGCTTTCAGGCTGCATGATCTCCATAGATGCAATTCTCTTGGCCCCTTTTTAGATCGTCATCCTATCTTTTTGCCTGGATCCATGGTGTCATTGTGTCTCACTTTGGAAAGGCTAAGTCCACGACATAATCAGCGCTTCTTCCATAATCCCCTTAGATTCCTGTACACAACCCATAGACATATTGCGATAAGAAAGAAACCAGCTGCTAGCAGTGGATGGAGTGGTTCCAGTAAAGTTTGCGGGAGATCAAGCTCTCCAGATGCGCACCAAACAATAAGATTTATCCCTGTTATCATTGCACCACAAGCTAGCAAGGCTTGAAGAGTCGTAGTCATAAAATCAAAAGCAGTCAATTTTCTTTTTGAGGTTTTAGATGAATCAAGGTTCGACCTGAAATTAGGCAAATTAGTTGAAGACTTCGTGTCTGAGCTTATTAAAGGTAGAAAAAGAGAACCAACGATTCCAATAGAGAAAGTAACCCAGCCTTTCAAACTACACTCTGAATTATTCGCTTTAATTGGCAGCTTTGAGATAAAGCTTAGAGACTACTTGCTTAAAGAAATGCAAACCGCATTTAAGGAGGACAAAGACGAATGGTACAATCAACTCAAAGAGATCAAATTGATGGATGATCAATCACCTTTCAAAACGATTTATGATAAACTAGAATCGAGGAGAAATGAAGATCTAAAAAACAAAATACTGCCCGAAGAGGAATTAATTCACTATGCAGACATCTCTGATTACAAAGACATTGTTCTAAGAAACTGGAGAACCTTCGCTAATAAGTTTGACAGAATAAACTTAAGCAAAGAGAAATTCGAACACGGTATGGTTGAGCTGAATAAAACTAGAAGAAAAGTTATGCATCTCAGAGACGTTAGGCCACATGAAGCGAAAACACTACGACTATATATAATCCCAGCATTAGAAAAGATATTCCAATGACTTCGCGTGCAATATTGAGGGGTAAGTTTTTGAGTAAAATTTACCCCTCGTACATTAATTCACTATCCTATCCATATCCTATTCCAGTAATATCTACCATCCTTTTGCACTTTAGGTGTATGCTGAACCCAGTATACGGTTTTTAACCGTCATTTTGGAAGCCTATAACTGGTTGTCCATTAACCGTAGTCCATTAACCGTCCCCGTTGGTTGGTTGGATTAAATTTTAATTCCTTCCTTCTTTTTCTGCAACTTACTTTCTGATGTCAGTTCTAGTTCGAATAAAAAGGCAGTTGTCTAGTTGAAACATAATTTTGACGCAAAAATGCATATACTAATGCTATGACATGAAGATGCCATATCCCACAACGAGTGGCCCAGCAAGCCGGCTTCAGGTACCACAACAATTGTGAGATTATGACCATGATGAATCTCAGAACCTGAGAAGGATCTTAGTTACTTAGTCTTTTCTTCTATTTAAATGTTTCGCAGCGCGCTGCTTTGTCCCTAAATTCTTAAGGTGTACGTAAATTTGTCAAATGGCATGCTACGCTTGGTAGCTTAATCTCGGCTTTTCTTTACTTATTTTACGGGTGAAATCCAAATAACGTGGAAAAACAGGAAACAAGCTTATATTACCCCGTGCACCAGGTGCACAGCCTTTTCACGGCGACTTTTCTAAGGTCACTAGAAGCCCTCTACATGAATAGGACAATTTCGGGACAAGCCAGCGCGCTTCCTCAGGGCAATGGACGACTACTTCCAAGCACGTTCTAACCATCGTGTTGACCCTTTTTGTGTCCCAGGTCACCCTCATCATTAATCCTTCATGATTTGTTGTTGTAGACCTCCCTAGGTAGGCAACAACAACACTCACACAGTATTTGCACAACTCCACGAGAAGCTTTCCGCATGAGTTTCAAGAAATTTCCCTTTAAAGAATACAATGGGAAAAGATCTTTCGAAGGCGAAAATAATGCTGCAACCATTATGCCATAAATCCTTGTATTATGTCACGAATCGCATCACAAGTTGAAATGGAGATACTCCGCAACTCCCTCTTTCTAATCCATGCGCAACACTAATGTTGCTTTTTCAAGTCTTCAACAATCCCCAAGACAGCACATTCTGTGCCCGTCCACCATGCACACCTGTCTTCTTAGCAGTCACGCGGCACTCCTTTACCCACTATCCTTTTACCTGATCCGCCCCCAGCAAACGCAAACGGACACATTTTAGACAAAATTCGTCACCTCTTGAAAGCCTCTATTTTCCATAATGCCAAAACAAGTTTTTGTTTGCTATCACCTCACCAAATGTCACGCGCGCCAAATAGATATTGTGACAAAAAATGTCAGACCAAATCGTGGCAATTGCCTTCGCAGAAAACTAAGGTCGAGACCTGATGATCGCCAAAATCGAATATTAAGCTCTACTTGCTGTCCACTGATTTCTTTGTTTCTCAAGCTTATTCTACCAAGTTTTACAACAAAAACTACATAGAAATCAAAGGGAAATAGACGGAAAAAATAATAGTGTTTAATGAAAGCTTTGCGTTTGGAGGAAAAGGATTTGGATATAATTGTTTGTGTGAAGCACGTTCCGGAAACTGCTGAGACCGAGATAAAAATTGATGCTTCTGGCAGGGTTATCGAAAGAACTGGGCTTGTGTTTGACATAAAAATCAGATGAGTAGATAACAGGTTTAAATGTATATACGGGGTTTTTGGTGATTGAGATTTGGAAGGGCTTGCTTGTGAAGGTTAAAGTGTTACCTTTTCTTTAGTAATTTTAGGAAATCTTCTTTTGTTAGTCCGGCTTGTTGTATTATGGCGAGGAGTGTTCCTTTCTTGATTGTTTGGTGGCGTGGGACTGTGATCTTGTGTTTTCCGTCTGTTAGGTATATGTGGCTTCCTTTCTGGTGGACTATTTTGAACCCAGCCTTGTTAAGTGCCTTCAGAAGTTTGCGCCAAGATAGCGATGACAGCTTTTTAGACAGTTATTTCCACCAGCTCTTTTTTTCGTTTAAGCTGGTTTAACTCTTCTGGGAATGCTTCTAGGTAGCCTTCGATGGCTTCTCGTATGTTGGCTATGGCTTGTTCACGGTTTTCGCCTTGGCTGATGGCGCCTGGAAGTTCGATGCATTGAGCTGAATATCCTCCTTCAGGTTCTTCGTGGAGGATTACTGTGAACTTTAGGCCTTTTGCTTCAACCACAAAATTGCACCGATAATATCTAACATCTAAATTCTCATATAAACTTTCTTAATGTAACCTTGCCAGTCTCCCTGCTGCCAGTCAACAGGAAAGGAAAGCAGCAGACCTGTTCACAAGATTTACTGATAGAATCAAAAAATTCGGTCCCCTACCGGCTGAAGAACGCGACGCCATTAAACGGGAGATTCTAGGTTAGCTGCAAATTTTATGCGGAAGTGAAAATTCGACTCCTATGGTTTTAAATATCGAAGCCTGTAAACTTGTGAATTAACGTATGCGGAAGAGTGTGTGTATTGAGGAAGGTTCCAGAGTTTTTTGTTGCTGTAGTGTTGGCTTTATTGTTCACTGCAGCATTAATTTACTTAACAATTGAGATTCCTAGAGTGATCCACAAGTATCTTCTGAAGGTCTTTCCAGATTATTGGTGGTGGCCTCCTCCAGAGAACATTGAAAGTTTGAGGCATTTTGGCTATGTTTTGTTCGTGGCTACGTTGATTTTGATGTTCGCCGGCTTTGTGGCTGAGAGGGGACGGCTGACAGCTTTAGGTTCAATAGCCTTATATCTGCCAAAATTCGGCTACTTTGCTTATACCATGTTCTCCCTCGCGGGAATAGGCATTTTGAGGGTGTTGTGGACCCCCTTGTTTGATTTGTCTCCATATGTTCTTCGGCTCGGAGACATTGTCTACTTGTCATCCTTCCTCTCGACACTGCCGTTAGCTCCGATATTTTGGATAACTGGGGTCTCCGGAACGGACATGTACATTCCGTTATCGTTCGTGATAATGGCGTTAGGGCTTGTGGTTCTCCTTCTAGGCACATTGACATGGCTTTATGGTAGATTTGAGGGCTTCTACATAATAGATTTCTGGATATACAAGTATTCCAGACATCCTCAATACTTAGGCTTTCTCTTATGGAGTTATGGACTACTATTACTGGCGACTTTTGTTGGCGCTCCAATGGGAGGTTACGTTCCGCCACCAAGCTTGCCTTGGCTAATTTTAGCCTTAACGATGGTCGGAGTTGCCTTACACGAGGAAAACACGATGGTTAAAGAACATGGTGAGAAGTATATAAAATATTGCAATAACACGCCATTCATGCTGCCCCTTCCAAAACTGCTTGTGACTTTAATAACCGCTCCAGCAAGGCTTTTATTGAAAAAGAACTGGCCAGAAAACGGAAAAGAAATAGTTTACGTGATAGTTGTCTACGGCATTATGCTTATTGTTCTGTCACTCCCGTCGATCTTTCTTTTTAATTTTTAAGAAAAAACTTGGAGAGTAAAGCCATGGGTAGTTGGAGGCGTGACAATGTTGAAAAATGTGGATTATCAAGCAAAAATTACATGAAATTAAGCGAGAATAGACGGAAAAAGTAATAATACACAACAAGATTTAGCGTTTGGGAGGAGAAAAGCTTGAATATAATTGTTTGTGTGAAGCACATCCCAGAAACAGCAGAGGCAGAAATAAAAATTGACGCTACTGAGAAGGCCATAGAAAAAACTGGACTTGTCTTCGACATTAATGAATGGGACGACTACGCATTAGAGGAAGCAGTTCGCATTAAAGAGAAAATTGGAGGTGCAGTCACAGCAATGACCGCGGGTCCGAAAGATGCTGACAGCACGTTAAGAAAATGTTTGGCTAGGGGTGCAGACAAAGCCATAAGACTGGCGGATGCGAAGTTTGAAGGTTCTGATGGTTACGCCGTTGCGAAAATTTTGCACAGTGCAATTAAGGGTTTGCCATTTGACTTGATATTAACTGGGGCTCTAGCCAGTGACGACGGCTACACGATGCTTGGACCTATACTTGCAGAGATGCTAGGCATCCCACACGCAACAATGGTCAAAAAAATTGAGTTAGGCGATGGTGTTGCCAAGGTTAACCGCGAATTGGAAGGAGGCTTGGAAGAAATAGTTGAGGTGAAATTGCCTGCCATTTTCGCGGTTCAGACGGGGATAAATGAGCCGAGATACGTTTCCATCTTAGGCATTAGAAAAGCCATGAAGAAGGAGATAAAGGTTCTAGGTTTGGCTGACGTAGGCTTAAGTGAAAACGATGTTGGCGAAGCGGGTTCTTGGATAAAGATAGAGAAAATGTTTGTGCCTCCGGTGGAGAAACAAGCGGAATTCATCAAGGGAACTCCAGAGGATGTTGCAACCAAAATTGCTGAAATCATTAAATCAAGGGGACTGATATAAATGAACGAAATATTTGTCTTAGCAGAACACAGACAGGGACAAATCAGAGACATAACCCTCGAAATGCTGACAAAAGGAGGAGAACTGGCCGAGAAAACAAACACGGATTTGACAGCGGTTCTGTTGGGCAAAGAAGTTAAAAAACACGCAAAAACTCTTTCAGAGTACGCAAAAAAGGTTTTGCTCGTTGAAGATGCGAAATTGGAGAACTTCAACTCTGAAGCTTACCAGAAGGTGTTGTCAAATCTAATCAACGAACATAAGCCACTGCTAACAATGATAGGGCACACAAGCTTCGGCGTGGATTTAGCCCCAAGCCTCGCAGCCGCATTAAAACTGCCGCTTGCAACGGACTGCATAGACCTAGAGTTTGAAAGTGAAACACTTTTTATTACACGGCAGATGTACGGCGGCAAGGTAAACGTTAGGGCAACAGTGCGCAAATCTGGAAGCTACATTGTTACTGTTCGCCAAGCAGCTTTCACGGCTCAAAAACCAGCCGTGAGTGGAAAAATCATAGAAGTGCCCTCTCCGCTTACAGAGGAGATAACCGAGAAACGTTTCGTCGAGTATGTCTTGCCGCCTCCGGGCGGAGTTGACATAACAGCCGCAGACGCGCTGGTCGGTATTGGACGTGGAATAAAAGATGAAAGCAACATGCTCGTGGTTGAAGAGTTGGCGAAAGCCCTTGGCGGAGTTCTCGCCTGCTCACGCCCGATCGTGGATAAGGAATGGCTTCCGAGCGACCGTCAAGTAGGCTCTTCGGGAAAAACTGTGAAGCCAAAGCTTTACATTGCCCTTGGGATAAGCGGAGCTTTCCAGCATGTCTTGGGAATGAAGAACTCAGACTTGATCATATCAGTGAACAAGGATCCAAATGCTCCAATCTTCAGCTTCTCAGACTATGGTGTTGTCGACGATTTATTCAAGATAGTGCCTCCGCTGAGAGATAAAATATATGAGTTAAAAGGACGAAAGGCATAGTTCTAAGTTGAAAAGAAGAGAGGAAAAATGCATTTTGAATTAAATGAGGAACAGAAGGAAATTAAAAGAGCCATTAAAGAATTCTGCGAAAAAGAGTTCACACCAGAACTAGCCCTAGAATCTGATGAAAAAGAAAAATTTCCCATGGGACTCTACAAAAAAGCAGCCAAACTGGGATTCACAAGCATGAGGATTCCCGAAGAATATGAGGGACAGGGTTATGGACTCTTGGAAGACTGTATAGTGGTCGAGGAGATGTGCAGGGTTGACCCGGGACTGGGAGCTGCAGTTGGATTTGGAAACCTGATGGTTCCAGACGTCTTGTTGAAGTATGGAAGCGAAGAGCAGAAGAGAAAGTATATCCCGCCGTTGGCTAGGGGTGATAAAATATCTGCAGCAGCTTTCTCAGAGCCTGAGCATGGAAGCGACATAACACGCATGGACACAACAGCAGTAAAAAGTGGAAACGAATGGATCATTAACGGCAGCAAAGAGTTCATAACAAACGCCCCGATAGCAGACACGTTCATAGTGCTTTGCCAAACAGACCCGAATGCTACACCATCGCATAGGGGTCAAAGCATATTCCTCATAGAGAAAGGTACCCCGGGAATGGAAGCAACAAAGCTGAAAAGAAAGATGGGCATCCGACCATGCGTAACGGGTTCCCTCGCACTAAGCGATGTCAAAGTGAATGAAAACAACTTGGCAGGTGAACTAAACAAGGGCTTCTATTATGCTCTTGAACTTTTCGACGAAACAAGAATTACAGTTGCCGCCCAAGCTGTCGGCATGTCTCAGGGAGCCTTTGAACGGGCGTTTCAATATGCAAAGACAAGAAAACAGTTCGGCTCGCCGATAATTAAGTTTCAAGGAGTATCCTTCAAACTGGCTGACATGGCAATTAAAATCGAAGCTGCAAGAATGCTAACTCATAAGGCTGCTTGGTTGTTCGACCAAGGAAGACTTGATCCAGTGGCAACTTCTATGGCGAAAGCCTTCGCGGGTAGAGTTGCTATGGAAGTTACGGACGAGGCAATCCAAGTTTATGGTGGATACGGTTATCTGGCTGATTATCATGTTGAACGTTTCCATCGCTGCGCAAAAATAACGGAGATATATGAGGGGACCTCGGAGATGCAGAAACTCACAATAATAAACCGACTAATGAAAACAATGTGAGAGTACCCGTAGTCTGCTAGGCAATGGATGATTTCTCAAACAGCTCTAAGGTTCTTCTATGAATAGCATTAAAATTATTGCTAGAACCGTTAGACTTAAGGAAAAGTAGAATGGTGCAGATTTTCCAAAATTAACCCAGAGTAGTCCTGCTAACAATGAAGCGGGCAGAGCGCATAGGCCAGTGACCATTTGAAACGCTCCAAGCGTGCTTGCTCTATATTTCAAAGGAGATAACTCAGAAACGAGGGTTCTTTGTACGGGGTCTATTGCGGCCTTATGCAAACCGTATACAACAAATAGCGTTATGATTCCCAAGTAGGATTTCACGAAAATAAAACCAAAACACATTAATCCGAACAGGAAGTAGGACAGAATTAGAACTGTTTTTCTTTTCAGTTTATCTGCAAGTTTCCCAAAAGGCAAAGACATCACTGAAGCCACGGCAGTAAACTCAAGATACAAAAGTATAGTGAGAGTCTCTTCAAAACCGAATTCCTTGGCGTAAACTAACAAGAAGGAATAACTGAAGGAACCGAGGGCGAACAAGGCGCTTAACAACAAAAACAACTTGAAATTAGGAGTCAAATCTTTCAAAGAAAGCCCCTTATAAATCCTCTTGGTCTTTCTCTCTTTTATAAACGCAAGAACAAATACGGCGCTGATTAGAGACGGAATAGATGCGAGAAAAAACAATTTTTTATATCCCAAGTAACCGAACAACAAGAAACAAGTTAAAATGCCAAAAACGGCGCCCAAATTGTCCATCGCCCTCAGCAAACCAAAATTCCTTCCTCTATTTCCCTTTGTGGATACATCGGCGACGATCGCATCTCTAGGAGAGCCTCTGATTTTTCCAGTCCTGTCCAAAATTCTGAATGGAATCAACTGTTGCCATATCACTGACAAAGCGTATCCTATCCTAGATATGGCGCCCAAGAGATAACCAGTCCATATGAAAATCTTTCTTTTCCTTAATCTATCTGAAAGATAACCCGTGCCTGCTTGCGACAAAGAAACTATAGCTTCTCCTAATCCATCGATGAACCCAAGAACAGCCACGTTTGCACCCATGATAGAAGTCACAAATAAGGGCCAAATGGGATAAATCATATCCGAACCAAGATCATTCAGAAAAGACGCTATAGAAAAAGTTCCAACAATTTTTTTGCTTTCTTTCTGCTCCATTCAATCACTTCAACAGCATTAAAATCGACAGACACTCTATCGTTTTATTCTTTTCGTCTGACGTGGCATAATGAATCGTGTGTCTTTGAGTTCTGTCTCTGTAAAAGCTCCAGATAGTTTGGAGATGTTATTTCCAAGCAACATAAGTCTGTGCATAGGTTCTCCTAGCTAACGTTAGTTATCGCACTCTTAACATCTTAGAGGCTTATCTAAGCACAATCCCAGCAGGATCTATCTCCTTCCTCAAAATTTCCAGTTCTTTTCTAGAGGGCGGTTGAGTTTCCGTCGCGTGCGCGCTTAACCTTTGAGTATTTTGAAGCACAAAAAAAGCGAGTCTTTTTGATTTCTTGCTAGGCTGATTTGAAGTAGTATCTTGGCCATTGAGGCCACTGCGAAGCTGTCGAGGAAGTTTCGAAAGCAATCGTGAGATCCATTCCTATCTTTATCTGTTCTGTGGTTACTTCTTTAATCATGCCTGGGATTTTTAGGTCATTTTCAAGTTGGATTATGCCTACGGCGTATGGTGCCATTTGCTGGAATTGTGGAGGTGCCACATGAATTATTGTGTATGTCAATAGTTTCCCTTTGGGTTGGATTTGAATCCATTCGAAATCTTTTGAAAAGCATCTGTCACACAAAG
>Ga0210016_1005418_pt1 | contig 10634 bp, 8 predicted proteins | sample CryGeyCG2014_300_FD_185454 | JGI IMG/M metagenome (GOLD analysis project Ga0210016, IMG submission 185454) | Groundwater microbial communities from aquifer - Crystal Geyser CG02_land_8/20/14_3.00 (SPAdes) (version 2) | ecosystem: Environmental > Aquatic > Deep subsurface > Groundwater | place...
AACCGAGAAATCGCAGATTTGCCATTTTTAGATAGTGACTAGGTCGTAGGATGGGTGGAGCGTAGCGATACCCATCGTTGACCGGTCGCCTGATGATGGGTATCGCTACGCTCCACCCATCCTACTATACCGAGAAACGCCACAATTTACATTAACTAATTACTACAATTCACTGTATTATAGGTGTTGTCGAGTTGCTTATCGAGGTGATGAATTGATCAATATTCAGTTCAGCGAAGAAGAGAAGCGCGAGTTGCACTACCAGCGTTATCACCATCCGCATCCGCGAGTACAGAAAAAAATGGAAGTGCTTTGGTTGAAGAGCCAAGGATTTTCGCATCAAGACATCAGTCTTGCTGCGGGAGTCAATAACAAAACGCTGGCCACTTACTTGCATCAGTATGTGCAGGGTGGAATAGAACGATTGAAAGAACTTCATTTTCATCAACCGTGTAGCGCTATGACCCCACACCGAACGACGATTGAAGCGTATTTTAGAGAACATCCACCTGCTACCGCGAAAGAGGCTGCGGCCAAAATTACTGAATTGACCGGCATTACGCGCTCTGCCAACCGGACTCGCATATTCCTAAAAAAATGCGGGATGCGGTGGCGCGTAACTGGGGTACTGCCAGCCAAAGCCGATCCCGTCAAACAAGAAGAGTTTAAAAAAAACGCTGGAGCCCCTGCTGGACGAAGCCCAAGCCGGGAAACGTGCGGTATTTTTTGTTGATGCCGCACATTTTGTTTTCGGCGCATTTCTCTCGGCGCTGTGGTGCTTCACCCGCGTCTGGATTAAAGCGCCCTGTGGCCGACAACGCTTCAATGTCCTCGGTGCGATCAACGCTATCACCCACGAAGTTATCACTATCACCAACACGGACTATATCAATTCAAACAGTGTCTGCGCCTTGCTCCATCGCATCAAAGCGCTTGACCTTGCAGTCCCTATCTCCTTGATTCTGGATAACGCACGTTACCAACATTGTAAATTGGTGGAGGATTTGGCCGAAGCCCTCAAAATAGAACTCGTGTTTCTCCCCCCTTATTCGCCCAACCTGAATTTGATCGAGCGACTTTGGAAGTTCGTCAAAAAACAGTGCTTATACGGAAAGTATTATCCCGCTTTCGATGCCTTTACCAACTCCATACAGACTTGCCTATCTCAAACCCAAACTATCCATTTCACAGCACTGCAATCTTTCTTGGCACCAAATTTCCAAACCTTCGAAATATGTAAAGTATAGAGTTGCTTGGTATACCTTGTCGGAAGCATGGCGAAATTCGGAACTATGCAGTAACACTTCGGCGGCCTCTTTGCCTTTGCTGTCCGCCTCGCGCAGGACATTGCCGGCTTTGAGGTGAAACCGGGCATGCTCATCCTTTAATTCTGCGAATTCCGGCAGGTGGCCATACGACTTATTGCCTACGCTGTGAATCCACTTGCCCAGTACACAGTGGTCGTCGCTGGAAACAACGCTGATGTCCAGTGTTTCGCTGCTTATACCGTTGATCTGTGCCGCCAGCCTGTCCGTCCATGCGACGTGCGCATCGATGGCCTTTTTCATGTTTCCGCCGTGGAAAAAATCCTCGCCTGGTTCAACCGCGGCATTGCTTACATTATCTTCGCCTGCGGCACCGCGTTTTAACCATGACAAAACACTCATTCTTCTTCTCTTTCAAAGTATTCAGTACGTTACAATTAGCCCCAAGCAGGCTGGCTGACACCTGACTCAATTTCAATCATTAACGCGACATAATTCGAACCTATCGACTCGGGCGTTTTCCCGCCAGCCGGGCGAAAAATTCCCGGCGCGACACTTCCTTCTGCCAGCCACATTCCCGCTTCTGTTCTTCCATCACCCGGTCGCGGGTTTTAATGACGTCGTCCCAGGCGGCGAACACCGCATCGGCAGATTCGAACTGCTCCATCGACTGCACCAGCGGCTGTAGCAGGAAATGTCCGAGTTCGGGCAAGTAGTTGAGATGCGCCTTCTGCTCGCTACCCAGAATGGCGAAGTCGAGCAGCGGGCCGATCACGAGGAAGGAAGCAATGGCGCGCTCGGCGGCGCTCCAGCCGGTCGGAACGCCCAGGCCGGGATCGCGCTCGGGCAAGAACACCCGCGCCATCATCCACGGCGTCAGCAGCAGGAACACGCACCAGCCATCGCTGCGGCGGAAGGCGCGGACTTCCACCGGCAGGTCGTGGTTGGCCAGGAATTCACTGCTGAAATAATCGCGGTAGATATCTTTGAAGCAGTCGCCCACTGCGGCGATCACCGTCGGGTCGGCGCTGTTGGGCAGCGCCCCCAGCTTCCAGGCGGAATCACTCATCTGACAGGTCCGCAAGCTGCTGACCGAGCTGCCGGTAAAGCAGCAGCCGGCTTTCCTGTTGCAATACCGTGCCGTACCGTGGCACCCAGGGAGCGACATGCTCGCGCCACAATTCCTGCAACAATTCACTGCTGTGGCCGCAGGGTTGCTCCCGCAAATAAGCGGCACACTCCAGCAAGGTGCCGAGATAATCTGGCGGCACGCCTTCATCGGCCTGCAGGCCGATGCGGCGGTACAAATCGCCGAGCTGGTCGCAGGCATCGCCGAACATCGCTCCGCCCAAAAACGCCGACTCGAACGGCGGACAGACGGTTTTCGGGTGGCCGGAGATGAACAGGCGACCGTGCTCCGACTGCCACTCATCCAGCCGCGTTTGTTCCAGCTCCGCAACCGGCTCGGCCAACCAGGCGTGCTCCCCAGCCAGTTCGCGCAACACCGCCAGCGAACCGCTGCCAGGGCTCGCCAGCAGACCGGAAAGCAGCCGCAGGGTTTCAGGAGAGGCGTTCACCCCTCCCGTTACCACGGATAGGCGTAGACGCCGGCATACATGAAATAGTGCCGCAACATGTAGCCGCCCATCAGCACCAGCAGCCCCGCTGCCACAGTAGGAAAGCGGCTGCCCCAGCCCCTGATCACGCCCTTGAGTTCGAGGAAGAACGGCACGATCAGACCGAAGCCAATGAAGCCGATTAACCAGCCGAAGTCGTTCCACAACAACTGCGCCGAGCGGTAGCCGGATTCCGAGCCGGACAACGTGTAGTTGAAGAACGAGAACAGGATCACCAGTTCGGTGGCGATCAGGATCACGTCGAAACGCTCGTAGCGGTGGCGGATGTCCTGATCGTTCTCGTCCAGGATGAACACGTTCAGTAGCACCAGCAAATAGGCGAACGCGGTCGAGAACGCCGACACCGTAAACAGCAGCGGCACACCGGGGTTGTGCCACAGCGCCACCGCCGGGAAGGACTGGAGCAACAGGCCGGTATACACCGTAATACCGATGCCGTTGATGGTGGCAAGCCAGCCGACGATGCGGCGGCGCTTCATGCAGCAGCCGGACAGCCATTCCGCCAGACTCGTCTTCAACAGCGATCCGACCAGCGGCATGCGCATGAACAGCGGCGTTTCACGCAGGTAGGGCAGCGCGTAGAGCAGGCCCCACACCATCATCCACAGTATGAACTGGGTGCCCCAGGCGATCCAGGCATGGGGCTGGTAAAACAGCACCAACGGGTTGAGCACGTAAATCACTGCGGTGTGGTGCAGCAGGTGGCCGAACAGCACCGCCGAACTGAGGGCGAGCATCACCACGCCGGATAGCGCGCCCCACAAAACGAGCTTGCGGTGCGGACGGCAGTACATGTCGGTGAGGAAGCTGATCGACAGGGTCGCTGCACCCAAGCCGCCGAAGAACAGGTACATGGCGATCCACCATGTCCAGAGGCTTTGCGTTGTATAGGTCATGGTATCCATGTCTTAACCCTTCCGCTTCATGTCGTCGATATAGTACACATTCGGCCTGGTTCCCAGGTGCGGCATGAGCGGCTGCGCCACCCCGCTCATCACCATCTGCGCGACCGGGTCGGCAGGGTTGTCCAGGTCGCCGAACTGGCGCGCCGAGCCGACGCAAGTTTCCACGCACGCCGGTTTCATCCCCTTGTCGAGGCGGTGGGCGCAGAACGAGCACTTGTCCATGCCGGGGCTGGTGCGCTGAAGCTCGCCGTAGAACTCCTTGCCAGTCTTGATGTCATCGTAGGTCACCTCGTAGCGCGCGTCGTAGGGGCAGGCCATGGCGCAGGCGCGGCAACCCATGCAGCGATCCGGGTCGATCATGACGATACCGTCGGGCCGTTTGTAGGTGGCGCCGGTCGGGCACACGGTCAGGCACGGCGGGTTGTCGCAGTGGTTGCACAGGCGCGGGAAAAAGCGCCGCATCACCATTTCACTGGTGCCGATTTCCTTCTCGGGCACGTAAGTGCGCCACTTGTTCTTCCATACGGGTGTCTGGTTTTCCATCGCGCAGGCCGCCATGCAGGCGTTGCAACCGACGCAGGTATTCAAATCGATCACCATTGCATAGTGCGTCATGCCGTGGCTCCTTTCTCAGAAATCTTCTTGATTCTCACGGTGAACTCCTGGGTACGAAAACCTCCCGTCACGGGTTCGACCGAGTAGGGAACCAGCTTGTTGGTGGCGGTGCCCACCCCCACAGAGCGGGTGAGCCACGGGTTCTCGGCGCCAAAGCCGGAGTAGAAAAACACGGCCTCGCGGTGGATAAGACGGGTGATGTGGGCGTGACCGTTCGCGGCCTGGCCGGATTTCGAATTCGTGATGTGGATCGGGTCCCCCTCTCCGATACCAAGAAACGCCGCGCGCGCCGGATGTATCCAGACGTTGGTGTAGATGTCTTTCTTGAACTGGTTGATGGCCGCCAACACCGGATTGTTGTTGTTGGTGGAAGCATAGGACACCGTGGGTGCCTTGCCATAGGTAAAGTAAAACTCGTCATCCGCCAAGCTACCGGAAGCCCCTTTCCGGCATTCCGTCGGGATATGCGTAGCGAGCACGTTGAATTGCGGCGCCGTGCCACCCATGCCGCGCAGACCGTCGAACAGACTGGAGTAAAACTCCACCCGACCGCTTCCTGATGGCATCGGCAGCTTCCGGGGCATGGCGTACTTTTCCAGGAGCTGGTCCTTGGTTTCCAGGATCAGCACGCCCTTTTCCCGCAATACCGTATCGAGTTGCTTCACGGTGATGCCCTCCTCCTTGGCTGCCAGCTCGAAAGCCACATCGCGGTATGCGGCGGAAAAAGGACTTTTTACCCCGTCCTTGATCTTCTGGGCCAACTTCTTCTTGACTGAGGCTGCGTTCAGCCCGGTCAGTTTTTCAACGGTGTCCATGAAGGCGTCGGTCTTGCCGCTGATGATTTCCGTCATCTTCAACAGGATGTCGGGCGCCTCGCGCGTATCGTACAAGGGGTCGATGGCCGGATAGCGCGTGACCAGCCCCAGATCGTGATTGACGCCGTTGGCGTAAATATTGGGTTCGCCGCGCTCCAGATAGGTGGAATTGGGCAGGATCACGTCCGCATACGCCGTGGTGTCGCACGGCAATACGTCGATGGCGACGACCAGCTCCATGTTCTTGTGGGAAAGGATTTCCTTCCAGCGGGAATCGGGGTAGTAATGGCGCACGGGATTGGCGGCATTTAGCAACACCGCGCGAGTGTTGTAGGGTTCGCCCTTGTAGTTGAGCGTGCCCTCGACCGATTCCTTGAAGCCCACGTCCGCCAGCACCGGCAGCATCACGTAAGGCCGCCCCGCCGCGCGTTCCTGTTCGGTGTGGGCCCAAGACCAGCCGGGCTTGCCGTGGCTGAAATTTTTGCCATTCGAGAAAACATCGATGACCAGCTTGGCGAAGGGCAAACCGACCATGCTGGTAAGCGGCGGTCCCGCCTCTTTGCCATCCTGCTTCGACTTGATGATGTTGGCCTGCTTCTTGTGCACCTCGCCGCTCATGATCCAGCCGCCGGGCTTGTCTATGCCGCCCGTCAGCGCCTGAATCATGGCTTGCACCCGGCGCAGCATGATAATGTTGCCGTAACGGCCACCATGCCAACCGGGGTCGATGATGGCGGGACGCGCGCCGCCGAACTCGCGGGCGATGCGCCGAATGGTGGCGGCGGAAATGCCGGTGGTATTCTCTGCCCATTCCGGGGTGCAGGCCCGAATCTCTTCCAGTTGCGCCTGGAGCACGGTCATCACCGGGTGCCCGTCCAGCATCAGACCGTCCGGGGCGTGGAGCGACGGATAGCAGGGACGGCCTTCCACGTCCAGGCCGTTTTCGTTGGTAAATGAGGGCACCGTGCGAATTTCCGAGCTGCGTTCCTGAACCACGCGGGGTTGATCCTTGGCGTCGAGCGCCAGATGCAATTGGCCCTTTGCGTCCTTGTAGGCCAAAAAAGGCATGTTGGAATGCTGGCGCAGGAAGTCGGCGTCGTAGAGCCCCTCTTCAAGCATGGTCTTAAGCATGGCCAGCAGGAAGTCCAGGTCCGTGCCCGGTCGGATGGATATCCATTCGTCCGCCTTGGACGCTGTCTCGGACAGGCGCGGGTCAATGGCCACCACCTTGGCGCCATTCTTGCGGCCCTGGGCGAAACGCACCATGCGGCAAGTGGACACCGCGCCAATCGAGGCATTGTTGGCCACGAACAGGATGTATTTGGCGTTGTCGAAATCCGGCAATATCTCGTCGTGAACATTGAAGTTGCCGGTCACCGAATCCGTGCCCAGATGACCGTTGGTCACGCAAGCCTGCATGGGCGAGGCGATGATGTTCGGGATGCTGTTGGCGAGCGCGAAAGGCACCGCCCAGTTCATATAGAACACGCAGGAGGTCCAGCCGCCCACCATGGTCCATTCCCAAGGCTGGATGTTGGCGGATTTCTGCTTCTTGGCGATGTAGGCGTAGGCTTCTTCCCAAGAGGCGGGACGGAACTTCATCTCGCCGCGCTCGGAACCTTCCACCCGGATCAGCGGCGTTTTCAGCCGGTCGGTGTCGTAGGTCTGGCGCAGCCCAGCTTGGCCGCGCGCGCAAATCTTGCCTCGGTTGAGCGTGGAATTGGGATTACCGTCGAGCTTGACGATGCGCTTGACGCCGTTTTTCGTCTGCGTGGTGACGCGCAGATTGCACAGCGACGAGCAGAAATTGCAGATGCTGTAGGTATACTCCTCTGCATCCTTGGCCTCGCCATCTGCGGCTTTTGCCACGCCCGCCAGTCCTGCTGGTTTCAGCAGTCCTAGTCCTGCGACTCCTGCCGCGCCAGCGCCAGCGCCAGCCGTCTTCAGAAATGCGCGGCGCGTTAAGGTTGGAAAATTCCAATTCATGAGCCCTTGACCCCCCAGTAGATAATTTTGGTTCTTTTCGCAAATCGTGTTGGTAGCTGGTCTGAAGGCCCGCCCTGTGGGGCTTACAAGCACATTGATCGTAGCACCATGCGGCTGGCCGGAAACATCGATAGTCATTGGTGTTGGCGCCAAATCGGCAGTTATACCAAGAAACGCCACAATCTACACGATCCGTTCGTGCTGAGCTTGTCGAAGCACATAGACCCTTCGACGAGCTCAGGGCGAACGGGATAAGGGTGGTTGTGACAGTGTGAAGTATAATAACAACACAATTTGCGAAAAGAGCCATAATTTTTCGTTATATTTTTTCAGGCATGCTGATTCGACATGCTCCGGGAGCGTGTTAGCAACAGCTGTGCCAGGGTGTCCATATTTTCCATAAAGACAATTATTAACAGCCAGTTGAAGAAAACATGATGGCTATATGTTTGGCTCTTTTCGCAAACCGTGTTGTTATCGGCAACCGACCCGGCACAACACCAATAACCATCTATGTTTCCAGGCAGTCGCAAGGTGTCCCTATCGATATGCTTGAAAGCCCCACAGGGTGATCCTTCGGATCAGACGCCAACACGATTTGCGAAAAGAGCTATATGTTTCGATTGTTTTTACAGAAAGGCGAAGATGTGGCTGTCAAAATTGACGGCTATTGACCGTGGTCATGTAAGATATGGCAGATGCACTTAATTTGAGTAAGGCGAAGCAAATGTATCTGTCTGGAAACCCCATTACTGAACTTCTGCCGGACGTGGCGGCGCTAATCGATTCCATGCCGGAACCACGCCTGTTCATCGGCGCAGATTATCGCGTGCTGGCGGCGAACCGCGCATACCGCGAGCAGTTCGACGTGCCCGAGGATCTGGCGCAACATTTTTGCTATGAACTTTCGCATCATATTTCCGTTCCATGCGATCAGGCTGGTGAAAGTTGTCCGCTGAAGAGTTGCCGCGATACAGGGGAGGCTTCGCGCGTCCTGCATATCCACCATACGCCGCGGGGGCAGGAACATGTGGACGTTGAAGTGGCGCCAATATGTGACCGCGCCGGACGCATCCTGTTCTACGCGGAAACGGTGCGCACCGTGCGACGCGTGCGCAGCGGCCCCTCGGCGGAAGGCCTGGTGGGACGATCCCCTGCTTTCAACCGCCTGATTGCATTGCTGGAACGGGTTGCGCCGGCGGATGCCACGGTACTGTTGCTGGGCGAGTCCGGCACCGGCAAGGAACTGGCGGCGCAGGCGCTGCACGATGCCAGCGCGCGGGCGCGCGGCCCGTTCGTGGCGGTTGACTGCGCCGGTGTGACCGAAACCTTGTTCGGCAGCGAACTGTTCGGCTACGAAAAGGGGGCATTTACCGGCGCCAGTACCCTCAAGACCGGACTGGTGGAAGCTGCTTCGGGAGGCACGCTGTTTTTCGACGAGATCGGCGACATGCCGCTGTGCCTCCAGGTCAAACTGTTGCGCCTGCTGGAAAGCGGCACTTTCCGCCGTGTGGGCGGCCTGGAGTTCCTGCGCGCCAATTTCCGTCTGGTTATGGCGACCCATCGCGATATCAAGTCCATGGTGGAGGAAGGCACGTTTCGCCGCGATCTTTACTATCGCATCAGCGCTTTTCCCATTCGCGTTCCCCCGTTGCGGGAGCGTAAGGGCGACTTGCCGCTGCTGGTGGATTCCTTGCTCAAAAGACTGTGCCAGCAGCGGAGAACCCTCCACCCGGACGCACTTTCGGCGTTGTTGAGACACACATTCCCATGGAATATCAGAGAGTTGCGAAACATTCTAGAGCGCGCCTGCCTGCTGGCCGATGGCGATACTATCCGGACAGAGCACCTGCCTGATGATTTGGATAATGTTTCGGATTGCGTAAAAGAAACCACAGAAGAGGAAATTCTTCCCCTGGCCGAAGCCGAGCGGCGCTACCTGCGCTGGGCGCTCGAACGTCACGGCCCTGACCGCCGATTGCTGGCCCAAAAACTGGGGCTAGGGGAGCGTACTCTTTATCGCAAACTGAAGGAGGCGGGCGTCTAAAAGGGTTATTCGAGTCGATCGCTTAAAGTGCGCGGTATGGCGCTTCCGTAGCACTTCATGTCATTGACGCTGAGCTGGCTTAGCGTGTGCATGATGCTTTGGGTTCTCAATAAATTCCGCGACAGTTTTTCTGAGGTGGCGGTCTTTATCTTTCTGCGCCCCACTCACCTGAATTGCGACTTAAAGTTGGCGCCATGAAAACCTGTGGTAAAATGCGCATTATTTTAGACATGTTGGCGAAATTGCCGGGTGATCGGTATTGCGTAACATTTAGATACGACATGTTATGGATGTTTTTGGTGGTAGCCACAGAACCGAAGGTGGTTTGGGGCCAAGGCTCAGCCGGGGTGGAAAAGAGAAGCAGGGTTACTATTGGTTATGCAGGTGTTACCCTTCGGCGTTTGCGCCGAGTATTCCGGCATCATCCGTTTGTACAACAGAAGGCCATGACAGGCTTGCATTATCAGGTTAGATAACTTCATGCATTTTTTTTCGATGAGCCATCTGAAAAGGTGGGGAGTGGTTGGATTGATTCCCGTGTTGGCCGCGTGCGCGCTTGCGCCTGGCATGCATATGGACGACGAATATGCGACCGGACAGGCTGATTCCGGAGCGATGCCCACCCTGAAGCAGATTACACCGCAATTGTTGCAAGCCGAGAAAACCCTGCGCGAGCAGCAACCCAGCCAGGACATCAGTTCGCTGGTCGCCAGTCCGTCGCCGTATCTGATTGGCAACGGCGACATCCTTTCCATCGTGGTCTGGGATCATCCCGAGCTCTCTATCTCCGCGATGACGGGGCCATCCTCCGCGATGACGGGTTCGGCAACCCTCGGCGCATCCGGCGCCGATAATGGCGTTGCCACGGGCTTCGTCGTCGATCAAGACGGGCTGGTACAATTTCCTTATGTCGGTCCGCTCAAGCTTGCCGGCCTGACTGAGGCGCAAGCACGCAGCCTGCTTGTGGTCAAGCTGGCTCGCGTCCTCAAAAAACCGGAACTTACTCTGCGCGTGCTGGCTTATCGCAGCCAGCGTATTTATATTGATGGCGAGGTCAAATCGCCAGGCGTCCAGACCATCGACAACCTCCCGATGACATTGCCGGAGGCCTTGAACCGTGCCGGCGGCTTCTTGCCGAGCGGTGACCAAAGCCAGATTCGCATCAGCCGGGCGGGCACAACTTACCCGATTAACCTTCCGCAACTGGTGGGAAAAGGCATCAACCCCGCCGGCATCCTGTTGAAAAATGGCGATATGGTTCGTGTTGTGTCGCGTGACGAAAGCAAGATATTCGTATTGGGTGAAGTAACGCATCCGGCCACGCTGACAATGCATAACAACGGGCACCTGACGCTAAACGAGGC
>Ga0210016_1005420_pt1 | contig 10631 bp, 9 predicted proteins | sample CryGeyCG2014_300_FD_185454 | JGI IMG/M metagenome (GOLD analysis project Ga0210016, IMG submission 185454) | Groundwater microbial communities from aquifer - Crystal Geyser CG02_land_8/20/14_3.00 (SPAdes) (version 2) | ecosystem: Environmental > Aquatic > Deep subsurface > Groundwater | place...
TAATGGTTGCGCAGTTGGCAACCATAATGGTTGCGCAGTTGGCAACCATAATTGAACGGCTACTCGTTATTTTATCACCGACACACGGAAAATTTTTATTTGGCGGACATCTCCCGAAATAAAAACCACTCCCCCATGCGATTTGAGTTTCTTCCGCTGTGGATTTACTCGCAGGGACACATTTGGCGGAGGGTGGTGTACAATCGAACCAGGTTACCAACCTCGAATCAGCGGAGCGCCGACCGATGCGTCTCGAAGAACTGAACTGGATGGACGTGGAAGAATATCTCAAGCACGAGGATCGGCTGATGCTGGTGCTTGGCGCGACCGAGCAGCACGGCTACCTGAGCCTGCTGGCGGATGTCAAGATCCCGCTCGCCCTGGCGGATGCCGCCTCCCAGCAGACCGGCGTGCTGGTCGCGCCGCCGCTGAATTTTGGCTGCTCGCCGTATTTCCTGAAATATCCCGGCACGTTCAGCCTGCGCGTCAGCACGCTGATTGCCGCAGTCGAGGATCTCCTCCGCTCGGCGTATGGACACGGCTTCCGGCGCATCCTGTTGCTGAACGGACACGGCGGTAACAGCCCGGCGCGCGGGCAACTTCACGAAATCATCAACAGCTTACCCGGACTCAGACTGGCCTGGTACGACTGGTGGACCGCCAACAGCGTGCTGGCGGTGGCGGAGAAGCACCAGATCAAACCCTCCCACGCCAACTGGCTGGAGGCTTTCCCGTTTAACATCGTCGGCGAGCTGCCGGACGAGGAGAAGGTTCCGCCGCGCGTGCCGGGGATTATGGACGCGGAAGAGGCCCGCAGGGTGTACGGCGACGGTTCGTTCGGCGGCAGGTACCAGGTCGAGGCAAGCGTTATGGAGGAGGTATTCGCCGCGGCTTTGTTAGACATCCTGCAACTGCTGAAGTTTGAGTAGGCGTGCTTCTCGAGATTGAATCGCTGTGCTTTCAGGTATAATTATGATCTCGGAGGTCGAAATCCATGGATGAGTTTGACTTACTGCCTCGGATTACTATCAATCCCAAAGTTATGGTTGGCAAGCCTGTTATTGCCGGCTCTCGAATACCTGTCGAATTAATTGTCAAAATGCTGTCTCAGGGAGTTTTGGAACAGGAAATCCTGGATGAGTACCCCAAGTTGCAGTTGGAAGACATTCGCGCCGCCCTGGCCTACGCGGCCAGGGCATTAGCGCTCGAAGAAATCGAGCCGATGATCGTAACAGCCTAGGAGTCATGGGTGCGGTTTATTGTAGACGAATCCTCCGGTAAGGCCGTAACCCGATACCTAAAAGGTGCGGGACATGATGTGCTTTACGTAGGCGATATCATACCCCAAGCCGATGACGCGGAGATGTCGAACTTGCCCTGGATGAAAATCGGACATAGTAGCAAATTATGTGCTTGGCTAGTTTCCGCTCACGCCGGATTGCCAAATCCGGCGCAGTAGGCCTGGATTTGGCAATCCAGGCCGAGCAGAGGCAAGATTTCGGGGAGTTGGTATTTCGGGGTGGGTTTGAGCATCATGGCGTTTTGTTGCTGCGTCTCCAAGATGAAAGGCCAAATCACCGGGCACAAGTTGTCGCTTCTGTGTTGAAGGAACATGCCGAACGCCTAGTGGGTAATTTTGCGGTTGCGACGGAAAAAAGCTTTCGTATTCGCGCGAAACCATAAGCGGAATCCTTTCTGGTTTGCCGAAGGGGGCATTCTAACTTTGGCAGAATGGGACTTTACTACTTTAGGCTAACAGGGCAAATATTTCCCTTGACGGAATCCTGACCAAACAGGTATAATTCGCACCGTTGATTGATAATCAGAATCTGCGAAATAAGGCGAGCGCTTGAGACAAAAAGTCTCATGCGCTTGCTTTTGCTTGCCGAGTGCGCGGGAAAAAGTAGGGCGCGTTGGAGCGGAGCATTCGTTGCCGTCTCGCACCGGCGTCCACAGGATCGCTTCGCTGATGCCGCCGGTGTTCGCGGCACGAACGGTGTCACAGGGATTGGCGGTCGTTCGCAGTGCTTACTGGTACCTGCACAAGTGCAGGCATTCGGAAGATGAGGAGACGATATAGTGGAAACTAAGGGGCTTACTTCGCTTCGTATCAGCCTGGCTTCGCCGGAAACCATACGCAGTTGGTCGTATGGTGAAGTACTTAAACCAGAAACCATCAACTATCGTCGCCTGCGGCCTGAGAAGGACGGCCTTTTCTGTGAGGCCATTTTCGGCCCGACGCGCGACTGGCAGTGTTACTGCGGCAAATACAAGAATCCCCGTTACAAGGGCATCACCTGCGACAAATGCGGCGTGGAAGTGACCCGCTCGGCCGTCCGGCGCGAGCGTATGGGACACATCCAACTGGCTACGCCCATTGCCCACATCTGGTACACGCGGCGCATCCCCTCGTACCTGGGCCAGCTGCTCGACATCTCGCGCCGCAACCTGGACCGGGTGCTGTATTTCGCCCAGTACATCGTCTCCTACGTGGACGAGGAGGCCCGCCAGAAGGCCCTCAAACGCCTGGAAGACGAGATTTCTGTTTCGGAACGCGAACAGGCAGCCGAGATCAACGCCAAGATCGCCGAGATCAAAACCTCGCGTGACCATAAGCTCAGCGAACACTCGCAGCGTAAGCACGAGCTGGAACGGCATTATGACGAGTTGATCGCGACCCGGCTGGAACCCATCATTCAGGAAGGTCAGCGCCTCGAAGGCTTGCTCCAGGAGAGCATGGGCAAGCCTCTGAAGGAAACCATTGTTTTCGGCAAGTCAGAGATGGTCATCGCCGAGGCCGGCAAGACGGCCACCGCCTCACACCTCAAGAAGGTGCAGAAAAGTGTCCAGGAACAACTGGAAGGCCTGGAGAACGAGCTGAAAGACCAGAAGCAGCGCGAGCTTGAATCGGTCAAGATGGAAGCTGCCCAGGTCAAGGCCGAAGCGGAGGAGCAAATGAACGCCCTGCGCAACCAATTAGAGGACCAGGCCTCCGCTTTGCAAGACCAGAACGCCCACACGCGTGACGAATTGATGGAACTGCGCCCCTTCACCTTTCTGGGCGAGACCCGCTACCGCGAACTGAAATCTCGCTGGGGACAGGTCTTCCGCGCCGACATGGGCGCCGAGGCCTTTTATGAGATCCTGCACCGCCTCGACCTGGATAAGCTTTCCCAGGAACTGTGGCACGAAGTGCGCACCACCAAGTCCAAGCAGAAGCGCAAGAAAGCCACCACCCGGCTCAAGGTTGTGGAGGCGTTTCGCCGTTCGGGCAACCACCCGGAGTGGATGATCCTGACCGTTCTGCCGGTCATCCCCCCTGACCTGCGCCCGATGGTGCAGTTGGACGGCGGCCGTTTTGCCACCTCCGACCTGAACGACCTGTACCGGCGGGTCATCAACCGCAACAACCGTCTGAAGAGGCTGCTCGAACTCGGCGCGCCGGATGTCATCGTGCGCAACGAGAAGCGCATGCTCCAGGAGGCGGTCGACTCGCTGATTGATAACTCGCAGCGCGGCAAGGCGCTCTCGCGGCGTGGCCGGCGCGAGCTGCGCTCCTTGAGCGATATGCTCAAGGGCAAGAAAGGCCGCTTCCGACGCAACCTGCTCGGCAAGCGCGTAGATTACTCTGGCCGCTCGGTCATCGTGGTCGGCCCGCAACTGAAACTATATCAATGCGGCCTGCCCAAGAGCATGGCGCTGGAGCTGTTCCGCCCGTTCGTCATTGCCCGGCTGGTATCGCACAATTACGCCGCCAATGTCAAGGGCGCGCGGCGCTTTATCGAGCGCAACCGGCCCGAGGTCTGGGAAGTGCTCGAAGAGGTCATCAAGGAGCGGCCAGTGCTCTTGAACCGCGCTCCCACCCTGCACCGCCTGGGCATCCAGGCCTTCGAACCGGTGCTGATCGAGGGTTCGGCCATCCAGCTTCACCCGCTGGTGACCACCGCCTTCAACGCCGACTTCGATGGCGACCAGATGGCCGTCCACGTGCCGCTTTCTGAGAAGGCCGTCCAGGAAGCCCGCCGATTGATGCTGGCTTCCAAGAACTTGCTCAAACCCGCGGACGGCGAACCCATTATCGGCCCCTCGAAAGACATGGTGTTGGGCGTCTATTACCTGACCATGGATCACCACCAGCCACACCAGGGGGACGGGCGCGCCTTCGCAGATATTGACGAGGTTGATCTGGCCTACCAACTGGGACAGGTGGACATTCACACAAAGATCAAGCTGCGGGTCAAGACCTGGTACAGCGACGACGGCACGCGCCTGACCGAGCTGGAAACCCGCATGATTGATACGACGGTCGGCCGCGTGCTCTTCAACCGCGTCCTTCCTGAAGAAGTCCAATTTGTCAACGAGAAATTGGAGAAAGGCGGCGTGAAGGACCTGATCGCGGAGGTCTACGAACTCTGCGGCCAGGAGGTGACCACCAACGTCGCCGATGAGATCAAGCGCATCGGCTTTGAGTACGCTATGCGCTCCGGCACCACCCTCTCGGTAGCCGACATCACCATCCCGCCAGAAAAACAGGATATCATCGCCAATGCCTTGCAGGAAGTGGAATTGGTGCAACGCGACTTCCGCCGCGGCCTGCTGACCGAGCAGGAGCAGAATGAGCACGTTATCCAGATCTGGCAGCAAACGACTGCTGACGTGGCCAAAGCCGTCAGGAACCATCTGGATCCGGATGGCAACCTGGCAACCATGGCCAACTCCGGCGCGACCAAAGGCGGCTATGGCCCCATCTCGCAACTGGCCGGTATGCGCGGCCTGATGGCTGACCCTTCCGGGCGCATCATCCCGTTCCCGATCCGCTCGAATTTCCGCGAGGGCCTGACCGCTCTCGAATACTTCATGTCAACCCACGGCGCTCGCAAGGGCCTGGCCGATACCGCCCTGCGCACCGCGGATGCCGGTTACCTGACCCGCCGTCTGGTGGACATCGCCCAGGATGTTATTATCAACGAGTACGATTGCGCCACGAAAGAGGGCATCTGGATCCGCAAGAAGGATGACATCGCCGGGCAATCCATGTTCGACCGTTTGTATGGACGGCTGGCAGCCGAACGCATCCTCGACCCGAAGACTGGCGAGGTGCTGGCCGAACCAGATGATATGATTGACCACGAACTGGCCCGCAAGGTCGCCAACCTGGGCATCCAGGAGGTTAAAGTGCGCTCGCCGCTGACCTGTGAGCTGACCCACGGCATCTGCGCCAAGTGTTACGGCATTGACCTGGGGCGCGGTTCGATGGTCGAACTCGGCTCGGCGGTCGGCATCGTGGCCGCCCAGTCCATCGGTGAGCCTGGCACGCAACTGACCCTGCGCACGTTCCACACCGGCGGCGTGGCCGCTGGCGGCGACATCACCACCGGTCTACCCCGCGTGGAGGAGCTTTTCGAGGCGCGCAAGCAGCCGAAAGGCGAGGCGGTCGTCTCCGAGATCAAGGGCGTGGTGCGCCTCATCCAGTCAGATAAATATACCGACTTGCGCCTCATCCGGGTGGAACAAAGTGAGATGATCCACGACGAGTACGATGCTCCCGAAGAGTGGACCATCACCGCCAAGGAAGAGGACGAGGTCAAAGCCGGCGATGTGCTGGCAACCCTCGGCGAGGCGACCGTGACCGCCGCGCACAACGGGCGCGTCCGCATCGAGGCGCGCAAGATCATCGTCTCGTACGAGCAGCGCGAGGAAACCGAATACGAGATCCCGACCACATCCCGCCTGTTGGTAAAGGAAGGTGACCACGTCGAGGCCGGCCAGCCGCTGACGGAAGGCTCGCTCAACCCCCACCGCATCCTGCGCATCCAGGGACGCGAGGCCTGCCAGATGTACCTGCTGACCGAGATCCAGAAGGTGTACCGCAGCCAGGGCCAGAACATCCACGATAAACACTTCGAGGTCATCATCCGCAAGATGATGGCGAAAGTGCAGGTGACCCGCCCCGGCGAGACCAGGTACCTGCCCGGCGACCCCGTGGACCGGTTGGAGATCAAGAAGATCAATGAGCAAATGCTCGGCGAGAGCAAAACGCCAGCGCGCTTCGGGGAGATCCTGCTGGGCGTGACCAAAGCCTCGCTCAGCACCGATTCGTTCCTCTCGGCCTCCTCGTTCCAGCACACCATCAAGGTGCTGGCGGGCGCAGCCATCGGGTCGAGCACCGATCCGCTCTTCGGCTTGAAGGAGAACGTCATCATCGGCAAGCTGATCCCGGCCGGGACGGGCTTCGTCCACGGGCGATTCATCACCCCGGAGAAAGCCACCGAAGCCGGGGCCTCCCAATGGACGGACATCCCAGACGGAGCGTCAACGGATTAGGGTTCTGAAGGGGTTGTTCAAAAAGCCGATAAGAAAATTCACAAAGGCCACCAGATTTGGTGGGGAGCTTTGCGGCCGTGCCTGTTTTCACACCGGCTGCCACCCCCACCCCCGCCCCGGGATTCACCGTTGCCTACCTCGGAATCACGAACTGCGCGCCGCAGTATGCCTTCCGTTTCTCGATCACCAACACTGGAGGCGTCACCTGGGAATCCATCCGCATCGTGGGCAGTATGCCTTCCGTTTCTCGATCACCAACACTGGAGGCGTCACCTGGGAATCCATCCGCATCGTGGCAACGGACAATACGACAGCCACCTCGACAACCCACATCCTGGATTCCTTCCGGTCTTACAACGGTTGTGTGCTCGAAATGGAGCAGAGCGATCTGATGCCGGGCGAAAGCGGCAATGTAGCCAACGTCAATCCTGGCCAGTTCAATTACGATCCCAGCGGGCACAGCATCACGGCCACCTTCACCCTGTGCACGGCAAACGGTCTCGGCGGAACGTGTCTCTCTCAAACCATCAACTTTACGCCGTGATCGGGACGGGGCGGTCGCAAGGCCGCCCCTTCCTTTTTCCTTGACGCTTCGCCCCTTTCCCCGTAAGATAAACCCAAAATAGAACATCCATTCACCACAAAGGACACAACGGAACACGAAGTTTTTCCTTTGTGACCCTTTGTGTCCTTCGTGGTGTTTCCATGGAGCAATTATGGAACTCGGCCTCGTCCGCAAGATTGACATTGACCACGAGATGCAGCAATCCTATCTCGATTACGCCATGAGCGTCATCGTGGCGCGTGCCCTGCCGGATGCGCGCGACGGCCTCAAACCCGTCCAACGGCGCATCCTGTACGCCATGTACGACATGGGCATCCGCGCCGACAGCCCCTACCGCAAGTCCGCCCGCATCGTTGGCGAGGTGCTCGGCAAATATCACCCGCACGGCGACCAGTCCGTCTATGAAGCCATGGCGCGCATGGCGCAGGATTTTTCCATGCGCACCCTGCTGGTGGATGGACAGGGTAACTTCGGCTCGGTGGACGGCGACCCGCCGGCGGCTATGCGTTACACCGAAGCGCGCCTGGCCGCGCCGGCGCTGGACCTGTTGGCTGACATCGGCAAAAACACCGTTGACTACGCCGACAACTTCGACGGGACGCTCACCGAGCCGACCGTCCTGCCGGCGGCCATCCCCAACCTGCTCGTCAATGGGGCAACCGGCATCGCAGTCGGCATGGCGACCAGTATCCCGCCCCACAACCTGGGCGAGGTGGTTGACGCCCTGGTCTACATGCTCGAGCACTGGGAGAAGATGGACGACATCCCCGTTGCGCGCTTGATGGACTTCATCCAGGGGCCGGATTTCCCCACCGGGGGCGTCATCATCCAACAGAAAGGCGAGGAGGGCATCGAGGCCGCCTATGGGTCGGGGCGTGGCCGGGTCACGATCCAGGCACGCGTCCACATCGAGGAGATGGAGCGCGGCAAGAACCGCATCATCGTCACCGAACTGCCGTACACCGTCAACAAGTCCACCCTGATCGGGCGCATCGCCGACCTGGCGCGCGAGGGCGGTTTGGAAGGCATCACCGACCTGCGGGACGAATCCGACCGCCAGGGCATGCGCATCGTCATCGAGTTGACCAAGAACGTCGAGCCGGAGGCCGTGCTGCGCGAGCTATACAAACGCACGCCGATGCAGAACACTTTCAGCATCATCTTGCTAGCCCTGGTCGTCGGTGAAGACGGACGCGGCGAGCCGCGTATGTTGTCCCTCAAGCAGGCGCTGCGCGTCTACCTGGAGCACCGGCTGACGGTCATCCGCCGCCGCAGCGAACATGACCTGGAACGGGCCCGCGCCCGCGCCCACATCCTGACAGGGCTGCTGGTGGCGCTCAAGAATCTGGACGCGGTCATCGAACTGATCAAGAAATCACCCGACGTGGAGACCGCCCGCGCCCGCCTGATGAAGCGCTTTAAGCTGACCGAGATGCAAGCCAACGCCATCCTGGAGATGCAACTGCGCCGTCTGGCCGCCCTGGAGCGCAAGAAGATCGAGACCGAGTACAAAGAGACGCTGGCGCTCATCAAAGAGTTGGAAGGGCTGCTGAAATCCGCCAGGAAGATGCGCGCTGTCGCTGTCGAGGAGCTGCTCAAGGTCAAGGCCGCTTACGCTGACAAGCGACGTACGCAGATCGTCAGCTTGAGCCGCCGGACGAAAAAAGCCCCGCTGACGACCAGCGAGCTGCTGCCCGAACAGGTGGTCTGGGTGGGCGTGACGAACGCTGGGATTCTGGCGCGCACTCGCGATGATAAGCCGCCGCGTCCGAGCGGTAGCAATGCGCCGAGGCTGTTGGTGCGCGCCGCCTCGACCGATACCCTGGTGCTCGTCTCCGAGCGCGGCGCGGCCGCTGCAGTCGCCGTCCACACCCTGCCCGAAGCCGGGAAACTCTCGGAGGGCGCCCCCTTCTACAAGGTCACGCCGCTCAAGGAAGGCGATAAACTGGCGGCGATGTTTAGCCTGCCAGCCAAAAGGAGCAATCTGCCGGAAGAATCCTGCGTGCTGACCGTGACGCGCGGCGGCATGGTCAAAAAGAGCCTGGTCAGCGAGCTGCCCGGCCCCTCGGCGCAGACCTTCACGCTGGTCAAGGTCAACGACCCCAAAACACCTGGGGCAGGCGGCGACAGCCTGGGATGGGTTGGTTTAACGGATGGCAGGAAGCAGATCCTGCTCGCCACGGCGCAGGGGATGAGTATCCGCTTCAGCGAGGAGGAAGTCCGCCCGATGGGGCTGGCGGCGGCGGGCGTCAACGGAATCAAGCTAGGCGTGGGCGACGAGGTGATTGGCTGCCAGATCCTGCCCGCGACGGGCGAGATATTTGTCATTGCCTCGGATGGCAAAGCCAAGCGCGTGGAACAGAAGGATTTCCCGGCGCAGGGACGCTACGGCAAGGGCGTCATCGCCTGGGAATTGCCGCCGAGGGTCACGCTGGCTGGGCTGGCGACCGGCAAGGGCAACACAGTCATCACGCTGCACCTGGCAAAAGCCGCGCCCAAGTCCACGCGCCTGGATGCCGCGCCGCTGCGCAAGCGCGCCGCCGTGCGCGGCGAGGCGGTGGTGGAAATGAAGGCTGGGGATGCGGTGGTGGGATTGACGGAGGGATGGGTGCTGGAGAGATACGTTGAAAAGAAGAGTGAGAAGAGAGAAGTAAAAGGTAAGAAGGCGGCGAAGAAGGGAAAGTAAAACGTAATAAACTTAGACCTCCGAGTTCTGTGAGAACTCGGAGGTCTGCTTGACGAGTGCGGGACAGGCAGGTACAATGTGGTTACATAAGGAACCACAATGAGCAGGAGGCAGGCCATGACAATAGAAATCGGCATTCGTGAATTGAAAACCCGCGCCTCGGAAGTGGTGCGGGCGGTGAAGGAACAGCGCGCCCGCTACGTGATCACCCAGCGCGGCAAGCCGGCTGCGCTGATCATCCCGCTGGATGCGGACTACGACCGCGCCAAAGCCGACGAAGTCTGGGCGCGGCTGGAGAAACTGCGCGAGGAGATTGGCAAAGGCTGGCAGAGTGAGAAGAGCGCGGTGGAAATTCTTTCGGAGATGCGCCGATGAGCCAGCCCCTCACCGTGGATGCCAGTGTCTTTGTCAACGCCTTTAGCCCGACGGAAGAAGGCAGCGACCACAGTTGGGCATATCTCAACTCGCTCAAACAAGCAGGCACGCCGATTATCGTGCCTGCTCTGCTTTTGCCGGAAATCGCCGCAGCCATTGCCCGTAAACAAGGCAATCCAGGATTGGGGATCCAACTTGCGCACGAAGTCCGCGATACTCCCACCCTGACACTCATCCCGCTGGACGAATCCCTGGCAGAACAGGCGGTTGAAATTGCAGCGAGATACCGCCTGCGCGGCAGCGACGCGGTCTACGCCGCCGTGGCGCTGCGCTTCGGCGCGGAATTGGTGACGCTCGACCGCGAACAGTTGGAACGGCTGGAGGGGGTGCTATCCGTGAGAGAGCCGTAGAGGGAAGGCGAGACAGGGGGATGGGAAATATAAGAAATCGGGGCCGGCTGGCCCCGATTGATATTACTTCCTTTTTTGCCTTTTCTGGAATTCTTCGACTTGGGTGTATAGGGACTCCACAGTTTCTTTCGCAAACAGTTGTTCCCGAATTGCCTGGTAATTGCCCTCACCGACCTGCCAGGAAACCCAAAAGCGCGTGGCTTTGGCGGGGCTCATATGCTCCATCAAAACCTTGGCTGCTTCTTGAATAATCTGCCGTTCACTAATCACT
>Ga0210016_1005430_pt1 | contig 10617 bp, 10 predicted proteins | sample CryGeyCG2014_300_FD_185454 | JGI IMG/M metagenome (GOLD analysis project Ga0210016, IMG submission 185454) | Groundwater microbial communities from aquifer - Crystal Geyser CG02_land_8/20/14_3.00 (SPAdes) (version 2) | ecosystem: Environmental > Aquatic > Deep subsurface > Groundwater | place...
CTTTTTTCAAGCCGTCAACAAAATCAATCACTTCAAGACTCCTTAAGTTACGCAGATTTGTTGAAAAACCATCTATATGTCTCGTCGAGAACATTAGAAAAATGGGGTATTTTACCGTTTTTTCAGGATAATGCTTCATTGGAATAGCCATAGTAATAACCATTCTCTTCTTCTTTGGTAAGCCACACTCTTTTAAGTGTATACTTAGGATTTTCTGGAGAAACCCTGATTCTACCTTGACTATCGGTGACCTTACGGTCTGCGTCTCCATTTCCATAGGCAATCCATATACCATCACAGGCCTGCATAACGGGGTCTAACGCCGTGATAACTCCTCCTGCTCCGCGCTGACATTCAATCTTTCCCTTTTTAAACACATGTACATAAGGTTGCCTATTGGAGACAACAATAAACAAATAATCCGACATCTGCTCTTTAATCAGTTGTTGAAGATTTTCTTTTGTCCACATAATCTTACCTTATTTCAAAAGATCCTCTGCTGAAGACAAAAGTCTCCTTATTGATTTTGTGTTATTAGGGATATAGCATCCAGCGATATCAATTAGCCCTTGCATATTATTTATTCTCTTTTTTCTCAACTTCAATAATCACTTTTATCTCTGGATACTTATCATCTTGAAAGCGAACCTCTGGAGGAATGATAAATTTGGGAGTTAAAGTTGTAGTTTCGGTTATTGATTTTAAGTCAATTGGTTCTGTAGTAATCTTGATTTTGTCTTGCGGAATTATGCTTGGGATTAAAACTTGCACTTTTTCAGGAACAGTTCTTATCTGGTTAATTTTCACATCCGAAGGAGGCCGACCTTGGGTATTCACTTCTATCGGGATATCAAGAGAAATCATCCTATAGACTTTAAGCTTTATCTCTTCTGGTTCGATATTAACCACAGAAAGTCCGGTAGGATATTTTATGAGATCTTTGGTAATGAAGAATTTGTTTTCTCCATCCTTAATCCCAGACATATCCAATGATAATTTAAGTTCTTCTGGTTTAAGAAGGTTAAATATTCTTTCTGTTCCACTTAAAGTTACGCTTACTTGTTTTTGCTTTGGTTCTCCGACAATCTTATCACTAGATAAATTACGATATTCAATGGGTATGGTAAAATCGCGACGAATCATTTCTATACGGTGTCCAAAGGTAAACCAGAGGCTGACCGCCAACACAAGAGCGATGATCTTTTCCAAGAAATGTCCAGCCAAAAAGTCTACTAAAGACGACCTTCTTTTGGCAGGAAACCTCTTACGGTAAAAATCTTCAAGGACTCTTTGAAGTTCTGTAACATCATTAAATTGTTTGAGCTTGCCTGCCTCTGCTACTGAAATTATCCCTCTTTCCTCAGAGACAACAATACATAGGGCATCTGTATGCTCTGTTAGGCCCAAGGCCGCAGCGTGGCGCGTGCCTAAACGACCTATTTCCTGTATGTTTGTAGAAAGAGGCAGATGAGTGCTGAATTTAGTAATCCGTATTCCATCGACAATCACTGCGCCGTCATGGCTTGGAACATTGGGATCAAAGATACTCTCCAACAAAACCCCGCTCAATAGTCCATCTAAATCAGTTCCTGCCTCGATATGACGCCCTAAAGGATCTTTTCCACGAATAACTACTAATGCACCGATTTTCTTACGGGAGAGATTAGCTATCGCGCTGCTTAAGGTGTCTATCTCTTCTCGAACTGGAATCTTTCGAATATACTTACGGGATATTCCCCAAATAGCGATATGCTCAAAAAGATGCCGTAAGTCCTCTTGAAAGATTACTACAATCGTAATTAAAAAAATAGCAAAAAAGGCCTGAAATACTATGGTAGTCAAATATAAACCGAAAACCCGGGCAAAAATATAAATTGAACCTAAGATAACCATACCAATCAAAATAAATCTTGCCCTTGCCTTCTTAAGCCAGACCAGCAGTAAGTAAATAAAGATAGTAATAACTCCGATATCAATGAGGTCTATCAATCTAATACTCTGGGCGACTTCTAAGATATACTTAAGCATCAAACCTCCTAATTTTTATATTGTATTTAGGGTCTCTTTATCAAAAAGATAAAGTTTATTCATATCAAACTGAAACCATATACTATCTCTTTTATGTTGACCGATAAAATCTCTCTCTGTTATAGCCTTTAAAATTTGACCCTGCCAATTTAGACTTAATATAGTATATTTGCCAATCCTTTCAATTAAAATGAGCTGAGCAAGATAGGTGTTCTCCTTAGGTTCTAGGTAGACTTTGATATCTTCAGGACGGAGGCCAAGAATCACTTTATTCTTGTTCTTCAGCTTTAATCTATAATCACTAGATATATTCAAACAGATTTTACCACACATAAGGGCGTTCTCTCCAATAATATCTGCCTCCAGAGTATTAATAGGTGGACTACCTAAAAAAGATGCGACAAAAAGGTCCTTCGGTTGATAATATAACTCATCTGGTAAGCCTACCTGTTTCAGCATACCATTGTTTATAAGTGCGATTTTATCAGAAAGGCTCATTGCCTCGGTCTGGTCATGGGTTACATAAATAACTGTGGCTTTTAATTTATTGAAGAGCATCTTTAATTCTGTGCGCATTCTCTCTCTTAATGATGCATCAAGATTTGATAGCGGCTCATCCAACAGAAAAACCTTTGGCCTTTTAGCAATCGCCCTGGCTAAAGCAACCCTCTGGCGCTGACCCCCACTTAAAGCCTTTGGCTTTCTCTTAAGTAATTTGCCAATTTCTAATAATCCTGTTACTTCCTGGACTCTTTTCTGAATCTCAGCCTTACAACAACCTTTTATCCTTAAACCCACAGCGATATTTTCATAAACATCCATATGCGGATAAAGGGCGTAACTTTGAAACACAAATGCTACATCCCTTTCCTGTGGCAGGTGTTTATTTACATTAACTTCGTCAATAAAAATATTGCCTTTATCCGGATGTTCTAAGCCAGCTATAATCCTTAAAGCAGTAGATTTGCCGCTTCCCGAAGGACCGAGTATAGTTACAAACTCTCCATTTTTTACTTGGAGGCTAAAATCCTTCAATCCTATAATATGCCCCCCAAACAACTTGGTAATATTTTCTAATCTAACTTCGGCCATAGGTTAACCTTTTACAGCTCCTCTGGTTAAACCTTCGATAATTTTGCGCTCAAAGATAATAACAAATAAAACCAAAGGCAAGGTAGTCAAAACACAGGCAGCGCATATCTGGCTCCAAGGTATCTCATACATGGAAGTGCCGCTTAGAAGCGCTATTCCAACGGGAACTGTCTTAGAGGTATCCTTTATCATAAAGGAAAGACTAAACAAAAACTCATTCCAGGCAAATGGACCGATAAAAATAAGTATGGCAGTTGTTGCTAAGGCTGGCCAAGAAAGCGGTAAGATTATTTTACGCAAAATCGCAAGTCTTTTGAATCCATCCACCATTGCCTGCTCTTCTATTTCTTTAGGAATGGTTAAAAAGAATCTCGTCATCATCCAAATAGCTAAAGGCAGACTAAATGTAACATATGGCAATACTAGCGCTAATGGCTTGCTGATAAGACTAAATCTTGCCATGAGTTCATAAAGAGGGACCAAAAAGATTATTTGAGGAAAAAGGCAGGCAAGTAAAAGTAAAAATTGCAAGGCAGTCTTAAACTTTAATTTTAGCCTACTCAATGCATATCCTGCAAAAGAGGCTAAACTCAAGGTAACAAAAGTAGTAAATATAGAAACTATTACACTATTTAAAAAATATCTTAAAAATAGAGGATTTGAAATGACCTTTTCATAAGCAGTTAAGGAAACTTTAGCAGGTATATAAGTTACAGGGACCAAATAAAGTTCCTTTGAATTTTTTAGGGAACTGAAAAACTGCCACAAAAATGGCGCAAGATTAAAAACAACCATTGAAATTATCGCCAAACAAAAAAATATCCGCGCTAACCCCGTTAGATGTTTACTATCTAACGGGGCTAATCTGTATTTTTTATTTGACTGCCGGTAGGCAGGCGCGTTTTTAATACTCAATTTGCCTCCTGCTAAAAGTTAAATAAATTATCAGGATAAAAAGCAAGAAAAAAATAAAGGAAAAACAAACCATACTCGCTGCATAATTAAATTTTAAGTAGCGAAAAACTGTGTCATAAATATATAAGGATATCGGTTCGGTTGAGCCTCCCGGTCCGCCGCCAGTTAAAACCCAAATGGAATCAAATACTCCAAAGGCCTGAATACTACGAAATATTAGAGCTACAAGGATTGCTGGTTTTAATAAAGGCAGGGTGATTAACCTAAAACGTTGCCAACTATTTGCTCCATCTACTCTAATTGCCTCATAAAGCTCCAAAGGTATAGTTTGTAATCCTGCCAATATTATAACGGTTACAAATGGCGTGCATTTCCAAACCTCGGCTAAAACAATACAGAAGAAGGCTAAATTAGGTCTTCCCAGCCAAGCTAAGGGCTCTTTAATCAGGTGTAGTCTTAAAAGAATATCGTTAAATACTCCATAGGTATCATTAAATATCCATTTCCAGGCAACTGCCATTACTGCTGTAGGTAGAGCCCAAGGGAGAAAACTTACCGCACGCGCAAAACCTCTGCCGAAGAATTTTTGATGTAAAACAAGGGCAAAGGTTAATCCTAAAATTAACTCCAAAGGAACTGATATCAGGCAAAATATTGCAGTATTTATAAGTACACTTCTAAATCTTTCGTCTTGAAAAAGGGCTGAGAAATTACTAAAACCAACAAATCTTCCTTGTTCCATAAAACTTAAAACTAAATTTCTCAATATCGGATATAATGCTATTAAAGCCAAGATAAAAAAAGATGGCAAAATAAGAAATAATCCAAATCTCTGTTCACTAAGATTTTTACTCATATTTTCTAAAGTGCGTGAAATGTATCGTCCTTCCTTCTTCAAATGCCTTTCTTATCTTTTGTTTTACCCAATATTTAAGTATTCCCCGCGTAATCGGAAATAGCATTAGAAATCCTAAAAGGTCAGTAACCACTCCTGGCGTAATCAAAAGCAATCCACCGCAGAAGATAAAAAAACCATCAAAGAGTGCATCGGAAGGAATCATGCCTTGATTAAGTTCACTGCTAATCCTTCTTAAGACATTTATACCCTGAATCTTAAGTAAAATTGCTCCCAGAATTCCAGTTAATATCACAAGCGCTAAAGTATTCCCTAATCCCCAGATTTGACCTATCTTAATCAAAAGGGCCAATTCTATAAGAGGGATAACTGTAAATAATAATATGGATGCACCTAACATTCAATTCTCCGGAAATAATTACTCAAAAGCAAATCAAAAAGCTTTTTTATATTTTATAAATATCTTATCCTCGCCTTTTATTTCGCTATCTGCTTGTTTTTCTTCGGTTTTCTTCTCAATCTCCAACTTTTTCTCGCCGCCGACAGAAATGTTATCCATAATTTTGTATTCGCCTCCTACTTGGTGGGTCGCGGTTGTTTTTCCTTCTTTCCCTTGAGCCTGGTCGAATTTGTAACTTGCCTCTGCCTTTTCAGAAATAGCTTTTTTAATCCCAAACCCTTTAGTCTGTTTGTCATATTGTAATGATAAATCTATTCCATAACGTTGGGCTATTTTTCCTCCTGAACCAGCAAATAATAAGTAGTCTACAAAGTCCTTGGCAATATCCGCGGTTATTTGGCCTCGGCTCAAAGCGGTTTCAGCGCTTTTCCATTCCTTGCCAGTAAGAAGCATAAGCAAGAGTCTTTCTTCAGGCATAGGAGGCGTTGAGGCCAACTTCAAATCAGGTTTATCAGCTGTCCCCTTTAATGTTATTTTAATTTTAGTATTTCCTACGATAGAAGCGCCTTCCAGATCAAGTTGCGGATTCTTAGGTGTGCCGGAAAACAAAACTTTGCTTGGTTTAATTTCTATCGTTGCGGTCTTCTGCGTATATATTATCCCGTTTTGAAAATTTACTTCTCCGTATACCTTAGGCTCAACATTGAGATCGCTAACATTTATAGAAAAGAATCCATAACAATTATTCATATGAAAGTTAATATACGAAAACTGCTCAATTTGAAATTCACCTTTAAATTTCGGTTTTAAAAATGAACCTGCAACTTGAATATCCACATCGTTTATTGTAGCTGACAAATTTTTTATATCTTCGCTAGGGAAGAATGCGACAATCAGATAACGAACATCCGTTCTCTTGGTATAGACGTTGAAATTCAAATATCCGCCTTCATAATCTCCATAGAAATATATTGGCTCTAAGCCCGGCAATTTCAGACTGCCGTTAAACGCCTTTATATATAATCCTTTGGCGTTCAAAGAAGCAAAATAAACCTTTAGTTCTTGTATTTTTAAAATACTGCCCGCCGGCAATCCTTTCAAATCGTCTACCTGAACATCCTTAAGAGTCAGTTTTTCGGATAGGCTTCCCTCGGCTGTCTTGATATTAATATTTTTAGGTTTAAAGTGTTTAGAAAATATTGATGATACGACGAAACTGGAACCCGGCGTGGTAAAGAACAAATAATAGGCTAATAAAATACCTGCACAAAGCAAAATAACTATTACGGTAATTGCAATATAAATTCTCTTTCCTAACATATAACTATTCTTGAGGGTTTACCGCAATTCTTCTCGTATTAGTTAAGAGATTTCACTTTATCTTTTTAATTTCCGACTCTGCCCTTTCTAACGCGACTTTGGGTGAGATTTGCCCCAATAAAACCTTATGGATATAACGCCTCAAAATATCTGATATTTGGGCATAATCAGGATGCACTGGCCGAGGCCTTGCCAGAAGAAGCACTTGATATAGTTCTGCATAAAATGGACTTTGGTCTAATATATCTTTATCTTCAAAGAGAGCTTTTCTTGTCGGCACAATACCGCTCTTTAAGTGAAGCTTCTTTTGTGCTTCATAACTTGTAATAAACTTTAAAAAATTTATACAAGCATCTTTATTTTTAGTAAATTTAGAAATGCCAAATCCCCAGCCACCTAAACAAGCTCTTGGTTTTTCTTCTGATTTATAGGGTAAGGGGGCTACTCCGATTTTTCCTTTTATAGTCGAACCTTCTTTTTGTGCCAGAGACCAAAGGTATGGCCAGTTCCGGCAGAAAACTGCATGCCCTTCTTGAAAAACATAACGGGACTCTTCCTCTTCATATGTGGTAACTCCAGATGGTGTAATCTTGTGGGTATGGATTAAATCATACATAAATTTTAAGGCTTGGGCGCTTACAGGAGAATTTAAAACTAAATCACCCTTCTCATCAAACACATCCCCCTCAAAGGACCAAAGAATTTCTAAGAAATTACAAACCAGACCTTCGTATTGTTTCCCTTGAAAGACGAAACCCCAAACACTTGGCGGTGATTGCAGTTCCTTAGAAATTTTAACAAATTCATCCCAAGTCCGAGGTGAACTGTAGCCTTTTTGCTCCAAGAGGTCCTTTCGATAATACAAAATCCCTGCATCGGTTTGAAGAGGAATCCTATAGATTCTCCCTTCAAAAATACTCCCTTGAATATCTCCAGGAAGGAATTCTTTTCTTTCTTCTTCACCAAACCAATCATCTAAAGGAATAATCCAGCCCTGTTTGGCAAACTTTGGCAACCATATAATGTCCATTAACACCATATCATAGGTTGCCTCACCAGCTAGGAAACTAGTTACATACATGGTTTCTCTTGTATCAGTAGAAGTAGGTCCTTTTATCATCTCTACATCTATATCCGGATTCTCTTTTTCAAAGTCAGAAATTACCTCTTCAAAGCCACCACCTGGATCCGGCCACCAGAGAAAAGAAATCTTTGTCTTCTCCTCTGCCAGGGAAGGAGAAGAAAAAAACAATGCCTCTAATAATAAGAACAAAATTATATATTGAAATATTTTCATTTTAAAATAGAGAACAACAACCCGAGTATTAATATTTGAATAAACCAGCCGATAACGCAAACCCCTACCGCACGCAATGTGCTTTTATAATCGAGGGCACATTTGACTGCAATCACCATAGCAGCCAGCATCCAAATTGAAGCGATGAGGAAAACAGGCCGTGCTAGTCCAGGGATAATACCAAATACCCGAATCAAACCAGGCGAACTAGAAAACCCAATAGTGCGCAACAACTCACCGAGGTCTGCTTGGGTCTGGCTCTCAGGAAGGAATTTTGTGCCGATAAAATAAGTAAGATACGCCCAGATATACCATCCGATAAGGGCAGCAACTGTTCCCACCAAAAACCCACTAAATCCTACCCTTGCCACACTTCCCAACCCAGCAGCTATGCCAGAAACAATAACCACCCCCGTGGCTTGACCTAAGGCTTTCTTATCAACCTCAACCTCTTCATAGAGATTAACATCTAACTTAGCTGCACGGATAATCCGATCTATAAAACTACTCATTTCGCACCTCCTCATAATGCACTCTTAGAAATTATACAGTATGGATGATATCAGCCTGACATCGTTTTTCTTGGTATCTTTAGGTGGTCTTGAGTTGTAATCGTCAATTAAGCTCAAACGAAGCGACAGCTGGCTATTAATTGGATTCGTAACTGCGGTCTCAGAATGCATCCGGAACTCATCCTTATCGCTTAAAGACGGATAAAAGAATACGTCTTGAGAGAATCTGGATTTTACAAATAGTCTTTTCTCAAAAAACATCCTGGGGATAAGAACTGCTTCGTTAGTATCCCCGGTATTATCTCTAAAATCGGTATGCTGGAAACCTGCGCCTATCTCAAACAACAATTTCAAGTCAGGCCTATCAAACTTCCAATATCCAATCCCGGTTGAGGGTATAAGTCTATAATTAATATTTGCAAATCTGTCGTGTTCGTCTTGTATTTTATAGAAGTTATACCACCTTCTCTCCCGGAAACTAAAGGCGTAGCGTAACACCCCGGAATACTTCTGCGTATCCATCTTTTTATTTGAGGAAGAGTAAAAGCTATCACCTTTAAGCGTAAATTCATCATGGTCGGTTTTTCTATTCCCATATAGGCCTAAAGTAAGCTGGCTGGTCTGGGTATTGCCACTGGATTTGTTATAACCTAACGAAACCTCCGCTTGCCAAAGTTTAAGCTCTTTTCCTTTGGGCTTTGCAAGTTCGGTCTTCTTATCAGATATAATCCGCTCTATAAATTTGCTTTCTATAGAGATTAAGCCCATTGCCTGGGTTTTTACGGTGGTATCCTCTTCATTCTTCTCGATTACTTTTCCGCTTATTCTATCCCCATTCTTTAAATAAATTTCATCTGCGTATAAGCTATTTTGCTCCGGCAATAATAAAAATAAGAAGAGGGCAGCAATTATAATATTTTTATGTAACCCCATAATGCATTGTCTACGAAATAATGCTTGCATTGATTACACAGATTTTTAAAAAAAGATTACACAGATTAGCGACGGAATTTATCTGTGTAATCTACGCTTTTTAATCTGTGCAATCATAATAATATTTATTTGACAAAGCACCATAATACGGGAAAAGAAGTAATCGCTCAAAATGACTTAAAAACTTAGAAAGGTCTTCTATGACCCCTATCAAGAAAATCGCCTTCGGCGATAACCTTTTGTGATTTTCAGTGGTTACGTTTATACTCTCCTATACCATAACAAAAGGGGCAATTTAAGTTAGAATATGGCTTCAAGGGGCAGAGCCCGGAAAGGAGTCAATTCTAATCATTGTGAAATTAATATTGAACCCGGGAAATATTTCAAGGCCTCGCCTACTGATAATTTCTCACTGCAATTTAGCTTAAGATTTGTGATGGCATCGCAGTATTCAACCGTATTATCTTTAGGGATACTGACAAAAGTATCCTGCCAGACCGATTCACCTAAAGGCAGCTCCCCCTCTTTTATAAGAGAGCAAAAAAAGCGAGGCACAATTACTATAACGCGACTGTTCTGGAAAACTCTCATAAAGGCGATGATGTTATCTTTATAAACACCGTTTGTTTCTAAAGGCGCATAACCTCCATTCTGAAAAAGCGCGTATTTCTCTTTACGCGCCTTTAAGAGGCGATAAATTAGAAATAGCTTAACCCGTGCGCCTTCTTTATTTAAAAGCAGCTCATCAATAAGTTTGAGAATATCTTGTTGTTCTTTTGTTTTAATATCTTCTAAGATTTCCCTCCTTTTTTGAAAATCAATTGGGCGGCGATTATCCGGATCAACAAGATTTAAATCCCAAAACTCTGTTCCCTGGTAAAAATCAGGGACTCCCGGACAGGTAATTTTAAGAACTACTTGCGATAAAGAATTGAATATTCCGTAATAAGAAATTTTTTTCTGAAAAGGAATAAATTCTTTCAAAAACAGATTTTCTTCGCTTGGTTTTAAAATGTTTTCGGTAAAAGAAACGCAGGCCTCTTCATATTCAATATCGGGTTTAATCCAGGCAGTATGCCGTTTTGCCTCTCTTACCGCTTTTACAATATAGGTTTTCATCCTTTCCATAAAACAAAGTATGTCTTGTTCATCAAAAGGAAAAGCCCCTAAAAGAGTCTGGTAAATAAAATATTCGTCGTTCTCATCAGGCATATAATTCCCATTAATATTCTTTTTTCTCTTTTTATTGACTTTCTGCCATTTC
>Ga0210016_1005441_pt1 | contig 10600 bp, 8 predicted proteins | sample CryGeyCG2014_300_FD_185454 | JGI IMG/M metagenome (GOLD analysis project Ga0210016, IMG submission 185454) | Groundwater microbial communities from aquifer - Crystal Geyser CG02_land_8/20/14_3.00 (SPAdes) (version 2) | ecosystem: Environmental > Aquatic > Deep subsurface > Groundwater | place...
AATCTCAGGTTTATCGCGACTAGCCAGAGATTGCTTCGTCGCTGACGCTCCTCGCAATGACAAAAATGCGTATGTCTAAAAAACATTTAGGTTTTACTTTAATTGAACTTTTAGTGGTAATTAGTATTATCGGTTTTTTGGCCACGGCCTCCATGGTGGTGTTTAATTCGGCAAGGCTGAAAGCAAAACAGGCGCGCTGCCGGGCTGATTTGAAACAAATTCTGACAGCTATAGATGCAAAGAGAGATGAATATAATAAAGTATTGCTGGGAGTAACTGGCTCTGGTTGTTCTGACTGTTCTTGCCGGCCGTTTGATGAAATAACTCTGAATTCCAGCGCCTGTATTAATAGGATGACAACGACCTTTCAAAATCTTGGTTTTTCAGGTGCGCTAAGAGATCCTTGGGGCGTTTTTTATATGATTGACGAGAATGAGAATGAGGGTGGTGGTAGCAATTGTACTCGAGATAGTCTCCGCTCTTTAAATTGCGGAAGTGTTCCTGTGCCTTTTTATATTTGTAATTAAATAAAAAAAATTATGCCTAAAATAAAAAAAATTACGGCGCGGGAAATTTTGGATTCTCGCGGCAATCCGACCGTAGAAACCTACATTTTTTTGGATGATGGGGGGCGGGCAAAAGCCAGCGTGCCTTCGGGCGCGTCCACGGGTGTTCATGAAGCCGTGGAACTGCGCGACGGCGATTTTAAAAGATTTGGCGGGCTGGGCGTTTTAAACGCGGTGAAAAATGTGGAGAAGAAAATTGCGCCTGAATTAGTTGGCCTGGAAATAACCGATCAGGCGAAGATTGATGATTTGATGATAAAATTGGACGGCACGGAAAGTAAAAGCAAATTAGGCGCTAACGCGATTTTGTCCGTGTCGCTCTGTAGCGCTCGCGCTGGCGCCTTGGCCTCTGGATTAGAGCTGTATGAATACATAAATAAAAGTTACAAGTTACGAGTTATGAGTTATGAGCTTCCGACTCCTTGTTTTAATATTTTTAATGGCGGCAAGCATGCCGATACCAATTTGGATTTTCAGGAGTTTATGATTATACCACTCACCCCCACCCCCAACCCCTCCCCCGCTCGTCCCTCACAGGAGAGGGGGGTAGAAAGAAGAGATTTTGCTGAAAAAGTTAGAATAGGGGCGGAAATTTTTCATACTCTTGGCGATGTGTTAAAGCAAGCCGGTTTTGACACAGATGTTGGCAACGAGGGTGGCTATGCGCCTGATATTGTCTCCAGTATCCAAGCAATTGAACTAATTATGGCGGCAGCGGCTAAAGCCGGTTACCAGGGAGGAAAAGATTTTGCTTTGGGCATAGATGTGGGTTCGTCCCAGCTTTATAATAAAGCCGACGGTAAATATATTTTTAAATTAGATAAAGCTTATTTTACCAGCACAAGTTTAGTCGGGCTTTATCAGGAGTGGTTAAAAAAATACCCGATTATTTATTTGGAAGATGGTTTAGCTGAAGATGACTGGCCGGGCTGGCATGATTTAACCAAGGAACTTGGCCAGGAAATGCTGATAGTCGGCGATGACCTTTTTGCTACCAATGCCAAACGTTTGCGCCAAGGTTTTAAAGAACAAGTAGCTAACGCTATTCTTATTAAGCCCAATCAAGTAGGGACTTTAACCGAGACAATCAATTGCGTTAAGTTAGCGCGGCAGCATAATTATAAAATTATTGTTTCGCATCGCAGCGGCGAGACTAATGATGATTTTATTGCTGATTTAGCCGTGGCTGTCAGGGCTGATTATATTAAAGCCGGCTCGCTGTCTCGCGGCGAAAGATTAGCGAAGTATAATAGGCTGATGGAGATTGAGGATTTGTTAATGACAAATAAGAAATGAAAATAGGGCCAATTCTGACTCAAAATTAAAAAAGCAAAAAAGATTTAATCGCCAAAAACTGACTTTTTCGATTTTGAGTAAATATTTACTTAATTTTGAGTAAATGACAGTACTTACGCACTTTGATATTTTAACTAATATTAAAGAAAAAGAAATAATAGCTTTTAAAATCTGTATTTCCCACAAATCTACCCCGCAATACTGCGGGGTGGGGTAATAACGACTAAATATACTAATTCGTTTTAATGTTAGCTAAATTATTTAGCTGCGTAAGTCGTGTAAATGATACAATATCTGTATGCTGGATTTAATTAGCAAATCTAAAATTAAACAAAAAATCCTGCGGCTGTTTTTTGCTCAAACAGACAAAGAATATTATTTAAGTGAAATCGCGCAAAAAATTCAAGGCTCTATTGGCAACACCCAACGTGAATTAGAAAAAATGTCTAAGGCAGGAATTTTAAACTCTTTTAAAAAGGCCAATTTAAGGTTTTATTCTTTGAATAAAGCCAACCCCATTTATCAGCAACTAAAAGATATCGTTCATAAAACAATTGGCATAGAAACAGAAATTAAAGGAGTAATTAAAAAAATGCCAGGGGTAAAATTCGCTCTGATTTTTGGCTCGTATGCTAAAAAGGGGGACTTTTCTGCTGCTTCGGATATTGATTTAATGATTATTGGAGAAGTTGAAGAAAGTCAATTAAGCATAAAGATTAAAAAAATTGAAAAAGAAATTGACAGAGAAATAAATTATCATCTTTATTCAGAAAAAGATTTTAGCCAAAAATTCAAAAAGAATTCTTTTTTACAAAATATTACAAAAAACTGTATTTTATTAACAGAAAATAAAAATGAATTTGAGAAACTACTTAAAAAACTTAGTTAAGCGAGGATTTTTAAAAAAAGAGGAAATCGGTATAGATCAAATTAGGGCTTTGCTTTCGGGCGCTTCTAAAAATATTTTATCTGCCCAAAAGAATTTAGAAATTGATGAAGAAACTTGTTACACTATGGCTTACAATTCTATGATTAAGGTAGCCCGCGCCCTATTGTTTCTGCAAGGACTTAGGCCTGATGATGGACAACAGCACAAGACAACCGTTGATGTTGCCGGGAAAATTTTAGGGGCGGAATTTAAGAATTTAATTAATCAATTTGATAATATGAGAAAGAAAAGAAATGTATTTACTTATGATCCTTTGGCGCCGTTGAGTTATGAAGAAACAAAAAATGCCACGGAAACAGCAAAATCTTTTTATAACAAAGTTCAGAAATTTCTAGAAAAAATTAATCCTCAAAAGAAATTGTTTTAATTTCAAAAAAATTAAATAATTTTTTGAAAATTGAAAATTGAAAATTTTCAATTTTATGCTTAAACAAGAAAAATCAAATAAATCAGTAAAAAATATTCTGCCGATGATTTTGGTAATTCTTGATGGTTGGGGATTAGCTAAGCCCAGCCGCGGCAATGCTACTACCTTGGCTAAAACGCCAACTATTAATGGTTTAACAAGGAGATATCCTAATACCAGACTTTTTGCTCATGGCAAGTATGTTGGTTTGCCGCCTTTGCAATCAGGCAATAGTGAGGCTGGCCATATGAATATCGGCGCTGGCAGGATCATTGAACAGGATGCGGTTAAAATTTCTAAGAGCATTAATGACGGAACTTTTTTTAAAAATCCGGCTTTTATGGAGGCGCTTAAGCATATTAAGATTAACCAAGGCAAACTCCATCTTATGGGTATGATTTCTAATGGTATGAGCGCTCATAGCGACCCCGACCATTTATTGGCCTTATTAAGCTTAATTAAGAACCGCGGCCTTAAAGAAGTATACCTGCATTTATTTACTGATGGCCGTGATTCGCCTAGATATGCTTCTTTAAAGTTAGTTCAAGAGATTAGCAGAGCATTTAAAAACGGCGAAGTTATAGCTACTATTATTGGTAGGTTTTATGCCATGGATCGCAAGAAAAAATGGGAACGCACGAAAAAGACTTATGATGCCTTGGTTAACAGTAGAGGCAAGACGGCTTATAGCGCTGAAGCCGCTATTACCGAAAGTTATAATCGCGGTGAAAATGACGAGTTTATTGAGCCATATATTATAACTGCCAATGGCAAACCAACCCCGCGAATTAGCAAGGGTGATAGTGTTATCCTTTTTAATTTAAGGTCTGATCGCGCTCGGCAATTAGCCAAGGTATTTGTCCAAAAAGATTTTTGTGAAATAAATAAGGGCTGTTTTGTTAGAAAAAAATTGTTAAAAAATTTATGTTTTGTGGCGATGACTGACTTTGGGCCGGATTTGGATAGTATCTTAACTGCTTATCCCAGCGCTGACTTAAAGGAAACTTTACCCATGATTTTAGCTGATGTACGGCAGTTATATATTGCGGAAACTGAAAAGTACGCTCATGTAACTTATTTTTTTAACGGCGGTTATGCCAGTCCAGTAGCTGGCGAGGCCAGAATGGTTGTGCCGTCGCCGGATGTCAGATCTTATGACGCGACACCGGCGATGAGCTCAGCAAAATTAACCAAAGAGGTAGTTAGTAACCTCACCCATAACCCTCTCCTTAGTAAGGAGAGGGAAAACTGGAAATATGATTTTACTGTGTTAAATTATGCCGCGCCAGATATGCTAGGCCATACCGGCAATTTATCTGCCGCTATCACCTGTTGCCAGCAAGTTGATAGTTTTCTGGGTAAGGTTGTTAAAGCTTACTTAAAAGTTGGCGGAACAGTTTTGGTGACAGCCGACCATGGCAATATTGAAGAGATGGTTAATTTAAAAACCGGGGAAATTAACACCGAACATTCAACTAATCAAGTGCCTTTTATTTTAGTAAATGATTTAATAAAAAATAAGGTTAAATTTAGAACAGATGGAGTTTTGGGCGATATCGCGCCAACAATTTTGGAATTGTTGGAAATTAGGCAGCCAAAAGAGATGAAAGGAAAAAGTTTGATTAAATAAGATTAATATTGATCACTAAAAACAACAAGCAAAAGATTAGAAATTTAAATATTCAAAGCAATTCATTAATTCCTAATTTCCAATTACCAATTTCTAATAAAATAATTAATGTCAAAATTTAAAATAATTTAAAAGTAATTTTATCTATTTTTGTGATTTTTGAATTTTATGTTTTTGTTATTTTTTATCATTTTAATTTTTAGTTTTTATTAGAAATTAGAAATTAGGAATTAGAAATTTTTATTAAATTTATTATGGATAATAAGAAACAATCAGCCAGGCCGAAACCGGTTGTGCTAATGGTATTGGACGGCTGGGGCATTGCCCAGCCCTATAGTGGTAATGCGATTAGCCAGGCTAATACCCCAAACATTAATGAATATATTTCTGGTTATCCGGCGATGACTTTGCGGGCATCAGGCGAGGCGGTTGGTTTGCCTTGGGGTAAGGCAGGCAATAGCGAAGTCGGCCATCTTAATTTAGGTCTAGGCAGGATAATTTATCAGGATTTGCCGCGCCTTAATAAAGCTATCGCTGATAACAGTTTTTATCAGAATCAAGTATTACTTACTGCGATAAAGCATGTTAAAAAAAATAAATCAAAGCTCCATTTATTGGGCTTAATATCCAATGGCGGAGTGCACTCTTCAATTGAGCATTTAGAAGCTTTAATAGTTTTAGCCAAAGCCCAAGGCGTGGCTCGCCTTTATGTTCAAGCGATTTTGGATGGCCGGGACACGCCTTATAATAGCAGCCTTGATTTTATTAAACAAATTAGGAAGAGTTTAGCGGCTAGCGGCCTAGGCGAAATAGCTACTTTAGTTGGCCGTTTTTATGCCATGGACAGGGATAACCGTTGGGATAGAATTGCTAAAGCCTATGCAGCAATGGTTTTAGGTAAAGGCAATATTAGCCAGTCAGCTGAAGCAGCAGTAAAAGAAAGCTACGCCAAAAAAATTTTTGATGAAGAGTTTGCGCCTACGATAATTAGTAAAAATAATCAGCCTGTCGGATTGGTTGAGGATGGAGATGCGGTAATCTTTTTTAATTTTCGCCCTGATCGCGCCCGGCAGCTTACCAAAGCTTTTGTTTTGCCTAGTTTTGATAAATTTAAGCGGGAGAAGTATTTAAAAAATTTGTTGTTTATTTGTTTTACTGAATACGAAAAAGCTTTGCCAGTAGAAGTTGCTTTTTTACCAGAGATTATTGAACCGACTTTAGGCGAAGTAATTTCGCGCGCCGGCCTTAAGCAATTAAGGATTGCCGAGACAGAAAAATATGCTCATGCAACTTATTTTTTTAATGGAGGTTGCGAGGCTGCCAGCCAAGGCGAAGAGCATATTTTAGTGCCCTCGCCGCAAGTTGCCAGCTATGACCTAAAACCAGAGATGTCGGCCGCTGAAGTTACTGAAAAGTTGCTTAAGGCAATTGATAGCGAAAAATATGATTTTATTTTAGTCAATTTTGCTAATGCCGATATGGTGGGCCATACTGGCAATCTTAAAGCAGCCATCAAAGCAGTTGAGTTTGTTGATAAATGCGTTGGCAAAATAGTCAAGCAGGTTTTAGCCAAAGGGGGCTTAATTTTTATTACCGCTGACCATGGTAATGCCGAGTCAATGTTTAATATGCAAACAGGCATGATCGATAAGGAACATACCGGTAACCCCGTGCCTTTTATTGTCATAGGCAGAGAATATCAAGGTAGAAGTTTAAGCAAGCAGGAAGCGCCCAGCAATGATTTAAGTCTAGTCCAACCCCAAGGCATCTTGTCTGATGTTGCTCCGACTATTTTAAATGTGATGAATATTGATAAGCCTCAAGAGATGACTGGCAGAAGCCTGGTTTAGCTGTTAATGGTTTAGAATATGGATATTTTTTTAAAACACAAAAAAATTTTCGCTTTAACCTTTTTTTTAATTATTGGTTTAGCAATTTACGGCAACTCGTTTGATAATCAATTATTTTGGGATGACGACGATAATATAATTAATAATGTTTATATTAAAGATTGGCGATATTTGCCTAATTTTTTTACTGAAAGTTTAATTTCCGGCGCTGGCCAAGTTTCTAATTATTGGCGGCCGTTGCTTTTAATGTCTTTCGCTATTGATTACCGCTTGTGGGGCCTGGCGCCTTTTGGTTTTCATTTAACTAATGTTTTACTCCACCTTATTGCCGCTTGGCTGATTTTTTTATTATTGAATAAATTAATAAGAATAGCCGAGCCGGAGTTAGCGCAATCCGAGCCGGTTAATCTTGGCCGCTGGTTTATGGATAAATCAATCTGGCTGCCATTTTTAGTAAGCTTACTATTTTTAATTCACTCCGTCCAAACCGAAGCCATAACTTATGTAGCCGGCCGGGCCGATCCTTTATCTTCAGTTTTTTGTTTATTGGCAATTTATTATTATGTTTTATATAAGCAGAGCAATCACCTTTGGCAATATGGCGCGTCTTTAGTTTTTTTCCTTTTCGGCCTCTTAACCAAGGAACAAGTGATTTTATTGCCGCTGCTTTTAATTTTGGTGGAGGTAGTTTTTTTCAGCAAAACTTTAGATAAAAAAGTTATTATTAAAGCGCTAAAATTAAGTTTGCCCTTTTTAGTTGTGGCTGCCGCCTATTTTACTTTAAGAATAACCATTCTTAATTTTAATGATATTTTGCATGGCTTTACTTATGATGCCGTTTATAGCAATAGTGTCTGGTTGCGCTTGTTAACTTTTTGTTCGGTCATGCTCGGCTACTTTAAGCTGCTGTTTATTCCCGCTAATCTCCAGATGGCCAGAGAGGTGGCTATGGTAAATTCTTTTTTTAGCTGGCCGGTTATTGTTTTTATTTTATTAATGGCTTTAATTTTTTGGCTGGGCTTAAAAACTTGGGCCAAGGATAGATTAATCGCTTTCGGCTTGTTATGGTTTTTTATAATATTACTGCCGCGAACTAATATTTTACAAATTAACCGGCCAATGTACGAGCATTGGCTTTATCTGCCCCTGATGGGTTTTTGGCTGGCCTTAATTTGTTTGGCCGCTTTGTTTTATAAAAAAATTAAAAATAATAATCCAGCCTTTGGACGAAAATTATTTTATGCCGGCTTAGCTTTAATAACGGTTTATATTTTGTTTTTAGGCTTTTTAACGATTAAGCGCAATCAAGACTGGCAAAATCCTATTATTTTTTATAAAAAAAATTTAGCCTATACGCCGAATAGTTTTATCCAGCATAATAATTTAGGCATGGCTTACGCCGCCGCCGGACGGTTGGCGGATTCTGTGGCTGAATATCAAACAGCTATTAAAATTCAAGACATTTATCCGCAAGCGCATTATAATTTGGCCAATAGCTTGCGGGATTTAGGCAGATTGGATGAAGCTCTAGCCGAGTATGAAAAAGCAATTTTAATTAGTCCGTCTTTTCAAGCGCCTTATAATAATTTATTGGCCATTTATCTGTCGCAGAACGATCGGGCTAAAGCTGAAGATGTTTTAGAGAGGGCTAAAAGGGAATTTGACGAATTCAATTATTATTATATCGCCGGAGCAGTTTATTATAATTTTGGCGATTATGACCAGGCAATTAAGCTCTGGCGGCAAGCGCTTGAACTCAACCAGGATAATTTGCAGCTAAGACTTATGATTGATCAGGCCAGGCAAAAGAAAAATTTAAAATAATTTACAGAACTTACGCATTACCTATTACTAACTAATATTAACTATAATTCATTAATTAGCGTTTACCAACTGTAATCACCCACAAATTTACCCCGCAATACTGCGGGGTGGGGAAATAAAGGTTTTACCAGCAAATTACATTTAATATTAGTTAAAATTGTTTAGGTGCGTAAGTACTGTAATTTATATATTTTATTATTATGATCAAACGTTTATTCAATGGCGAAATAAACAGTATAACCGTGGCTGCTTTTTTGGTGGCCAGTTCCTCTTTAGTTAGCCGGCTATTAGGTATTTTTCGCGACCGTATTTTAGCCGGTGAATTCGGCGCCGGCGATACACTGGATATTTATTATGCTGCTTTTCGTCTGCCTGATTTAGTTTTTAATTTATTGGTTTTAGGCGCCCTGTCCGCTGGTTTTATTCCGATTTTTACCGGCTTGATAAAAAATCCCTTAGCTAGAATTAAAGGAGCAATAGCCGGCAGCCAATATGAGGCAGCTTGGTTGCTAGCCAGCAATATTTTGAATATCTTAGCCATAGGGTTAATCATCCTTTGCGGCGTTGGGATAATTTTTGCTCCCTATTTAATGAAGTTAATTACGCCTGGTTTTACTGCGGATAAATTAGTTTTAACTTCCAGTTTGACCAGAATTATGTTTTTGTCCCCGATATTTTTAGGCATCTCCGGCATTTTTGGCGGGATTTTGCAATCATTTAAACGTTTTTTTGTTTATTCTTTGTCGCCAATTTTGTATAACATCGGCATCATTATTGGTGCGTTATTTCTCGTGCCCATTTGGGGGATTTATGGCTTGGCCTGGGGCGTGGTGCTGGGCGCTTTGGCTCATCTCTTGGTGCAACTGCCGACAACTATTAATTTAGGTTTTAGATATCATTTTAAATTTAATTGGCGCAACAGCGAGGTCAGAAAAATTGGCGCTATGATGGTCCCGCGGACAATGAGTTTAGCAATTTCACAAATTAATTTATTGGTGATTACAATAATTGCTTCAACTTTAGCTAGCGGCTCCTTGTCGGTTTTTAACTTTGCCAATAATTTACAATCATTCCCGGTCGGCATCTTTGGCATTTCTTTTGCCGTGGCCGCTTTTCCGGCTTTGTCAGCCGTGGCTTTTGATAAAAAGAATTTAATCAAAAATATTTCTTTGACAGTGCGTCAGATTTTATTTTTTATTGTGCCGGCTACCGTCCTCCTGCTTACTTTGCGCGCTCAAATAATCCGTGTTATTTTAGGCACCGGCCAATTTGATTGGCAGGATACGGTTTTAACTATTAATACTTTGGGCTTTTTTACTCTGTCGCTTTTTGCCCAATCATTAATTCCTCTGTTAGTAAGAATTTTTTACGCCCGCCATAACAGTACCACCCCTTTTATTATTGGCTTGGCAGCCGCGGCAATAAATGTCTTTTTAGCGTTTTGGCTGTCAAGCCGTCTGGGCGTAGCTGGCTTGGCTTTGGCTTTTTCTATCGCTAATATTATTAATTTAATAATTCTTTGGTTGGCGCTTCATTGGGAGATCGGCTGGCTTGACGAATTAAGAATATTAGCTTCCACCATAAAATTTTCCGCTGCTGCCATGGCGGCTGGCATAGCCATTCAGGGCATGAAATTAATCATCTGGCCCTATATTGATATGACTAAATTTTGGGGTGTTTTAACTCAAGGCGCGGCGGCTGGATTAGTTGGTATATTTGTCTACTTGGCGGTTTGTTATCTTCTGGGCAGTGAAGAGCTTGGTAATTTTTGGGCAGCCATCAAACGGCGATTGCCTTGGATTAAAGTGGAAACTCAAGATCAAGGTGAAGCGCGCGGCATCTAGATAATTAAGAATTAAGAATTAAGAATTAAGAATAAGGAGGACAAAAAATAAAATTTGGCCTCTTTTTTTATTGACAATATTTTTTAATGTCATATACTTAAAGTAGAAAAGTATTTTTTAATAAAATATTTTCATCATACTTATTTTTTCAAATTTTATTAGCATGGCTAACAATCATTTGGTGGGAAAAACTATTTTAGTAGTTAATGTCGGATCGCTGAAAAAAAAGTTTATT
>Ga0210016_1005449_pt1 | contig 10594 bp, 14 predicted proteins | sample CryGeyCG2014_300_FD_185454 | JGI IMG/M metagenome (GOLD analysis project Ga0210016, IMG submission 185454) | Groundwater microbial communities from aquifer - Crystal Geyser CG02_land_8/20/14_3.00 (SPAdes) (version 2) | ecosystem: Environmental > Aquatic > Deep subsurface > Groundwater | place...
ACACTATCTTCTTCTAAATTCAAAATTACCCCTTCAATCTGGGTTCTTTCAAATTTCACAACTTCAAAATTCTCAACATTTGGTAACCCGGAAATCCTTGCCACTCCATCTTTAACTTCAACCACTTCGCCGATTTCCTCCCTTTCCGGTTTCCATTCCAAGTTCTCCAAATCTTTTTTTAATATCTCAAATATATCCATTTTATTTTTTCATTTTATTCAGTATTCCCCTTACCGTCGCATCCAATAAATGATCCGTGCTTTTAACCGAGAACCCTCCTATTATCTCTTTATCAATCTCTATTTTTATCTCCCTTTCTCCAAAAATTTCTTTTAATTTTCTCTTTATTTTCTCTAGTGTTTCTTGGTCAAACTTTCTGGCTAAAACCAAAACTAACTTCTCCCTTTTTATTTCTTTTTTCAACTCCTCAAGAATTTTTGGTAGGAGATGAATTTCTCCTTTTTTCTTTAAGACCTCAATGATAATTTGGGCTATTTTTGTTTCCTCATTCATTATTTGATTTCTCTTAATAATTTCTCAATGATTTCTTTATCCTTTTTTAAATCAATTTTCTCTTCCAAAATTTTTTCAACCAAAGCAAAACTCAAATTCAACATCTTCTCAGATTGCTCTTTTTTCATCCTCTCTATTTCACTTTTCCCCTCCTCCTGGCTTTTCCGCAAAAGCAATTCCCTCTCTTTTTGCGTCTGAGCCAAAATTTCCTCTTTTCTTTTCTCGGCGAGCTCTTCATTTTTCTTTAAAACCTTTAAACCTTCTTCTCGAGACCGGCTTAAAATCTCTTCTCTTTCAACATTTACTGCCTCCGATCTCCTTTCAGCCTCTTCTGACATTTTAATTCCCTTTTCTATTTTCTCTTTTCTTTCTTTCAAGAGATTCAAAAACCATCTATAAACAAATCTTTTCAATAAATATAAAATAAGCAAAAAATTTATGAGCTGTCCCAATAAAATTTTCCAGTTGATACCCAAGTTCTCAAAAATTTCCATATTCTTAAGCAACAAATTTAATTAAGATAGCCACTACCAAGGCATAAATAGCCACTGCTTCAGCAAAAGCGATTGCCAAAATCATTCCTGTTTGAATCTTTGGAGCGGCATCTGGATTTCTACCGATTGCCTCCACTCCCTTTGCCCCGATAAGCCCTATTCCAATTGCGGGTCCTATTGCCCCCAATCCAATAGCTAAGGCCATAGCTAATTCTCTTAAACTTAAAGCATCCATACCCAGTAGAGAAATTTCGACTTTTAGATTTAGTAATATATTTGAGTTGCTAGATTTTAAAGCCGAAATCCTCAATAAGTTTTGAATACCCAGCAGCGTTCTTTTCGCCCCGCCCTCTATACTATGCGGTTAATTCATAATATGCTTAGAGGGCGGGGCGAGTCGAAATTCTTCTACTGGGCATAAATTTTTAACATTTTTTACTATTTTCCGACCTTTTCTCCAAAAATGTCAGGATCAAATAATATACATCAAGAAAAGTAACTATTACTCCGATAATGACAAACGAAATTAAAAAAAATGGAAAGGTCTTGAATTTCTTATCCAAAAATAAACCCGAAACTAAAAAAAATACCAGGGGAAGGGCAATCAAAAAACCAAGTCCTAATCCGAGAAAAATCGCATATAAAAATTTTCCGTTATTCTGATTCTTGGGTGCTAACGACATAGAAAATAACTATTAAAGAAGAAAAAATCAGGGCTTGAATAAATCCAACAAAAATTTCCAAAAGCAAAAATGGCAAAGGTAAAAAAAGGGCAAAGAGAAAGGAAGTAATAAGTAAAAGGACTTCGCCGGCTATCAGGTTTCCGAAAAGTCGCATGGCCAGGGAAAAAACCCTTGTTAATTCGCTGAATGCCTCTAAGATTCCAACAAAAAATAAAATTGGATTTTTGAAATTTAAATATTTCTTTGAATAATTAAAATACCCTAATTTTTTTAGGGCCAGGAGGTGAATAATTGCCATTGCGCTGATGGCTAAAGCCAGGGTGAAATTTAAGTCCGAACTCGGTGACCTCAAGAAATGAAAAACACCCATTCCCGGCAAAACTTCTACTAGATTAGCCGAAAGGATAAAGATGAATAAAGAAGAGGCAAGGGGGAAAATCTCCATCGTTTTTTTGGGGTCTCCGGTTATCCCATCAACATAATTGAAAAGAGTTTCTAAAATCCATTCAACAAAATTTTGAAAAAAATCCGGAATAATTCTTTTTTTTCTCAATCCAAACAGAAATAAAAAAAAGAGGAAACCCCCGATAATGAAAGCCAGAAGAAAGGTATTGGTTATGGGAAAACCAAAGACCTCAAAAATTTTCTCGGTTGGAATTGAAATTTTTGGCAGTTCCATATATATATTATTTAGTATAACACATAATCAGCTGGTAAAGAAAAAAAGAGGCGTGTTGAGGGGCGTGTTGAGGTTAGACCTCAACAGACCTCACTTAAGTTCAGCTTGATTTTGGGGAATATTTTGCGAAAGATAAGTATCTACGGCAAAAACTGCGCCGGAAAACAAAATGCTAAAAACCGCGCATAACCCTATTACTTTCAACAAACTCAGGTTTGTTTTCATTTTTAATATCTTATATCAACGCACTTGCTTTGTCTGCAGACAATTTCCGCCCCCTTCGGAGAGATAGCGCAGCCATAAAAGCACGCGGGACATTTTTTTCTGTATTTTTCTGATAATTTTTCCACCTCTTTTATCCCTTCGTAGTTTCTATTCAAAAGGTTTTCGCAACCAAACGGACAACCATAGCTTTCCGCCATACAATCTTCGTCTTTACCGCAGTAGTTCCCCCTTTCCAGCAGATCGCGTATTCGTCTTTCTATGCCTTCGCAAGAATTAGAATCACAAACCCATTCTTTAGGCGGACACACGTTGCCCCCACAAGGATTTGTACCCAGTGTATCTGGACTGCGGCACCACCCCCCGCACCTGCTTACCACACTGCCGCTGGTTTTTCCACATAATACAAATCCCCATCGTAGGCCACCCCGCAATCTATCTTAATCAGATTGCCACACGCCCCCGCATATATACATTTTGCCCCAAATTTTTTGGCCATACCGTCAAAATCGTAATACTTCCCCAACATCGGGGCGTTGGGTAAAAATTCAAATGCCAAGCGGGAAGAGAAATAGAAAACCGCAAACAGTAAAGGTAAGGATAACAAAACAAGTAAACCCTTAACAACGCCCCGCGCCCTTAATTTGACTAGGAAAAAAACAACAACTGCCGCGCAAAGAAGCACCAAAAAACCACTGGGTATGTATAAAATCACATATTGCCACGGCATCGCCATAAATTTACCAGCCACTCTTTAGTTTCTCGTAATTGACTCTCCATTCATCCGAGGCCATGTCATATCGATCCTTAAATATATCCCTCACTTTTGAATCATAGGCGCTGATCGTCTTTTTGGTTTTGTTTATTTTATCTATAGTGTCCTGTGTGGGGGAAGCTACTACTCCATAAACCTCCTTATAATCACCTCGTATGGAAAGAGTGAGGTATACAAGGTAGCTACTGGCCGCAACAGATCTTTGTGCATTGCATCCTACAAATTCATTTATATTCGCCATTTTGCAACCTAACGCCGCACTACTACCTTGAGCATCATCTAACCAGACTCCTATAACCTTGTCAAACTCTTCGCTGGTTTGGGCATTGTAATACTTACCCCCGCCGATTTCTGCCACCTTCATAAGTTGCTCTTTGGCAACCGGTTCTAAGTCAAACCCTATAACATCTATTTGGATTTTTAACCCCATATCTTGGAGTTCTCTCGCCGCTCCAAGCGGGTCAGTGTTGCAGGTTTCCACCCCATCGGAAACTAAAAGGATAATATTTTTATCCTCCTTCTGCAAAACACCAAAGGTTTTTCCGGCAAGGCGCAAAGCATTGCCTATCGGTGTCCAGCCCACCGGTTGAAATGAATCTACTGCCGCGGTAAACTTTTCTTTATCCATAACTCCCAGGGGATATAAAACCTCTATCTCTTGGCAAGATAAAGCTTTATCCTTTTCGTCATTGCTCCCTTTATGCCCATAAACAATCAGTCCCGCAGTGGTATCCAATTTTGCTTGGGCGATATATCTTTTCAGAGCGTTTTTGGCGGCATCTATTTTGCGGCTGGCGCCGGAAACTCCCGCCATGGAACCGGAGGAGTCTAAAATAAACACTACATTGGTCTTTGTTTTTGGTTGGGCATTGGCATCATAGCCCTCACAAGCGGCAAGCAAGCATTCGTCTTGATTAGGATTATAGCCTGTTGCCGACTCAACAAAATCCGGAATGGAATCACCATCCGAATCAATGTCGTATTTATCTTGGATAACTGGATTTTGATTGCTGGAAGGTGTCACGGGATTTGACTGTTGGGCTTGAGATTGCTCTTGCGAAACCTCCTTCTCCTTCCTATCGCTAAAAGCAAAAAATACTCCAGCTCCAAAGATGGAAAACAAAAACAAGGCGCCAACTCCTATTAAAATATACTTTTTGCTTTTCAACCTGGAAAGATGCGTTTCCGAGATGGGCTCTTGTGGAACGAAATCATTATTCATAGTATTCTCAACCTCATTTTTACCTTCCATATATTTAGTATAGCATAGAAAATGTTTAATTTGTCAATCCCATGTACTGGTCCCTAACATATGATGCACTCGGCGCTTTATGAAAGGCAGGTACAATGGCTGCCGTATGACTATCTACGGCGCAGTAATTCCTCGGGTCCGATCAATCGCTTCTTGACCCCGGAGAACAAAGTCGTTGACAATTGAGGCGAGATACCGGCTCAAGGCGCTGGATTGGCGCCGGGAACATGGAAATAATGTTTCCTTGAGAACAAGACATTTCGGACTGGGAAGAATGACCTTGCGGCGCTATTTTATTTCCTTTCATTCGTCGGTAAGCGTTGTTTCAAACGCTCTTTTGATGAAAAGATATGAATCTAAAATTATCAAAGAATCTTAAAGGGAGTTCCTTACGATTTTTTCGGGCGGCGGGGTTAGATTTTTCAAATACTCTTTGATTCGTTCGCGATCCTCGTTCTCTTTTTCGCCCTTGAAGTATATCTCAATAAAATCAACTTTAGAACTTTGGCAATGAAATGCGTAAATAACTCGGAGCGATGAGCCTTTCAAATAACGACAAAACAAACGCGCTTTGACGATGGCGCATTGTTCGTTTCGCGTAATAACATTAAAATGTTTGCTATTTCCCAGCGGCGCGACATCAACAACGCGTTTAAATCCTTCCAAGTCGTCGGGCAATGATTTGTATTTTTTTGAAAACCGCTTAAATTCCTTGGAAAATTCCGGCAGTTCATTATAGCGAGTACGATATATCGGGCTCCGCCCGCTATAGTTCGTCTTCATAATTTCTTACGGAGTAATGTTCATCACGATAAAAAACACTCTCGTAAGAAAGCGGTTTGCCGTCCTCTGTTGTTTTCCAAGGAATGTCCTCGTGGGAATAATTTTCCATCTCTTTGGCGTTTTTGTCAGAAAGCCGCGCCAAAACATCGTCAATGTGTTCTATTTCGCGGCCGGATAAAACATCAAGATTTGGCCGTCTGACCGCTAAATATTTTCTTTGCGGATAATTGAAATACTTTCCTTCAACCTTGACGACCTCGCCACCTTGAATCATATCGTCAACTACGACTTTAAATTCAACGGGAGTGGGACCATAATGATTTTTAATGTAAGTCGCGCCGATTAATTGTTCTTCAAATTTTTCGTAAAAATCAAAATCAATAAAGTAAAACAGTTTATAAATCACGGCTTCGCCGACATTTGACTTGCCGCCGACTTTTGACAAAACATAAAGCAAAACTTCCTTAAATTTTTTAAGGTTTTTTTGCGGAATGCTGATTCTTATTTCTTGTTTTTCTAATTTTGGTTTTATTTTTTCCTTCTTGATTCCAGCAATAATGGAAGAATCTTTAGCGTGCCTAAAATCTTCAAATGATATGCCAAAAATAAAAGCCAGTTTTTCTGCTTCAGTAATGGTTAAATCCCGCTCGCCTTGTTCAATTTGCGCATAGGTCGGGCGGGAAATTTTAAGCTCGGACGCCAAAAACTCCTGCGTCAAATTGTGCTTTTTACGTTGTTCTTGAATAAATTTAGCAAGCATGGTTATATTTTACCTCGCCTTTTTCTGTTGGCGTGTATTTTTTGATGTTTCCCCTTTGGGATAACCCTGATGTTTTTCTTTGTGGTTTTTCCGCCTTTGGCAACTGGCTTTACGTGGTGAGCGACTTTACCTTTTGGCGCTTTGCCACTGGAGTATCCTTTTTGTTTTAAAACTTTTTTAAGTCTTATTTGTGAGCGTTCTCTTTTAACCATAGTTTTAGTGTCTAAATTAATAATCATTACGACCTAACTTTAGTATAGGCGATGTAAAATTATTTGTCAATAGCAATGTCAAAAAGCTATACACACCTCTACCACTGAATTTCGCGCCAGCGCAACTGGCGCGCCGCCCGTTGTTTACAAATTTATTACTTCCCGGTAAAACTTTGAATAAAATTTGGAAGGGAGGGTTTGGCCATTTGTTGCCACTTTTCATCAGTGAGGCGATCTGACATCGGATGTTTAAATTCGTAGTATGAAAAGATGGCACCGGAAGTCAAATATAAATCCCCGCTTTCTTTTACCACTACCAATAAATTCATCGGTTTTCCAACTCCTTCTTCTAGAACTTGAGCGGTATTGCCATCAGTATGAACGTCAGCGATGACCTCCATTTTGGTATCTGTCTCCGAAGTAATTTTCTCTGTTTCCGCCGCCGAGAAAGTTACTAGGCTTTCAAGTGTACCGCCTATGCCTTTAATAAAATCGTAATCGTTTTTTTCTAAATCTTTATTGGTTAGCTCTTTTTCAGATATTGCCTTCAAGGTCAAAAGCACTTCTTCCATTCTTGTAAGTTTGCTTTTGTATTCGTCAATCAGCAGGTTTCTCGACTCTAACCCTTCTCGCATGAATTTTGCCAACGAAGCAAGGCGAGCATACACTTCAGTATTAGGTTCCACATAACCGCGGTCTTCTGGTTTTGGTTTTGCGGGGCCGACGCTGGTAATGACCGCGCCTGTATAACTTTGTTTTGCGTAAAGAATCGTATCATGCCGCAACTCTGCCCAGGAACCTAAAAATGAATTTATATCTTTATCCAGCCAGGCAACCTGCTGCATAAAAATCGGATAACCATTTCCTTTCACCGTAAGTGTTGGTAGCAGAGAATATAACCAGTTCCAGTATAAGTTTTCCGCCCATTGATCTTGTGGAAGCGATGAAAATTCTTGTATGAGTTTTTGGAATTGTTCGTCGTACTTGTCAAAAGCCGAATCTTTTTCCTTATCAAGAATTTCTTTTGCTCTTTGCGAACCTAAGACTGCGGCCACATCTAATCCCCTCGGAAAAACTCTGACTGTTCTAACTCCGTCTAAAGTTTCTATTGTTTCTGCTGTAAATGGCTTTGAGCCGCCACCAGTATAAGTTTGAATTTTTGGAAAAACTAACTGTTGAAACATATAAGAATCAGGAATAAATCTTTGCCCCATAAACCGAAAAGCCTTTGTTACCTTGGCAGGATCTTCTGTTTCTAAAACAAATGAAGAAGAAATTTTAGGAGCCGGCAGAGTTTTAAGTTCGGCGATAATCTGATCAATCTTACTACCATCAGCAAGATTGTTAATGGCCGCACTTTCCCCCAAAACTTTTTTCATTGCCCCCAAATAGTCATAGATATTAAGATCGTCCGCTTTGCCCGCAAAGAAAACAGTAGGCTGATAAATTCTGTCCCAAACCTTTAATGCGTCTTCTTGGTTGACTTTCGCTTGATTGAGTATGAGGGAAATCAGCAAAGCTTGACGAGTTTCTTCTTCCCCTTTTTCTTTATCTGTCTGTTGGCCGGATGTTCCAATTGGTGGTTCTATTCTAAACATCATTCTTCCGTACCACATCATTGTCTTGAAATACTTTTTGAAATCTTCGTTTCTAGTATAGTGCCCTCGTGAAACATATTGACTATAATCCTCTTTGTATCCGAAAATAGGCGACTCTTGAAAGCCAGTATGATTTTCAATCAGATTTAATTCTTGGTTTACAAGGTTTTTAACGTCGGACGGAATCGCCGTTTCCGGCTCGAGCAATTTTGAAGCAACAGTAAAATAAGCAACATTCTTTTTGGCGGCGGATTTTAAATTGGGATCACTAACACTGCTATATTGACTTAAAGCGTTTTGTAATAATACTTTGTTTAGATTTTTCAGGTCAGGTATAAACTTATTTATTTCTAAACTTCGCAATGTGTAATCGTAAAGAATGTGGTAGGTGTGTAAAACAGAATCTATGGTTACGAAATTCGGTCTGGCATTTTCAGTATTGTTTTTGTAAATAGAGTAAATCTGGTCGTAGTTGGCGGAAACAGCAACGAAACCTTGCTCTGTTAGCTTTTGCTCCATTTTACTGTCTAAACTAAATTTTTTCTTATTTTCAATTTTGCTTAAATTCACTGGCAAATTATAAGAGTCGGCAATCGGAGTTATATCTACAGTGTAAGGTTTATATTCAGCAAACTCCGTTGTCATGGCGGATTTGATAGTGACTGGTTGTTCTGTATCAATCGGGGTAGGTTTTTGTTGTGACCCTCTATTACTGAGATAGAAAAAGGATGCAAAAGCAATAATAACGATAACCCCTAAAATTCCCGAAATAATTAAAAGTTTTTTCTTTGGCGGTAAACTCTTTATCAGCATAAATGAGAAAATATCTTCTATTTAACCGAAATTACTTTAATGGTTTTTCCCCCGCTCGAACAAAACCCTGATACTATTATTCCCTTTACTGTTGATGTTTTCCCTTGATAATTATTTATTAGTTCATTTTCAAGCGGCCCCACAAGGCAATAAGTTTGTTCACCTTCCACTTCCAGTCCTATATTTGTAAAGGGTTCGTTTCCAAAAACATAAATCCTTCCTGTTTTTTCAATCATAGTTTGCTTTCCTTGTTCAACTTCCATTTTTGGAATTTGTATTTCTAAATCAGAAATTCTTTCATCAGATTGCAAAACGCGTTCTTGGAGATAAGAGATTTTTTTCTCCAATTCTTGTTTTAAAGATAGATTTATAGATTTCTGCCATAAAAATACACCTCCTCCAACCAATAATGCAGTTACAACAATAGAAACTACAACCACCCAAAAAGCAGGAATATTTTTTTATTAGATTGTAAGTTATTCAATTGTTCCATAGCTCTTAATTGTTTTTAAAATTTATAATAAGTCTTCAATAGAAACACCAAGCGCTTTGGCGATTTTCGCCATAGTTTGAACGCTTGGCTTATTAACCGCGCCGCTTTCAACCTTCATAAGCGTAGTGTATTTTATATCTGCTTTCTTGGCTAAATCGTCTTGGGTTAAGCCAAGTTTGGCGCGCATTTTCTTGATATTTTCGCTGATTGTTTTTCCGCTTGTCATATAAATATAGTTTTGGCAGTATTATAGTATATAAGGTTATTACCCTTATTGTTATACTGCCAAATAAAATGAATTTAATCAATAAAAATTCAGAAAGCTCGCTTTTGGCCAGCCCCGCAGTGGCGGGGCAAACCTGCCTGCCGGCAGGCAGGGATAAAAAATCCAATTTGCGCTTAAAATAAGAACCTGCCTTTGGCAGAACCTTGACTGCTCCGCAATTACGGCTGGCGAGCCCTCGCACTCGCCTGCCGGCGAGGCAGGGAGGGCGAGCCAATGACTTTATTTCCTAACTGGCGGTACCTTTTGGTTAAAATCCCTGCCTGCGGCAGGCAGGCGAACTTTTTTTGACGAAAATCCGGACTGCGAAATTTGACGCTCCGCCCCGCCCTCGCTTCCGATGGCGATTTTTTCGGCGGGCTTTAGTTTCTTTTCCTTGTCCCGCCCTCCCGATGCGGAAAAGACAAAGGAACTCCCAGGATTTGAATTGACCAAAATTTTAGTATTTGGTATCATTGTAATTGATGAAGGTTAAAGGATACTTTTTAACCAATACAATATAATTGTATATCTTAATGAAAACTATGTCAAACAATAATTCTAAATCAACAATAGGAAAAAACCTTAAAAAAATTAGACAAGAAAAAGGTATTTCTCAAGATCGTTTGTCCAAGTTAGCTAATTTGTCGCTAAACACCGTCGTTACGGTAGAATCGGGCTTGAATCCAAACCCAACTATTAAAACACTAACTAAAATTGCCCAATCCTTAGATGTAAAAGTGGACGACTTAATCAAAAAATAAATATGAGCCAAACTATCACCTCACTATTAAATAAAACAAAAATTGATCCCTCGTGGTCTTTTTCCGATAAAACAAGAAAAGACACAGCTTATATTACGCATGGTTATCATCGTTACCCGGCAAAATTTATTCCTCAAATAGTTTCTCGTTTGGCGGAAAAATATACCAAAGAGGGAGATTTAATTGTTGATCCTTTTGGCGGTTGCGGAACAACGCTTGTTGAATCAAAAGTAATGGGAAGACCTTCTGTTGGTGTTGATATAAACCCTGTAGCTGTTTTAATTACCAAAG
>Ga0210016_1005458_pt1 | contig 10584 bp, 14 predicted proteins | sample CryGeyCG2014_300_FD_185454 | JGI IMG/M metagenome (GOLD analysis project Ga0210016, IMG submission 185454) | Groundwater microbial communities from aquifer - Crystal Geyser CG02_land_8/20/14_3.00 (SPAdes) (version 2) | ecosystem: Environmental > Aquatic > Deep subsurface > Groundwater | place...
CTTTCTACTTTTTTTTATTTACTTTCCAAAGTTTATAGACAAACCAGCCGGAAACTAAAACCGCTGCCAGCATTACGAGTTGTGCAATTTGATCAGTATTCATAAATTATTTGCTGTCTTTAGCAACAAAATAAACAAAACCAATAAATATTGTTGAAATTACTGCTGCCACAGCATAGGCTTCGTATATACTCATTTTTACCTTCCTTTCTTTACTAATATTAACATAAAGGTCAAGAAAAACATGGCCATCAATACAGAAAATACGACAACGTTTCTTACTCCTCCCAAAGTTTGTCTCGAAACGTATGGTCCAATCACCCCTGCCGCCAACCAAGCAATTGATAAATTTCCACAATAATTACTAAGAGATTTTCTTTGTGAGAAATCAAGCTTCATGAATTTATAGTATCACAAAATTTGACTTTTACTCTCTCTCTCTATAAAATCTCAGTCAGAAAGCCAAAACCTATGCCAGAAAGAAAACTTACTCTAAACCAAGCTCGACAGGAACAGGAGATACTCAGAAAGAAAAATCCAGGTATTGTGTACTCATTACAAGAAGATGATAAGAACGGTTGGAAAGTGGAACCACTAACTTGGTCACAAATAGGACCAACTATTGTTGGAGGTCTCCCTGGTATGGATTTCGGGGCAGAATTACCAGAAATTCCACCGCCCCCCGATTGGAAGGGCCCAAAATAAACCATCAAAAAACCCGCACATTATATGCGGGTTTTTGTCTAAACGCTTTCCTGAAATTTTAAACTACATCCTCAACAAGTTTCATTCCCATTTTCCTAAAATCATCGTCAAAAGAAAAAATGTATTTTATGTTATTTCTTTTCATGGCAACCACACTTGAACAGTCAATAAATGATGTATTTTTTGACTTAACTTGCTTAAAAGCACTTCTGGCTTCTTTATGAAGTCTCTCGTCCACAAAAATCTCTTCAATGCGGCTATTTCTGAAATCTTTATACCAATCCACACATATCGCTTTACCTAATTTTTTTGACATAACTGTCAATGTTTCCCCTATAACATCTGAGGAGGTACGCCATTTAACTTTATGATTACGAAGATATTCCGATATCTTAATTGCCCTTGTGTGAGTAGTATCAGTAGTATCACGAATTGCCACAAATACATTGGTATCCACAAAAACTTTAGAGATCATACGCATATTTATCATACTCGGAATCTCCGGGGCCTGCGACAGCTTTTCTGGCCTGTTGAAGCATAAATTCGGCTCCACCTAATTTTTTATTCCCGCCTTTAGCGACTCTTTTCTTTTGGATTTTTACACCCTCATCAAAAATCCGCCTATAAACTTCGGACATAGAAACTCCCGCCAAAAGAGCTAATTCTTCAAGTTCAAGCGCTTGTTTCTTTTCTAAGAGTATTTGTTTTCTTACCAACATACACACCACTATTACACAACTATCCGGTTTTGTCAAGGAAGTAAAAATAGACCAAAAAACCCGCACATTATATGCGGGTTAAAGTACTCAAGATATGACCGGAAGCTGATCCCGTTTTTTAAGGCAAAACGGCGAACTTAAAGCCGGATGTGACTCCTTAGAAAGGAGGTGATCCATCCCCACCTTCCAGTAGGGATACCTTGTTCATGATTTTTCCTCGTCTTTCGAGAGGCATGGACTATATCTTCATCCCAAACTAAGTCAATTTCAGTTTGGGAGCCGACGTTTGATTGCTTATAAACTAAGCAATCTTATCTTATGTTCGTGACTAGCGAACCTGGGATTCAGTCTCTACGGGGTTATTTATAACTTCCCTCGGTATTAGCATATCTTATGACATCCTCCCCGCTCTAAAGAGCGGGGTATCCCTCCAAAGGAGGATGACATATCAGCGTTCAATTCATCTCCGGTGTACACCGGAGTGTTCTTGAATGCTGTTATAAAAGATTTGGCCTTCACCGATATAGTCGGCTTTTTTTCAAATATTTCTATTTGAAGTCGCACTCAACCTTACGGTCGACGACTTAATTCTTGTCGCTGGTGTCACCTTCGTTCGATACAATCGAACTTCGGGTGCCCCCAACTTCACTAACTTGACGGGCGGATTGCGATAATTTTGGTTATTTCGCGTTCCCACTTGGCGAGCGGATTTCCCGCACCAAGCGAGCCCCAGAATTCATTTGTGATTTCAAAAATTGAATTTTCTTTAAACCCCAATCTTCTTTATGATGATTATCTCTAACCATCATTGCGATTTCTCGAAAAATTTTATAATTCTTCTCCTTCTCGCTATGAAGTTGGTGTTTATCGAAAAATGGAATCAAAGTTTTATGTATGTCCTTTTGAGAATTAATCTCAAAACGATAACAGTGAAAATGATTTTTTCGACTTTCTTTTTGAAAGTATACAGCCCCACATCCAAAGAAGTTCCTAACTTCCTTCAAAAGAGGCAATTCATCTTCCCTCATTTTGATATAAAAGTGAGTTTCTATGCCTACAGTCGACCTCTGACACCTTTTGTCAGGTGGTCTTATGTTCACATAAAAACATCCTTCTCCATCCGTTAATCCAACAATATAATCACAAGATATTTTACTAGGTTTCTTCCTTCCCCCGACATGCGTCGGGGTACTATGAATCAGCTGACTTCTCTTATTCATATCCGTCTTTATTAAAGTAAAGCCGAATAAATACCAAATGTCAATAAGAGATCTCCCAAGGTCATTTAATAAACAATTCCAAACATCCTAAACAGATTTATCAATGGTTCTTCTCTCAAACACACCGCTGAAATCGAACATCTGTTTTTACTTTAGGCTGTTTTTTGCCTCAAGCCCTCCAGGACATCTGTCGCCAGAATTGTCCCTGCTAAATCTTTTTGGCTACAAAGAATGGATTTTAACCATTTTGCTTAATGACATCCTCCCCGCTCTAAAGAGCGGGGTATCCCTCCAAAGGAGGATGACATATCAGCGTTCAATTCATCTCCGGTGTACACCGGAGTGTTCTTGAATGCTGTTATAAACTGCTTGGCGCGCACTTATTTTGTGTACAAAACCTGAGAACGTATTCACCGCAGCAATGCTGATCTGCGATTACTACCAATTCCACGTTCATGAGGGCGAGTTGCAGCCCTCAATCCCCACTGAGAAGCCGTTTGATGGGATTAGCTCCGCGTTACCGCTTGGCAACCCATTGTCGGCTCCATTGTAGTATGTGTGTTGCCCCGGATATAAGGGCCATGCTGACCTGACGTCGTCCCCGCTTCCCCCTGAAAAAAATTCAGGGAGTCTCCTGAGAATATTTAACTCAGAACGGGGGTTGCGCTCGTTACCCCACTGAAGGGAACATCCTACAACACGAGCTGACGACGGCCATGCAACACCTGTGCTACCTTTCTCTATTTCTAAAGAATCGTCTCTCATTTCTGAAAAACTAATAAGTAGCATTTCAAACCCGGGTGAGGTCTTTCGTTTCGTCTCGAATTAAACCACATGCTCCACTGGTTGTGCAGGTTCCCGTCAATTCCTTTGAGTTTTAAACTTGCGTTCGTACTCCCCAGGCGGCTCGCTTAACGCGTTAGCTTACGCCCCACCGAGTCAGACTCGGAAGGACTAGCGAGCATAGTTTACGGCTAGAACTACAGGGGTCTCTACAAAATTGTTACTTTTCGACAAAAAATCGAAAAGATTAAATATTTCTATTCAATTCTCCATATCGCTATGGAGGTCGGCCTATATCATTATCCTAAAAACTGAGGCATATTAAGAATTTTTCTTGAGTTTCCATACGAAGAAACTGCAAGATTTAAAACCTTATTTTTTGCCCAGCCTTGCCAATAAGCGGAATGTTGAGTAATCTTTACTCCTTCAAGAAAGCCTACTTTATCTCTAAACTTTTGCAATTGTTCCCTACCTTGAATAATTATTCTATTATCTTTTGGTAGGATCTTAGATTTGATATCTAAAAATTTCAAAAGCTTATCGTAATCAAGTTGAAGTTGTGGATGATGACAGGATAAATATACATTACGAATGAGAAATTCATAACCATCTCTCAATTTATATCTACCTTTATATAGATTCACACCACCATCGCAACTAAATGCTGCTTTCAAGAAGCTAGAAACCTTATTTGCACCAATAAGGTGCTTGATTGGTAATTTTGTTGGCGGAAATATTTCATTTCCCGAGCCATCTCTAAAAGCTAACGTTCTAAACGTGCCGTATCTAGCAATTAATAAAGCTTCCTCTTCGCTTATTTTTTTACTCTTAGGATATTTGGCATATAGTCTCTGGGGACTCTCCCCGATAAAACCGGGGGTTGCCTGCTGATTGTCTGCACTCAAAACATTTTCAGTTTTAACTCTGGGCATTAATTCAGTATTTACCGAATTCTACCCGAAGTCAATGACTAGTTTGAGATACACAGATGTTCCAGCAAATAGCCAAATTTTAACTCCACTAATCTCTTAGTAGAGGGGACTAGAGAAATTCTCCATCCCTTTCGCTCCTCTAGCTGTCGTTCCTCAGCGTCAAAATCAAGTACTATACAGCACCTGACCGGGTACCGAATGGTACCTGGAATCCCTAGCTTTCTGCCTTCGCCCTTGGTGTTCCTGTCGATATCAACGGATTTCACCCCTACACCGACAGTTCCGAAAGCTCCGAAATATTTCAATTCCCGCAGTATTACACCCCTGCCCAAAGTTGAGCTCTGGTATTTGAAGTGTAACTTACGGAAACGCCTACGAAACGCTTTACGCCCAATAAATCCGGATAACGCTTGCACCCTACGTATTACCGCGACTGCTGGCACGTAGTTTGTAGGTGCTTATTCTCCAAGCCATTTACTGCTTGGCAAAAGAGGTTTACAACCCTAAGGCCTTCATCCCTCACGCGGCGTCGCGGCGTCAGACTTTCGTCCATTGCGCACGATTCCCAGTTGCTGCCACCCGTAGGTGTACAGGCCGTCATATGTGTCCATTATTACTAATGGTATAGACTATATCTTCACCCAAATTAGACCTTCAGCCTAATATGGAGTTGGCATCTTATACAGGTGTAAAAACCCATATCTTGACACTTAAGTCTCAGTCGTTACGGGGTCAAACTTAAAACTTTTGGGGTAGTTATTTAGTAAACCCATCTTTTTATAAAGACTTAACATCTTTACAAGAGACGATCTACTATATCCTCCCCTTTTAAGAGATAACAATTCTTTCGCAATTCGTAAATTTCTTAGCTTTACAAAAACATATGGTTCTATCCGGTCAAGTAAATAACTAATAACCTTTTGGTCAAAAATTACGTACTCGGCCATGTTGTTGTGAACATATTCTGTCACAACTCCCGAACCTATCTTTTTGCAAAGATAGTCAAGCACTTTACGTCTTGATCTATGTTGAGTAAAACTAACCCTTACTCTTATGTAATAGCCTAATCGATGAGTTTTGCTTTTGTCGGTTTTGATTGTTATACAACCATCGCCATCTAGAAAACCCGCCAAATAGGCATAGAAATGTTCCTCTAAAGCATTAAGTCGACTTCCCACGGTATTACCCTCCTACATTCAATTTATCCGAAGATAAACCAAATGTCAATTGGGCTCCACCGTTATTAGCCAAATTTTACTGGAGAATTACTCCTCCAGGAGATCAAAAATCGGTCTCAGTCCTGTTCTGGGGGGTCACGCTCTCACGCCCCCTACCCGTCGTAGCCTTGGTAGGCCATTACCCCACCAACTAGCTGATAGGAAGTAAGCTCATCCATCGGCGCACAGTTAAGTGCTATCATCCTGAAATAAATTCAGGATCTTATCCGGTATTAGCTACTCTTTCGAGTAGGTATTCCGAACCATTGGGTAGATTCTTACCTTGTACTCAGCCGTTCGCGACTATCCGGTGTCGTCTTGCGACTCACCGGACCGTCCCACTTGCATGCTTAAGGCACACCGCCAGCGTTCATCCTGGACCAGGATCAAATCCTCAAAAAGTGACGGAAGGAAGCTAAAGACGATTTAGCTATCCGTCTATTCGCTTCCAGTCATATCTTGAACACCAAAAACTAAATACAAATAATGTGAAATCCGCCGATCAGTTTTGGCACGAGGCGTGAACGGATAGTTCAAAAAAGCCAAGTGCGAAAACAAGGTGGATTGAATACTTGTCCTAGTTCTTAGTATTAATCCGAAATCTTCATCATTTTAATGAGCTAATCAGAAGATAGGTGGTAAGTTACAGGTAACAAGAACAAATATAAATAAAAACGATTCTCTATTACCTATGACTTACTGCCTATTTTCAAACCTCTAGAATGAAAAAAGCCGCTAGATGGCGGCTGCCTTTGGGCTCAAAAGCCATCTAACCTACCCTTTTCTCATCTGTAATTGAGTATTATATTCCCTCCGTCAACCCCCTGCAAGAAGTAATTTATTTTTGTCTCTTATCTTTAATCAATGCCTGTTCCCTCTGGATTCTGGCCACAACCGGGTCCTTGGAAACCGGAGTTCCGAATAATTCTTGATAGCGCTTGTTAAGAACGTCTATGTTTATATGTTCGGGTACAGAACCAGGTGTTTTGTCAAGCGAGGTGCTGGTGCACGTTTCATGAGTCTCTGTAATTTTGTCAGCCATTTCTTCTAATCTCTTTTCGATAAATCTCCACTAATCCTTGCTTGCTTTCTCGATGTTTGTCAAGATGTTCAGATATCTCCCCTTCCGACAAACCCCGCTCTTTCAACTCCAGAAAAAGATCTCCTTCAAGTCCTATGGCACTTTTATACAAATTCCAACCTCTCTTAATCTTCTCCCACTGCTCCTTGGTATAAGGATTATATGAACCCCTTAATTCGCCCCTCTCCACAACCGTAGTATATACCCATAATTCAACTAAACTGGACTTGCGGATGGAGACGCTTCGGGGGTGGGCGACATTGTCGGTTCAGAAGTCGCTTGCCCTGAAGGGCTCTGAAGAGGAATCAGTATTTGGGTTTTGGGAAGAACCTCTAAAGTTTTTGCATCTGTTACTTGAAGAATCTTTTTACTTTTGTTGTAGTTTCCTATAGCGAGTATTCTTTTGCCTACATAATCAGTAAGATCTATGTTTTCCGGAACTTCAAGAGTAATAAGTTCGCTGGATGAAGTGACCATTAAGTAAAATTTTCCCGCCACTTTACTAAACTGCAAGGTTCCCGTATAAGCAGTTTCCTTCCAAACGGCTGGCGTTGCGGCCGGAATGGGAGAATTTACGACTTCATATTTCAGAAACGGTATGTTCACGGAATACCTACCTATACTAAATATTCCGGCAGTAAGGCCGAAGGCAATTAGAAACGCGGTAAGCGGATGAATCCTGAAACTAAAATAGACCCCCTCTTTCCCCATGACCTTATTCCACCAATTCTTTAAGTAAGTAACAGGGTTGGTAACCTTAACTTCAACAAGGGGTTTTTCCTCAGGCATTACCTATAACTATAAACCAATTTGAGCAAAAAGAACAATATTTATTTCATTAAAAAATCAATAAAATTGTTTTTGTTTATCAATTTATATTCAGAGTTCGGATTTTTCAGCCAACTAAATGGGGCAGTCCTTTCCTTCCCCCACTTAAATTCATAGCCAAACAATTTTCCTTCTCTTTGTTCCACTAAGTCAATTTCAGCTCCGTCGTAGGTTCTCCAAAAATATTGAGTGGCATCTACAAAATTGGCCCGACGGTATTTAAAGCGTTCAAGAATCAGAAAATTTTCCCAAAGCTCTCCCACATCGCTACGTAAATCCAACGCATTAAAATTATTAATTAGAGCGTTTCTAATACCCAAATCATAAAAAAATATCTTATTTCGTTTCGACAGCGTCTTTCTCTGATTAAGATAATAGGGCGGCAATCTAAAAATCACATAATTTTTTTCCAAAAGATCAATATATCTCTCAATAGTTTTCAAATCCAGACCGACAAGGCTGCTCAATTCCGACAGGGAAACTTCCAATCCGGTCTGAAGCGCCAGGGCCGACAGCAACTTGCTCAAAATCGCTGGATTCCTGACCTGCTCAAGTTCTAAAATATCCTTGTACAAATAACTTCCGGCAATATCAACCAGCAACCTTTCCCTATCTTTTCCGCTTTTTAGATACACTTCAGGATAGGATCCGTAAATCAACAAGTCAGGCAGGGCTTTTTCAATAGCCAGATACTCCGTTTTCTTAAAAATCTCTCTTAGCGAGAAACCAAAAAGTTCGTAGATATATTTTCTCCCCGTCAGAGGTTCCTGCGTATTGGATAATAAATTAAGGCTGGATGATCCTGTAGCAATTAGCTGTTTTTGAGACGCGTAATTATCAACCAACAATTTCAACGTCTGGCCAATATTCCTAATTTTCTGCGCCTCATCAATAAATATATATCTATTATCGCCAATCAGTCTATCTAATTGTTCAAAATCTTTATTTTCCAATTTTTCTCTATCAGTGGGATTGTCTCCGACAAACTTGACAACCTGTTCTTTACCAGCCAAAACCGATTCAACCAAAGTTGTCTTTCCAACCTGCCGCGGTCCGGCAATAATAATTACTTTTCCCTGAAAAAAATCCGCAAGAATCCCGTTGGTTATCTCCCGATTGATATAATTTCCCATTGATTAATTAAGCCTAATTTGACGATTAGATTCCTAATATTAGGCCTAATTTGGGGAGTTGTCAAGACCTGCAACCACGGGAGTGAATATACAGCCTTTGCCATCAATCGGTTTGAGGAGGAAAAAGGAAGATTGCTAAAATTTGTTATAATGTAAAGAAAGAAAATACTTGAGTCATGAACAAACTGCAAACCTTTTCTAAATATTTCGTCCCAATATTTTTTTTAATAGGTTTTTTAATCTACGGGGCTTCCCTATCTAACCACTTTGTTTGGGATGACGAGGAGCAGATTTTAAACAATGGTTTAGTCCATTCCATCACTAATCTGCCTCATTTTTTTCAGGGTAGTACTTTTAATACGGGCGGAACCGGTAACCTGAGCGGACTTTATTACAAACCTTTGATGACTGTCTTTTTTGCTTTGTTTTATACAGTTTTCGGGGATAACTCCTTCTTTTTTCACTTTTTCCAGCTAGTTTTTCATTTAGCCAATACCTGCTTAATTTTTGTACTTTTTAGAAAAATTTTCCCTCAAAACAAAAAAGATAGCCGGGTTCTGGCTTTCTTTTTAAGTTTAATCTTCTTAGTCCACCCTATTAATGTAGAAACAGTGGTCTATTCTTCTTCATTACAAGATATTTTATATATGTTTTTTGGGTTGGTTTCTCTTATATTTTTAATTAAAAAGGAGCTAACTATTAAAAGAACTCTCACTCTCAGTTTGTTGCTACTTTTGTCTCTATTATCAAAAGAAACCGGGATTATCTTTGTTCTGCTGTCTGTAGTTTATATTTATCTTTACCAAAAAGAAAAACTTAAATCTCTGATTGGAGCAGTTCTTATTACCTTAATTGCCTACTCTATTTTAAGGTTTGGGGTAGCCCAAGTATTTTTTAATAAACACAACCTTTCCCCTCTTACTAGAATTCCCCTTTTGGAAAGGCTGCCCTCTATGCCTAAGATTATTACTTTTTACTTAACTACCTTCTTATTTCCGGTTTACCTGTCTATCAGCCAACATTGGGTGGTCAAATCCTTTACATTTACTGATTTTTATAAACCGTTAGCTTTTTCTTTAATAATTTTTCTTGCTCTAACAACTTATCTGTACCATTTGTATAGATCTAAAAATCCCTTACGTAAAACGTTTTTATTTTTTTACTGCTGGTTTATTTTCGGTCTCGGATTACACCTCCAAATTTTTCCTTTAGATATGACGGTGGCAGATAGATGGTTTTATATGGCTGAGGTGGGATTGTTGGGCATGGCAGGAATATTAATTTTAGATTTAAAACCTGTCATCTCCAGGTTCTCTTTGTTCTTATTTTTTCTAGCTGCCATTGTCTTAGCGGTATTTTCCATCAGGACAATTTCCAGATCATTAGATTGGAGAAATGGCTTAACTCTGTATTCTAAAGATGAGCGGATTACTCCCAACAGTTTTGATTTGGAAAACAACCTGGGAGTAGAACTTTATAGAGTCGGCAGGATTCAGGAAGCAAAAACTCACTTTGAGAGATCGGTTGAGATTGCCCCGTTTTGGTGGACTAATTGGAATAATCTGGGAGCAGTTTATGAACGGGAAAAAAATATCGAAGCAGCAAAAGAAGCTTACTTGACGGCTATTAAAAATGGGCAGTATTATTTATCCTACGAGAATGTGGCTAAAATAACTTTTTTTGGAGAAAATAATCCTGAAGAAGCCAGAAAGTTTGTAAAAGACTCGCTAAAAATTTTGCCGCAAAATCCCACTTTGTGGTTAATTTTAGCTTTGTCGGATTATAGACTTAACATTAAAGATGAAGCTTTATCTGCAGCCAAAAATGCTTATCTTCTGTCCCCATCGGATCAAACATATTACGTAGTGACAAAGATACAGGCCGGCCAACCTATCGATTTCGGTACTCAATCTAATTAATATCTCCCTTAACCAAAACTTCTTTTTTAATTTTTGGCCATTTCTTT
>Ga0210016_1005465_pt1 | contig 10577 bp, 9 predicted proteins | sample CryGeyCG2014_300_FD_185454 | JGI IMG/M metagenome (GOLD analysis project Ga0210016, IMG submission 185454) | Groundwater microbial communities from aquifer - Crystal Geyser CG02_land_8/20/14_3.00 (SPAdes) (version 2) | ecosystem: Environmental > Aquatic > Deep subsurface > Groundwater | place...
CTATGACTGCTATCTTTATATCGTATTTTGAGGCTATATCTATTGTTCTGTCAGTAGACCTTGAATCAACAAGAATAACTTCTGTTGCAGGCATTGCCTTTATTTCAGCAAAAACACTGTCCAGGCAAAGGCCTATATGCTTTTCTTCGTTTTTGGATATGACGATAACTGAAAGCTGCGGTTTATTTTCCGGCACGGCTCTTATCTCCTGACATATCAACGCACAACTTACACCTTAACGGCAAATCTGAATCTTTATTTGCTGACAAAAGACAAGCGCGCATTTGGACAAAACATTCGGCATTCCATACGTCCTTGTCTGTAAATATATTGCCGTATTCTTTGGACGGAGGCAGGACGCGGTCACAGAAACCTATGTTGCCTGCCGAATCGATACATAAATTGTTGAAATTTGAAAAACAATAACCGCTATAATTACTTCTGCGCAATAGTACCGGCCATATTATTTCTAGTTTTCTAGGTATTTTTTTCAATGCATTTATAAAAGAAATTGTTTCTTTATCATCTTCGAAAAGTATTTCTTTACTGCCGCTTGAATCAAACGCCCCAAATGGGATAAAATTAAGAAATAACAGCGTATTTACTTTTAATGATTCTGCCAGTTCTATTGCCTTAGGCAGATCAGACAGACGCGATTTGTACAAGACATACGAAACCGCGATTTTTTTGTCTGTTTTAAGCTGCTGTCTCAATTTTATGAGGCTTTTAATTCCGTTTAAGACCATTTCATAGTCAGGCGCCGGACAACGGGTTATTTTCTGGAAATCTTCGGCAGAACAAGCCTTCAGGCTTACGTCGATTGTATCCAAACTGCTTGTCATTATCCTGCCGCACATTCGTTCATCAAGCAGGACGCCGTTGGTGACTAATCTCATCGTCTTTTTAAACCTGCCTGCATATTCAACCATTTCAAAAAAATTCTTATTCAAAAGCGGTTCTCCCTGGCCCATAAAAGAAATGGCGTAAGCGGTCTTAAACATAGGCATTATCTTTTTGAAGGTTTCCATGGTCATCTCCGGCAATATATCGTACCTGAAATCCACCGCAGTTTTATTCCTTAGACAAAATTCGCAATTTAAATTGCACCTGTCCGATATCCATAAAGTGAGCGATAAAGGGCCGTATGAAAGAATGGGCGATGGCCTTGAAAATCTGTATTTTATTAAATTTAAGGCCACCGGAAAAGATATCATTTTTTTAGAATGGCGTTTTAACCTGGCGAAAAACAACTCAATCTTTTTTTTCTCTATCGAGATTATACCAACGGCAAAATATAATAGAAATGCCAAAAAATCTAGAAAAGAAAAATATTTATAATTTATTCTTATTTTTTCTAATCTACATGCATATCTATTCTTAAAACTGGCGCCTTGGCAGTAATAATTGGCTATATATCTGTCGACATAGGCTGTTTTTATATCCGGCTGGCTAAAAACCGAAAGCAACCAATTATAATCCGCGCAGACCTTATATTTTGTTTCCAGCAACCCGATTTTGTTAAAAAGGTTTTTTCTCGCAAATACCGCCTGATGGCAGAGCGCCTTTTTAATAAAATCTCTTTTGGCCTTTATCAAATAATTGTGTTGCGAAGAAGGCAAAGAAAAATATTCTGGCAGATCTATATATTTTATTTTGCCATAAAGCAAATCCGCTTGCGGATATTTCTTAAATTCGTCAACGATATACGATATCACGTTTTCATCGCAAAGGGAATCGTCCGAATTTAAAATATAGACTATATCGCCGGTTGCCAACCGTATACCCTTATTCATGGCATCAATATGGCCTTTGTCTTTTTCGCAAACAAGAATGGCTATACTGCTTTTATATTTATTTATGACATCTAATGTTCCATCGGTAGATTCTGCGTCGATTATTATATATTCTATATCCCTGTAGGTTTGAGATAATACCGAGGTTATCGTATCTTCTATGGATTTAACGGCATTATAACAAACCGTTATGACGGATACCTTGAAATTATGCATGCTTTTTTGCCTCAATAACCATAAACCATCCGAACCTGTTTTCCAACATCGGGAAAAGTTTGAATATTTTTATAAAACGGCTGCCTCTTGGCTCATATGCAGATATCCTGATATCGTCAAACGCTGAAAACATTTTTAAGATATCCCGCTTTGAATAAACTTTTGAAAGCGGGTTGCCTTCGCCATCGGTAAAAGCGGCCAGCGATTCATCCCTGCTGGCATAATCTTTTCTGCGGCGGCAATACAATAAAAGGCAGTGAAGGCTAAATAAAGAATATTTTTTGTATAGCATTATTATCGCCTTGCCGCCGGGTTTTGCACAGCGATGTGCCTCGCTTATTGCTTTTTGTGTGTTGGGTGTATGGTGAAGCACCCCCCAAGAAAATACTAAATCAAATACGTTGTTTTTAAAAGGCAGGTTCTCTGCGTCAGCCATGCATAGTTTTCCATTCAGACCAAAAACTTTTAGACGTTCTTTGGTAAGTTTCAGGGATTCTATTGACATATCTATGGCAGTTGCAATCGCACCACCGGCTACAAAGCGTGAAAAATCTTTGCCAATGCCGCAACCTATCTCAAGAACCCTTTTACCTTTCCATGAAGCATAATCCGCTACTATATTTGTAAACGGCTCGTAGGTATCTTTATACAAATCAACCTGCTCATAAAATTCTTTTGTTCCACGCGGCGCAGAAGCTATTCTGCTGCAACATGGGGAACCATCCCACCAACTTTGAACTTTTTTCTTGATATCTTCCATAATTTTATTATTTACCTATGCCAAGCGGGATATAATCAAGGGCAAAGAAGCGGATGTGGCGGAATATGCACCAACAGTCGACTATTACACGCAGACGCTTCGAGTCTGAAAAATCCGATATTTTTAATTTAACAAACTCCGGATCAGGGTTTGCAATAATTAAAATGTCTGAACACTTGATCAAACTCCTGGCAGAATCCGTAAATCTGACGCTGTTTTTAAATACGGCCTTTACATTGCCCATAGCCAACGGGTCGTATACAACAATCTTAATGCCTGATTTTTTGAAACTTTCCAACAACGAAACAGGCTGGGATTCCTCTATAACGTTGGACAACGGCTTATACGAGAGGCCTAACACGCCGACAACCTCTCCGGGTTTTATTTTTGCCTTAACGATTTGAAAAACCCGGTTTACAATCCTGCGGTTAAATTCATCCGTGGCATTAGGCACATCGGCATGCACTTTTAATTTTTTGGCAACCGACGCTAAAGCGGCATTATCCCTGGGAAAACACGGCCCCCCATAGCCTAACCCGCCTTTAAGGCATCGTTTACCTATGCGAGAATCAGATCCCAGCGCATCCGTGATAACATCAACATCACCGCCTGGCAGTTTTTCTGCAAGCTCGGCAAGCATATTGGCAAAAGTAATTTTTGTAGTTATATAAGAATTGACCGCTATCTTTGTTAATTCCGCGTTTACAAAATTCATCCTGGCAAAAGACGGTTTGTTATCGCATATTTTTTTATAAAAATTTTCCAGCGCGGCGCCTGTATTTTTATCTGATTCTCCTATTAAAATAAAATCAGGGTTTAGAAAATTAGGTATGACCGTGCCAAGGGCTATAAATTCCGGATTATAGCAAAGCCCGAAGTTCCTGCCGCACTTCTTTTTTGATGCCTTTTCGATTAAAGGCACTATCTCTAAATTTGTTGAACCCGGCAGTACTGTGCTGGTAATAACAACTATATGAAAAGAACCTTTTTTGGACAATGCCTTCCCTACGCTGTCTGCTGCCTTTTTTACATGCCTAAGGGAAAAACCTCCGCCGGGATCAGAGGGCGTCGGCACAACTATAAAGGTAATATCTGAATCCGCCACTGCCTCATTATAATCGGTTGTAGCATGTATGCGGCTGCCGTGTTTTTTTATCATTTTTTCAAGGCCGGGCTCAAATATAGGCGGCTTTCTTTGATTAAAGGCTTTTACAAAATCAGGATTCTTATCAACGCCTATAACATTGAAGCCCTTGCTGGCTATGGCAGCTGCCATGCAGGCACCCAATTTGCCCAGACCTATAACCGAGCATTTTCTGATATTCATTTTGTCTTAACCCTTGATTATGTTATTCGGATAAAAACTTCATTACAGAAGCGTTGCGGCATAAATAAACCATCCCTTCGGGAGACCATGTATTGCGCCACTCAGGATGCTCTTTTAAAAAATCCAAAACCGCCCCGAATTCACCGCCTTTTGACCTGCCTCCTTCATCCTCGTTTACCCGCCATGATACATCACTGGGATCGTTAATTGTAAAACCGTCGTCAATTATAATTACCCCATTTTGAATCATCTGCGGGGCCAACGCCTCTAATTCGGCCTTTACCTGTTTATACGTATGGCTTGAATCAACATAGGCCAGATGTATCAGGTCTTTGTTTCTTTTAAGCCAATCCAGACTGTCTGTTCCGTAAAACGGTTTCCAATACTGTAACAGGTCCAATTCCTGCAGGTGTCTCTCAGTATCTTCAAACTTTTTTTTGTCATCCCTTATGTCAATACTGGTCAAGCTCGCCTTTATGCCGTATTTATTTAAAAATCTGCAGGCGGTTAACAGCACCCTGGTGCTTATAAGGCCCTCTTCGAGTTTATCGTATCTGCCCCACGGGTCATTGCACTTTTCCAGATAAGACGTAAAAGCAGACCCAAGCTCCACTATATTAGTCGGACGCAGTAATAACGGTATGGAAAACAAAGGAATTACCTTGTAGAAAAATAAAGAATGGCCTGCCAGGCATTTCACAAGGTCAAAATATTTATGGCAATGGCGTGTTTTCAGTACTTCTTCCCTGAACTCGTAAAATTTTTTCTGCCATACCAAAGATGTGCCTACCGGCAGACTTGGCCGCTTCTTGGATGCAGAAGCTGTTCTTTTAATCAACCCTCTTAAACCATATGCCCTGTAAATATCGTAGGCTTTTTTTATTTTGTTATTCATGCCACAGCCTGCATTCAGCGCTCCGTCAACGACTTCCTTAAAATCTTTTCAACATCCCTGCGGTTTTTTGTGGAAAAATACCAGTTTATCGTCCTGTGGAAACCGTCCATAAATTTGACGTTTGGCCGCCATCCCAAAAGCTTTTTCGCAAGCGAATTATCAGCAACCCTGTTATATGGGCCTGTTGGCATATCCGGCTGAAGATTGATCGCGGCCTTATGGCCTGTATAACGCAGGACCTCTTTTACCGCGTCTATAACACGGATGCGTTCCATCGTTCCCAGATTTACCGCTGTGCCGTCATTGATTTTTTCCGCGGCAAGTATGGTGCCTTCGACTATATCGCCGACATAAGTCCAGTTGCGTATCTGTTCTCCTGTCCCCCATACAAAAAACGGATTCTGCTTGATAAAAGCGCGCGCAATCATGGCAATAACCGCATGGTTCTCTACCCCGCGCTCGCCGTATACCGTAAAATAACGGCAACTGGCTGACTTCATGCCATAGTCCTTATAGTACGCCTTCAAAGTCATTTCTGCCATAAGCTTGGCCCAACCGTACATGTTGTCGGCGTCATACGGCGGACCAACCATTTTTTCCTTAAGATATAAAATTTTTTTCGGGTCTGTCTGCAGGTAATTAGGATAGACGCAACCTGACGAGGCATATACAATTTTTTTTACGCCCTGCCTTCTGCACACGTCAAACAACATGCCGTCCAGCATCATATTTGAGGCACAGGCAGCCTGATGCAAATCCACGTATCCGCGTCCGCCGTGATCGGCGGCTAAATGAAATACTGTATCTATCCCATTGATGGCTTTTTTTATGACGTTCGCATCCTTAAGATCGCCTTTTAAAAAAACAACCTTGCTTGATTTGATATGGCCTTTTATGTTTTCAAGCTTGCCGCTGCTTAAATCATCTACCACCCTAACCTTTGCCTTGCGCTTAACAAGGGCATCAACCAAATGCGAACCTACAAAAGACGCCCCGCCTGTAACCAAAACCCGCCTGCTATTCCACATAATTAAAACCTCCCTTTATATCCGTGCACGTATTTTTTCGATTATCCACCGATCATTACCGCAGTTGTAATTAACCGTGAAAGCTGTGGATCTTATCAAGCGCCTCAATATGGGTATCCGAGATAATGCATAACATACATTATGATAAAACATTTTTATATCGCTATTGTGATGACATCCCTTTAAAACAGACTTGGCTACATTATAAGCTTCCGGGAAGTAGCCCTTTTGTCTTTTATGCATCATTATGCCGCCCAAGGGCACAGAAGTGGTGTAAAGTTGCGCCTTCTGCCAGAATCTGGTCCATAATTCAAAATCCTGCACTATTTTAAAATCTTTGTTTACATAACCGCCGGCGGTTTCCCAAAGCGACCGCCTCCAAAAAGTCGATTCCTGTTGCATAGACCAACGCCCTGGCAAATATGCGCCGTTAAAAAATAATTCTTTGCCAAAACCGCTTTTGTATCCCCCAAAACTAGGAATCCTTGATTTATACCAAAAAAAGAAGGCGCTTGTAGTCAACCATTCTATTTGAGCCAGGGCAGTAAATATTTCATTTACGACTCTCAGTGTCCATGGAAAATATTGATCGCCGCAACCAAGCCATGCCATAATATCGCCTGTAGCGTGTTTAAACCCTTTGTTAACCGCATCTCCGCGGCCGTTGTCCGGCTCGCTCACCCAGTATTTAAGTTTATCTGCGTATCTTTTTATAATATCTACGCTTCCGTCAGTCGAACCCCCGTCGATTATAATATATTCCAGATTGGCATAGCCCTGGTGCAGGACTGACTTTATAGTATCTTCAAGGAATTGGGCCTGATTATACGAAGGTGTTACCACACTTATTTTAAGCATAATAAATCTATCCCTTATCCTTTAAAAGAAATGATGATGCCCCAAAAATTATCCATATAGTGCTTATATTGAGGAAAAAATAGTTGTACGAATCAAAAAAACCGCAGATTAAAAAAGAAACTATAGCCGCGATAGGCCCTATGATGATTGCCTTGTCTGAAATTGATTCTGATCCTAGTCGCAAAAACATCCCATTAAACCAGGCCGCGACAAACCAGATAAATCCAGCCAGGCCCAAAATGCCGTTAGTCAATCCTATGGAAAGATAGATATTATGCGGCGTGGTAAAATAAGAGCCTACGTTAAAAGCTTTTTGAAAACCCAGGCCCAGCGGGTTAAAAGCCAAGAGTTGCAAACTATCTCTCCATATATCTACGCGCTGTAAAAGGCTCATATCCCCGGAAAAATACCTCAACGTCTCTACCCTTTTAAAAACCCATTCGGGCAGCATTTTATCGCCTAAAACAGTAACAGACCCAAGATACGCCAAAAACAGAAATAATATGCCTTTAAAATAATATGCCTTTGTATATTTCATATGCAATACAAAAACAATAACAGTGGATATGGCGGCAGCGATCCAGCAGCTTCGGCTTCCGGTAAGAATAAGTAAATAAGAAAAAAAAGCGAAACTTATAAACTCGATGGTTTTCTGTAAAACGCCTGATTTTGAAAAAAACAAACTGGCTGATATCGGCAATATGGCCGCCAAATAAGCCGCCAGGCCTAAAGATGTGATGCAGAATGTGCTTTTGCCGAATTTGACAAAACCTCCGAGCCTTAGCATGGATTCCTCAGTGTCGTACAGTTCTTCAGGCCTTATCTGAAAAAAATAAAAATACCTGCTGCCTATTATAAAACAACCTATCACCAGAGCCAGCAGGCATTTATTAAGTTGCCCCGGGGTTTTAATGATTTTGTTGGCCAATATGTACACCGTCAACCCGTAAATACAATTTTTAACAAATAAATCCTGAGTTATTTCCCATCCCGTATTATCATTCAGAAAATAGGCGATTGCCCCGCCTAAAAAAAACAAAGCCAAAGGAAACGAAAAAGGCGTTTTTAAAATATCTTCTATTACATTCCTGACCTTTGCGGTTAAGATACTTTTTAAAAACCAGCCGGTAAAAAAGATATAGATGCCCACCTCAGGAAGCGTCTTAAATTTTAAAAATTCTCCAAAAGGCCCGTAGCTAACCGACGTGGGCATCCAAAAAAATACCGCAAAGAGATAAAATAAAAGCGCCTCCTTGGCCAGCAGCATAATCAGGAGCCCTGCCGAAAATACAAATATAAAAAACGGCGCGCTTACATAACGCGCCCATATAAATACGATAAAAATGGCTGCCGCTATGACAAGCATATGTTTTCTGTCTAATTTAATTTGGTCCATCTGCATCTATGACCCCTCAACGGTCCATTCATTTTCAAATAATACCGGCCCAAAACCTGAATCCGGCAGTCTGCCGCTGGTAAAAAATGGCCCAGGCTCCACCTCAAAGATACCGGCGCTCCATATCATATCAGAAACCAGGGCATTAACCTGGCAGAAGGCGTTAAATGTATATTTCCCGGGCATTAAAGGCAGTTTTTTGATGCGGCATTTTATTATGCCTTTCGGAGGCACTTCATGCCATATATCACCGGCTATCCTGTTCGCCAGGTCAGTAACGATATTGCCCAAAAAATCATTTAATGCAAATGAAACGGAAACGTTCTGCAGCTTTTTGGCCAAGGCCCCTGCATATTCGACAACGATAGAAACATCTTCACCTGACCTGAAGGCAGCAACCTTTTGCCCTTTGCTGTTTTCCAAATGATATTTCACGAAACGCATCGCGCCGTTGCCGGTCCTGTCTGTACGGGAGGATAAACCCGTGTCAATAAGTTTGTAGGTATTTTCAATATATTTTTTTATGATCGATTCCTTGTCGCCGATTGCCTCAAGGCGGCCGCCGTTTAACAACAGGGCGCAGGAACAAAGCGCGTTGACAAGAGACATATTATGGCTGACAAATAACACCGTCCGTTCCCTGCCGGCCTCTTCTATTTTGCTTATACATTTTTTCTGAAAACGCATGTCGCCCACGCTTAATATTTCGTCTATAAAAAGAATCTCGGTCTGTAAATGGGCCGCTATGGCAAACGCCAGCCGTACATACATTCCGCTGGAGTAATACTTGATGGGCGTTTCCAAAAAATCCTCCAATTCGGAAAAACTGACTATCTCGTCAAATTTCCGGTCTATCTCTCTTTTTTTCATACCGAGTATGGCGCCGTTAAGATAAATATTTTCCCTGCCTGTCAGCTCCTCGTGAAAACCGAGCCCGACCTCAAGCAAAGAACCTGCCCTGCCGTAAACTTCGGCTGATCCCGAAGTGGGCCTTATGACGCGGGACAATATCTTTAGCAAGGTTGTTTTTCCTGCGCCGTTTCTGCCGATAATGCCCACTACGCTGCCCCTCTCGATTTCAAAAGAGACATCCTTAAGCGCCCAGACGGCATGCATAATACGGCTATCCGGATTTTTGCGGCTAATCCCGTAAAATAATGCCCGCCTTAAGGAATCGGACAAATGGTCCCGCAGATTAGACGGGCCGCGCCTGACCTGGTTTATAAGATATTTTTTACCTATGCCTTCCGCTTTAATCGCTATATTAGCCATATCTTTAAATTATGTCTGCGAACGTCTTTTCAGAGTTGTAAAAATAGAACAAACCTGTTATAAAAATAACTGCGGTTATTATTAATGAGGCCGGGAAAACTATTGTCAAACTTGCCCCTCTTGCGAATAACGACCATCTAAAACCTTCTATTATTCCCACCATAGGATTTAATGAATACAGCCAGCGGGCCTTTTCCGGGACTAAATTCAAGGTATAGGCCACAGGAGAAACATAAAACCAAATCTGCGACAAAAACGGCATTATATGGGCAACGTCTTTGTACCTGACATTCAGCGCAGACAACCAAAATCCAACGCCTAACGCAAGTACAATTGTCCATAAAATAAAAAACGGCAGGGCTACTATCGTCCGCGCAGGGATTATTTTATAGAACAAAATCAGGCAAAACAAGATGCAGCAGGATATGCCAAAATCTATCAAGCCCTCCAGCACCCTTGCCAAAGGTATGATGATCCTGGGGAAATAAACCTTTGCCACCAGATTTCTATTCATTATCAGACTGGACCCCGCTCCGCTGACAGCGTTGGCGATTAAATTCCACGGCAATAAACCGGAAAATACGAAAACAGTGTAAGGGAGCCCTTCCGACGGAAGATTGGCTAACCTTCCGAAAAGCACGCTAAAAATCAGCATTACCATCAACGGCTGTATAACAACCCATAAAACACCTATGGCTGTCTGGCTGTAGCGGGCTTTTATATTACGCCAAACCAAAAAATACAATAACTCCCTGTATGACCATAACTCTCTGAAATTAAAAAGTCCGGAGCTGTCGGCTGGTTTTATTTCTATTTTTTCCATTTTTAACTGTTTATCTCTTTTAATTTTTTTGATATCTGTTCCAAAAGATATCTATCGTTAGTAAATTTTAATGCGGTATAATAACAGTCGCGCGCCTGTCTCGGCAAACCAATCTTATCGTAAACATTTCCCAGGGTGTAATAATTGGCGGCTGCAGATGGGTCGCTTTCTATGGATTTTTTACAGGCACTTTCGGCTTTTTTAAAATC
>Ga0210016_1005466_pt1 | contig 10576 bp, 9 predicted proteins | sample CryGeyCG2014_300_FD_185454 | JGI IMG/M metagenome (GOLD analysis project Ga0210016, IMG submission 185454) | Groundwater microbial communities from aquifer - Crystal Geyser CG02_land_8/20/14_3.00 (SPAdes) (version 2) | ecosystem: Environmental > Aquatic > Deep subsurface > Groundwater | place...
TTGTCTTTAAACCTTTAGCCGACTGCGTGCTCCCTGAGGCAAGGTGCCGAGCGATCTTCTTTTATCTCCTCACTTGCCATTCTGGCTCCTCTTCTAATGCTTCAATAATTTTTTCTTGCATCTGGTCAATTTCTTTTGAAGACAAAGTCCGGTCTTCGGCCTGGTAAATAATATGAAAAGCCAAATTCTTTTTGCCTTCAGGAATTTCTTCTCCTTCATAAATATCGAACAAATCGACATCTCTTATTAAGGAGCCACCGGCAATTTCAATTTTGCTTAAAACTTCTTCAACTTTCGTCTCGGGAGGAACTAAAATGGCTAAGTCCCTGATGGCAGATGGATATTTGGAAAGTGGTCTAAATTCGTGTTCTTCCGAAGCCAATTTTTGTAATTTTTCGAAATCGAAATCAAAAACAACAATCTTTTCCTGGGCGGATATTCCTAAATTGTCTAAAATTTTTGGTGAAATTTCCCCAAAAAAGCCGATCTCTTGATGGTCAACCTTGATTTCAGCACACTTTTTAGGATGCCAAAGAGAAATTTTTGATTCCTCGGGAGTGGGCTGATAATTATCATACCAGAAACCGGAAATTCCCATCTTTTCAAAAAGCAAGTCGCAAACTCCTTTTAACTCAAAAAAAGTTTCTTTACTTTCTTTTTTAAAAATTAAACCGGTCAGGGCTTTTTCCTCGGAAATTTTTCCCACTGAATCTTTTTGGAACCCCGTTAGAGAATTTGAAAAGTTTGTCATTTTAGTATCTTTAGATTTCTCTAACCCCGTTAGAAATCTTCGGTTTCTAAACGGGGCTAACGGGGTGAAAATTTTTCCTAATTCAAAAATTTTAATTTCTCCGAGGTTTTTTTTATTATCCTTAACATTTTTTAATAAATTGAGAGTTAAACTTGGCCTTAAAAACTTCTGTTCCGAACTGATCGGATTTTCAATTTCAATTAAATCTTTTATTTGATAACCAAAAATTTTTGCCACCTTCTCACTGATAAAGGAGTAATTATAAACTTCAAAAAATCCGGCTTCTTTTAAAATATCTTTGACAAAATCCTCCCAAAAAATGTTTAAATTTCTTTCGGGCGGGATTAAGGAAACTAAAGGAGGATGAGCAGGAATTCTTTGAAAACCATAGATTCTTCCGATTTCTTCAATTAAATCTTCAGCCAGATTGATATCCAATCTAAAACTTGGCACCTCAACCGTAATTTCTTTATCTTTTGACCGAGGTCGGACCTGTGTCACTTTGAACTTTAAACGCTCCAAAATATCTTTTATTTCTTTTGCGGTGATTTCTATACCTAAGAGGCAATTGACATAATCTGAATCTAATTTGATTTTCTTTGGCAAAACCTTTCGGGGATAAAAATCAACCAGGCCCTTAGCAATCTTCCCCTGAGCGATTTTTTGAATCAAAAAGGCGGCTCGATGGATGGCAAATTCTGTTAAATTTGGGTCGATTCCATGTTCAAATCGCAAGGAGGCATCGGTTTTTAAATTCAGTTTTTGGGAAGCCCGACGGACAACCCTGGGATTAAAATTCGCTGATTCCAAAACAACAATTTTTGTTTTCCCATCAATTTTTGGCATTATTCCCCCTTTTATTCCGGCGATAGCCACCGGTCTTTTGGTATCGGTAATAACCAAAATTTCGGGATTTAATTCAGATGTTTTTTCATCCAAAGTAACAATCCTTTCCCTTCTCTTGGCAAAACGAACAACAATTCTTTTTCCTTCTAATTTTTCGAGGTCGAAAGCATGTAGGGGTTGACCGGTTTCTAACATTACAAAATTAGCAATATCGACAATATTATTTATTGACTGTAATCCACAAATTTCCAATTTATCTTTGAGCCATTTTGGTGAGGGTCCAACTTTAACACCGCTAATTACTCCGGCTGTGTAGCGAGGGCAGGCAGTTTTTTCCTTTACCTCAATTTTGACAAAATCTCTGGCTTTTAACCCCGCACCAGAAACTTCGTTTCGGTGCGGGACTGGTCCAGCACCGAGCTTCGCTCTGGTGCTGGGTTTTTTATCTTCTTTCAAATCGTAACCAGTAACCAGTAACGGATAACCAGTGATAGCGGCTATTTCTCGAGCCACTCCCAAATGAGAAAAGCAATCCGGTACCCGATTGGGCAAAACATCAATATCTAAAACCCGGTCATTTTTAAATTTTTTGACTTCTTTGACTTCAAATGAATGCATTGTCAAAAGCTCAGCCAATTTTTCTGGCCCAGGTAGTTTCTTTTTGAAAAAAGATTGTAACCAATTATAACTAAAGTTCATCTCGCGAATAATAAGCTAATTTGAAGCGAATATAAAGCGAATTTGGTTTCTATATTCGTTTATTATTCGCTCTAAATTCGTTTATAATTAGCGATATTAAAATTGACCAAGAAATCGCAAATCACCACCATAGAATAGTCTGATATCATTGATTTTATATTTCATCATTGCCAACCTATCCAGCCCCATTCCAAAAGCAAAACCCTGCCACTCTTTTGGATTCAACCCTGAATTTTTAAAAACTTGAGGATGAACCATTCCGGCTCCCATTATTTCCATCCAGCCGGTTTTTTGACAAGCCGGGCATCCCTTTCCTCCGCAAGCCAAACAAGTAATATCAACTTCAAAAGATGGTTCAGTAAAAGGAAAATAACAAGGAATTAACCTTATTTCAATTTGTCTCTCGAAAAATTTTTGGAAAAATTTTTGGATTATCGCTTTAAAATTAGCTACCGAAACATTTTTATCGACCATCAAACCCTCGATATGATAGAAATTGGTTTCATGACTGGCATCGGTTGCTTCGTGACGGAAAACACGACCGGGAACAATAATTCTCAAAGGCGGCTGATTTTTTTCCATATATCTTACCTGAACCGGACTGGTATGAGTTCGCAATAATAACTTTAAACTATAAACTTTAGACTTTAGACTTTCCTGTTTAAGGTTTAAGGTATAAGGTCTATTGTTCTGGCGAAGCCAGAGGGTATTCCACAAGTCTCGAGCCGGGTGATCTTTAGGAATGTTTAAGGCATCGAAATTGTACCACTCGGTTTCAATTTCCGGTCCCTCAACAATTGAAAAACCCATCGATTGAAAGATTTCTTCAACTTTTCTCTGAACCTGAGTTAAAGGATGCAAATGGCCAAGGGTTATTTTTTTGCCCGGAGCAGTGACATCAATTTTTTCTTTTTTCAGAATTTCAGCGGTTAATTTCTCTTTTATCTCTTTGGCTTTTTCTTCAATTTCTTTCTCAATAAATTCTTTTAGCGAATTTAATTCCTTTCCTCTCCTTTTTATTTTCTCTTTGGGAAGTTTCTTCAAATTTTTCAGCAAAAGGCCAATCTCCCCCTTTTTTCCTAAATATTTCCGAAAAACTTGGTCCAATTCCTTCAAATCTTTTGCCTTTTTTATCTCCTTTTTAACCTCATTTTTAAACAATTTTAGGTTCATAAATATGATGCAAATCTACAAATTTAATGCCAATCTACGAATTGCGAATATTCGCATGTGCCTTTTCGCATAGAGCAAACGAAGTGAGCTCAGACTTTTCGCATACTATATTTTAGCCCAAATTTAAACAAAATTCAAGTCCCGTAGTAGAATTTGGACAAATATCCATTTGCGTAGCAAGTCCAAATTTCACTACGGGGCAAGTAATTTAAAACAAAAAAGGCCTAGTTTTTAGCTAGGCCTAGAAAGAGCTAGGAGGTGGTACAAATTAGATTTTCTTGAACCTAATAGTCAGCTGATCCTCAGATGGTTTAAATTCTATCTCTTTGATTCCGCCTGCTGCCTTAGGTTTTAATGGAGCGCCGGTAATTCTGAAATCCTCCTCACTGTCATCAAGGGAGCCACTTTTAACTACCGGCACATTGTCATCTGCGGTTGCAACTGAAGTCAATATAGCTGCGAGACCTTGTAGCGCTTGCCCCGCTACTTGGATTAATCTTTTTTCTTCATCTACCATTCTTAATCACCTCTAATTATATTTTAATCATTAATAAAATTTTGTCAAGGATTTCAATAAAAAACCCGCTTTTTGCGGGTTAGTTTTAAACTTTCCATCTGCCTTTTTCTTTTTTGTCGGAAGGAACTCATCTTATCGCTTCCAACATTTTAGGATAAATCGATGTAACATTTTTCGCAATCGAAACAATGTCTGCCCATAAAGGGCTGACGACACTTTTTCTCTCGAAATTCCTGATCGGCACAGCACCAAATTATCACATGCTTTCTTATCTAGGCTGAAATTTTACCAACAAACAAAGGGCTTTGAGTCGTTTGGTCCGTTTTCAACTTCATTTTAAAGATCTACCTCCATTAATTTAATATCGCGAATTTTAAGATATGTCAAATAAAAAACCCACTCAAAATTAGAAAAAAGTGGGTTATAGAAATTTTTAGATTTCTTTTTTAAAGAGCACTGCGCAATTATCTCCAATTTCTGGCTTTGCCTGCTCTATTAGCTTTATCAAAGTTTCTCTGGGGAAACCATCATTTTTAAGCTCTCGCAAAATGTTTAGAAGTCCAAATCCGTAGGGAGTTATTTCCAATTCATCCATTATTTGAATTATATCTTTACCATTGTCGATCCCTTCAAGCACTTTTGCTTTCAATGGTTTCCGTATCCCGTTTTTCTGACTAAATCTTTCCATTTGTTTTCCCTCTTTTTAAAGGACAATTTCGCTCCTGTTTTTCATTTCTCCAAATTTTTAAGGAACTCATTGGGAAATTCCCTCCTTCCTGCTTTTTAAACTACCAAAAATCAAAAACTCTGTCAATTTTTCCAATTAGCCCTAAAGTCCCCGGCACTAATTAGACTAATCCAAAAAAAAGAAAATATCTTCGATTTGTCACAATCCGCACGATCGTACGCTTTGTGACAAATAGTTCGGGATGTTAATTTTGGTTAATCAGTACTTGACACTGAGTATCGTAAAAAATAAAAAGCGCCGAAAAGGCGCCTGAAAAATAAATTTTCTTCATCTCTAGCTGTTCAACTTCTTCATCTTGGCATTTCTAAAGTTTTTGTTTCGGCTCCCACTCTTCGACTTCTACTTTTGTTCCTGGACCAAAAGAGCAACTAATAGATCTCGTCTGTAGATACTTTTTCCCATTTGGAAGTTCTATAACTTCTCCCTTAACTGTAAATCTATTGCCTTTCTTAGTCATGACAATTACTTTTCCTTCTCCTACTTTCAGATCTTGAACGATTTTATATGGAAGCTTTTTCTTCTTTTTCTTCCCCAACCAATCACCTCCTTACATATTTTGTTTTTAAGGATCAAAAAAATAGGGAAATTATTTTATTTTAGAAAATTTTAAAAAGAAAGTCAATAATTAGCCATACTTTGGCCAGCAGCATTTTTTATATTTCATTGGTTTACCTGTTTTGGAATTTATTTTCCCGCACGGACAAGGGTCGTTTCGGCCAACTTTCTTTTTTGGAACCGATTGCAAAACAATTGGCTGAGGCCTAACTGGTTCTTTTACTATTTGAATTTTGGAAATCGTTTGGGCGATGGTTAATTCGATGGCTGAAAGTAAATTTCGAAAAAGTTTAAATCCCTCATTTTTGTATTCAACCAAAGGATCTAAGTTGCCGTAAGCCCTCAAACTCACCTTATCTCTCAAATGTTCCATTTCTTCTAAATGCGAAATCCAGTAAAAGTCAAAAATTTTAAGGCAGAGAGACCGAATTGCCTCTAAAAACTTTTCCGAACCCACTTCATTTTCTTTCGCTTCGAAATCTTTTTGAGAAAAACCTGCCTTTTCCAAGATTTCTAAGATTTTTTCTTTTAAGGCGAGCGACGGATTTTCTAAAATTTCTCTTCTTTTTTTATAAAAAATCTCTCGGTGTTTATTCATTACATCGTCATATTCTAAAAGATGAGATCTGGCATCGAAATGAAAACCTTCGACTTTGGCCTGGGCATCGTCGATGGCTCTGGAAATCCATTTCGATTCAATGGGTTCATCTTCAGGAATTTTCAAAATTTCCATCAAAAATTTTATTTTATCTCCACCAAAAATTCTCAAGAGATCGTCTTCCAGAGAAACAAAAAATTGGCTTGACCCCGGGTCTCCTTGTCGGCCTCCTCTACCCCTTAATTGATTATCAATTCTTCTGGCTTCGTGTCTTTCGGTGCCAATGACATATAGTCCGTCTAATTCAACAATTTTTTTTGCCTCCCCCGGCTCCGGCGGATTTCCACCCAGAATTATATCCACTCCCCTCCCGGCCATATTTGTTGCCACCGTCATTGCTTTTAATTTTCCGGCCTGGGCAATGATTTCACCTTCTCTCTGATGATTTTTGGCGTTCAAAATCTGATGGGGAATTCCTTCTCTTTCTAATAATTTTCCTAAATACTCGTTTTTTTCCACCGATCTTGTTCCAACCAAAACCGGTTGACCTTTTTGATATTTTTCTTTAATTTCTCTAACAATGGCTTGAAATTTTCCCCTTTCGGTTTTGAAAACTTTATCTGGCAGACCAACTCTTATCATTGGTTTATTTGTGGGAATGGAAATTACTTCTAATTTATAAACTTTTTCAAATTCTTCAGCCGAAGTTAAAGCGGTACCGGTCATTCCGGCTAATTTTTTATAAAGACGAAAGAAATTTTGAAAAGAAACGGTGGCTAAAGTAATTGATTCGGGTTGAATGGAAACCCCTTCTTTTGCCTCAATGGCTTGATGTAAACCACCTGACCATCTTCTTCCCGGCATCAACCTTCCGGTAAATTCATCGACAATGATCACTTTTCCGTCTTTGACAATATAATCTCGATCCCTGGCAAATAATGGCTTTCCGTCAGCCGGATTAATTGCCTGAGCCCTTAGGGATTGCTCTAAGTGATGCAAATATCTAATTCCCCGCTCGGTATAAATGTTTTCCATTCCCAAAATTTTCTCCACCTTGGCTATCCCCTCCTCGGTTAAAATGACAACCCTCATTTTCTCATCGATTTGATAATCTTTTTCCGGCTCCAATCTTGGAATAATTCTGGCAAATTCCTGATACCATTTTGAACTTTCGGTGTCGGGGGCAGAAATAATCAGAGGAGTTCTGGCTTCATCAATCAAAAGAAAATCAACCTCGTCAATGATGGCATAGTGAAATTCCCTTTGGACCATTTGGTCCAAACCATAAACCATATTGTCTCTCAAATAGTCAAAACCAAATTCATTATTTGTGCCGTAAGTAATATCTGCCAAATAAGCTTCTTTTCTGGTGCAGGGTCTCAAAAAATCTTCAACAACATAAAAAGAGCCCAGTTCATCTCTTAATTTATCTTTTTCCTCGGCTGGCTTTTTGTAATCGAGATCATATAAAAAAGATTGCTCGTGATTTAGGCAACCAACCGAAAGGCCCAACAAATGATAAATTTGACCCATCCAGACAGTATCTCTTCTGGCTAAATAATCATTGACCGTCACTAAGTGACATCCTTTTTCTTCTAAGGCATTCAAATATAAAGGTAAAGTAGCAGTCAAAGTTTTTCCTTCCCCGGTTTTCATTTCGGCAATTTTCCCTTGGTGTAAAACAATCCCACCCATTAACTGACAATCGAAATGCCGCTGCCCCAAAGTTCTTTTTGCTGCTTCCCTCACCAAGGCAAAGGCCTCTGGCAATAAATCGTCTAAAGTTTCTCCCTTTCTCAATTTTTCTTTAAATTCAAAAGTTTTTTCCTTTAATTTCTCATTAGAAAATTTCTCGAAATCTTTTTCAAGTGAATTTATCTTCTCAACAATGGGCTGAATCTTTTTTAAATATTTTTCATTTTGATCACCAAAAATTTTATCTAAAATTGACATAAATGTTTATCTTAATCCTATCTCAAATTTCTTAAAAAGTAAAAAAAGAGCTTTTTCCCGGCTCTAAAATTGGAAGAGACCCGCCCTCCACCCTCCCAAGTAGAACTTGGGCCCCTAAAACAAAAAGTGATTAACGGATTAAAACTCTTTTTTTAATTTCTTTTGACTTGAAAAAATTTTTTGTAAATTCGGTTGCAATTTTATAGTTGAATAATTTACAAGAAAAAATATTAATGTAAGCTCTGTTACAAAGTTCAGAAAAATGAGCGGTGATTGAACTCGTTTCTATTAATTGAACTAAGGAGTAACCTACGGTAAAATCTTTGCCAAAACCAAATCTCTCGATAAGTGGTTTACCGTATTTTTTCATTTTTATTAAGTTGCAAATTTTATTTGTATATTCTAAAATTTTTTTCTTGGAACGAATAATCTTTGGGTTGCAATCATAAAGATCCAAAATTAACTCTCCCCAATAAGCCTTAGATTTTTGACCCCGCACCAATCCTCGCTTTGCTCGGATGATACAGGGCAAGTTTTTGATTTTAGATTTTTTTATCATATTCTTTATCTTTAGTTTTTATGTAAAATAAACCCCCACTTTATGATTAGCAGTTCTATAAAAATTTTTCAACTCTAAAAAGTGGGGGTAAAGAGTTTATCTCTTTCTCTTCTTTGCTTTTTTTGCTTTTTTCTTTGCCATTTTCTTAGTTTTTAAAAAAAATTCGGTTACAAATAGTCGACCACTATTTGCTAAAAAGATTTCTTTACTTTATTTTTTCACTTCGAGAAAGTTTGTCAAGGGTGCATAAGTCAAAATTGCAAAAAATTTTGATTTTTATTTTTCACTTTTAAAATTTGAAGGCTCGGGTTTTCCTTTTAAATTTAATTCTTTCAACCAAGGCATGCAAAATTATTGGTAAGGCAATGGTAGCATCACAATAACACTGAATGAAATTTCCCTTCTCATCAATCTTCCCCCAGCTTATCGCTTCATTAAAAGTGCACCCACTTAAACCTCCAAAACTAGGATTGTCAGTAGTAATTTGAATCGCATATTTATGAGGATAATAACTTTCCTTTAATTTTTCCTCTTCACAGCGCCGAACTTTTGCCTTTCTGCCTGGAATTTCTCTTTCTGGATAGAGCAAATTTGAAGTAACAGCTAATAACTGAATAAAATCTTTAGGAACACCGCCGCCAATATAAATCACTCCTGAATCTTTAATTTTTCTTCCCAAACTCATAAATTCGATATAATCTTTCATATTATCTAAAACCAAATTGAAACCCTTACTTTTTGCAATTAACCCCGCATCGCCATAAGGCGAATCAACAATTGCCGGACAAAAAATTGGAACTCCATATTTGGCAGCAAAAGTGACAATTGAATTTATTTTCTTTTTTTCTAACCATTTGCCAAACAAAAATAAAAATTCTCTTGAGGAATAGGGATGATTTTCCTTCAAGGTCAAAATAAAATCGTCAATCAATTCGGTCATATCCATATAATCGGTTTCTTTTCCAAAGACATCGTAATAACGATTAACATTATTTTTAAGTAATTTTCCATCATCAACTAAATGACTTCCCTTCCAATAAGAATAGCCCATGGCTTCAACTATATCCTCGGAAATATTGGCTCCGGTGGAAACCAAAACATCAATAAATCTATTTTTAATTAGCCAGCAAATTTCTTTCCATTGACCGGTTGTGCTCAGAGAACCCGCGTAGCCCAAAATGATTGTCAAATTTTTATCCCCGAGCATTTTCTCCCAAACCTCAACCACTTCTCCTAATTTTCTTCCCTGAAAACCTGTTTCTTTCATTTCGCGTAATAATTTGGAAATTGATTTTTTCTTTACCTCAATTGATTTAACTTTTTCTTTTAAATATAAATTTTTTTTCATCTATATAAATTATTTTTGGCGGCTGGACACCTTTTAAAAAGGGGCCCAAGTCTTTATATTCCCTCTTCCCTGATCCTTCCTTTTCGCCAAAATCGGGCCCGCGAAACGGGAGGGCGGTGGGTGGGTTGTAGTCTAGCCTGGGGAGAGATCTTTGAAAGTTTTTTTAAGCCCTTTGTCTTCTTTTTGTTTTGTCTATTATTTTTTCTTTATATTCTTTAAGTTCTCTCTGCAACTCATCTTTGACTTCAGTAATTGCCAATTTTAAATCATTTGATCTCGCCACTGATCTCAAACTTTTGCCTGGTAATCTCATTTGACATTCTGCCCAAAAAAATGGTCCTTTTTTGTGATGCAATGTCTCTTTTCCTACTTCAATCCAGGCCTCAACCCTCGGTTTTCCCCTGCCAAAAAAATGATTATAGTATTCTTTTCCAAAAATTTTCAAAAACTTTTCCAAAGAATTAATTTTTTCTTCAATAAAATTCTTAATTGCCTTTGTCAATCTTAAATTTTTTGTTTTGATAACAACTTTCACAAATTTTGATCTTCTCTTTTTACAGTGTTACAAATTATCTACAACCTCTTCTTGCTTTTTTCTTTCTTGATTTTTTGGCTTTTTTAATTTTTTTTGCCATTTGTTAAAAATTTTTTAACAAATTTTAAGAATCCTTTCGACCTTCATTTTATTTTTTCACTTTAAAGAAGTTTGTCAAGGGTGCATAAGTCGCGACACGCGACGATTGCTTCGCAATCGCGCTAACATCGCTCCTTAGACACCTTCGGTTTCTAACGCTCGCTTCGCTCGCTGTTTTTCCACCACGGGGAACTG
>Ga0210016_1005469_pt1 | contig 10573 bp, 7 predicted proteins | sample CryGeyCG2014_300_FD_185454 | JGI IMG/M metagenome (GOLD analysis project Ga0210016, IMG submission 185454) | Groundwater microbial communities from aquifer - Crystal Geyser CG02_land_8/20/14_3.00 (SPAdes) (version 2) | ecosystem: Environmental > Aquatic > Deep subsurface > Groundwater | place...
AGTTAATTTTTTATCTAAATATAGATTTTTTAAATCAACCTTGGAAATTAAAATAGACTTCATATAAACTGGCGGCTATTTTACAACAATTTTTTCTGAGGTAGATAACTATTAATTTTCCCGCTTCCGATATCTCGAATAAACTCTATAATAGTAGCGGCTAAAGGCAAAGCAATAACAATACCAAGAGTCCCGGCTAATTTTCCACCAAAAAGAATGGCAAACATAATAATCAAAGGATTAATCTGCATTACTCGAGAACGTATTGATGGAGCAATAATACTTTCTAAAACTTGAATAGCAATAAAAATCACTAAACTCAATACTCCTAAAAGAAGACTTTGACTAAGACCAAAAACCGTAGCAATAAAGCCAGCGATAAAGGGCCCGATATAAGGAATAAAATCAAAAAGGGCCGCTAAAACGGCCAAGAATTCTGGATTAGGAAGAGCTAAAATTTTAAAAGCAATAAAGACTAAAACACCAACAAACAAACTTATAATTAATTGACCATAAAACCAATCGCCAACTTTTTTTCTGGCTTTTCCCCAAAGATAAACTGTATATTCCTCATAGTTTTTAGGAGTAATTAATCTAATTCCTCTCTCAACGCCATTTCTTTCAGTATTTAAAAAGAAAGCTAAAAGAAAAATGAAAAAAATAGAAAAAGCCCCGCCAGTTATTTTAACAAGAAAACTAATGGACTTAGCAAAAAAATCAAGCAATTGATTGCTTAAGGGACTAAAAGAAGAAAAAAGATTTTTAAAAGGAATCTCTGTTATTTCCCATTCTTGAATAAAACTCCGAATAATTTCAGGATTAATATTTAAATTGAATTTTGGGATAAGATTAATAATCGTTTCTGAGATAAGAGGAATAGCTAAATAAACTAATAAACCTATTAAAAATAAAGATATCAGATAAATAATCAAAGTAGCCAACCAACGACTTTTAATTTTGGATGATAAATAATTAACCGGTTCCTCTAACAAAGAAGCAATAATAAAAGCTACTAGAGCAAAAAGAATGATTTGGCGAAAAAACCAAATAGTTAATAAAAGAAGGAGAATTATAAAAAACCGCCAAATACTTTGCCAAGAGATTTCTATCATGATTTTATTTTGTTGATTAAAAGATAGCATAATGATTTAAACTGTTAATAATCTTTGAAGAGAAACTTTATTTTTATGAGGACCAATAATAGCTAAGTTTAAATTTTGAGGTTTAAGGAGGTCTTGCGCTACTTTTTGAAGATCACGGCTAGTAACTTGTTTAATTTTTTTAAAATATTGTTCAGGGGTTTCTATTTTGTTTTTTAACAGCCCTTGAAACGCTAAAGAATCTGCTACATCATGCACATTTTCTAATAGCAGGGCAACTTTACCAACAATATAACTTTTGGCTTTTTTTATATCCTGAGGAGTAACAGGTTTTGTTTTGAACTTTTTCCATTCATTTAAAATTGATGATATTACTTCTTCCAAGCGATTGCTGTCTATCCCTGCCCCCACTGCCCAAAATCCATGGTCAGAAGAACAAGAAAGAGCACTGTAAATATAATAAGCTACGCCTAATTTTTCCCGAATAGTTTGCCAAAGAATTCCAGACATACCTCCGTCAAAAACAGCATTTAAAAGACTCAAAGCATAACGTCTTTTATCAAATAAATCTATGCCTCTAAATCCTAAAATTAAGTGGGTTTGATCTGTCTTTTTGTTTTTAAGAAGAACCACTGGCTTATTTTGTTTTTCTTTCACCAGCTCTTTGGCTTTGCTTTTACCAAAGCTGATATCGCGAAAATAATCTTTTATCTGGTTAACAATTTCTCTCTCTGAAAAATTACCGCTCACCACTACCATAGTGGATTTAGCCTTATATTGAGATTCATAATATTTTAGAAAATCCTCTCTTTTAAAATTTCGGATATTTGTTTTTGTTCCCAAAACAGAACGACCAACTGCCTGGTTGCCATATAGTAATTTTCCCCAAAGATCCTCAATATAACTTTTAGGGTCATCTTGGTACATATTTATCTCTTCAATTATTACCCCCTTCTCTTTTTTTATCTCTTTTGGAGGAAATTGAGAATTCAAATAAATATCAGAAACTATATCTAAAGCTAATTCTTTGTTCTCTTTTGCTACCCGGGCATAATAACCTGTATATTCTCCATACGTAGAAGCATTATAAGAACCGCCGACATTATCCAATTCTTTAGTAATAAATAAATTCGAAGGTCTTCGTTTTGTTCCTTTAAAGCACATATGCTCCAAAAAATGGGAAATACCATTATTTTCTTTAGTTTCAAATTCCGCGCCAGTATTAACCAAAACTGTTACTTGAAAAGAAAGCGATTCTTTTGAAGGAACCATTAAAATGCGTAAACCATTAGGAAAAGTTTTGAGATGAAATTTATACACTGTTGGAATAATTAAAAGTTAGCTAGTTTTTCTCTTAGAAAATTTTCTATTTCTTCAATTTTAATTCTTTTTTGTTTCATCGTATCCCTTTCTCTTATTGTCACCGTTTTATCTTCTAAACTTTGGTGATCAACAGTCACCCCCCAAGGCGTACCGATTTCATCTTGCCGACGATAACGCCTGCCAATAGAACCTACTTCATCATAATCAAGGGGAAAATTCAGTTTTAATTTTAATTTTTGATATATTTCTTGAGCCAAGTTCACTAAATCTTTATTATTTTTTAAAAGCGGGAAGACAGCTAATTTTATCGGAGCTAGTTGAGAATGGAGTTTTAAAACTATCCTCTTTTCTCCATTTTTATCTTGTTCTTCTTGATAAGCATCCAAAAGAAAAGCTAATAATGATCTTTCTACTCCAGCTGAGGGTTCTATGACATAAGGCAAGTAATTTTCTTTTGTTTCTTCGTCAAAGTACTTTAAATCTTTTCCTGAATGCTCGGTATGATTTTTTAAATCGTAATCAGTGCGATTAGCTATTCCCTCTAATTCACCCCAACCCCCTTCATTAGCAAAAGGAAATTGATATTCAATATCAGTGCAACTCTTAGCATAATGAGCTAATTCTTTTTTAGAGTGCTCTCGAAGTCGGAGATTTGTTTTTTTAAGACCTAAATCTTCATACCACTTTATTCTCTCTTTTTGCCAATATTCAAACCATTTTTTATCTTCCTTGGGTTGAACAAAATATTCTAATTCCATTTGTTCGAATTCCCTAGTACGAAAGATGAAATTACCAGGAGTGATTTCGTTGCGGAAAGCTTTGCCTATCTGAGCAATGCCAAAAGGAATTTTTTTTCGACTAGTGGTAGCGATTTGCTTAAAATTAATAAAAATACCCTGGGCAGTTTCTGGCCTCAAATAAACAAGGTGGGCTTTATCTTCAACCGGACCAAAGAAGGTTTTAAACATTAAATTAAATTTTTTTTCTTCGGTTAATTCTCCACCACATAGAGGGCAATGAGGATAACCATCTTTCATTGAAACTTCACCATATTTTCCTTTCATCAAATCATCAGCTCGAAAACGAGTATGACAACTTTTACACTCAACAAGAGGATCAGCAAAACCAGAAACATGACCAGAAGCTTCCCAAACTTTTGGGTTTATAATAATTACTGAGTCTAAACCGATGATATTGTCTCTCTCTAAAACTATTTTTTCCCACCACGCTTTCTTGATATTATTTTTTAACTCAACGCCCAAAGGACCAAAATCCCAAGTATTAGCTAAACCACCATAAATCTCAGAACTGGGGAAAATAAAACCTCGACGTTTACAAAGAGAAACTATTTTATCCATTAAATCAGACATCATAAACAAATTTATTAAATTTAAGGTCTTACTATGCCACCGTTATAAGGTATTGCTGGATCGGTTAATTTATTAGAATTAATGACAGAATAGGTAAAACTAATATTTTTTGAGGTGAAGGCATCAGTAGCTGTCAAAGTAGTTTCATTGGTCAAATCAATACCTTGATTAATTTGTGATGATAAAGGAGTCACTCTCACCTGAAAAATTGCTTCATAAGATTTCAGAACTGTACCAGAACCAACAGGAACAGTAGCTACAGTCCAGGTTATTTGACGACTATTAGCATCATAAACAGGGAGATAATCACCATAATTACCAGCAACCTGGTTTGTCCATTCAACCCAGAGAGGAAGGGTAGTTTGAACTGTTACGTTATTAATTGCGTTATAGGTATTAATAATTTTCCAATGGATAGTAAAATCTGTAGGCTCTCCAACTTTCAGAGGTAATTTTCCAGTATTCACTATCTGACTAGGCGCATCCCAAAAATAGCTTTCAATATTTAAAGCACAATTACTATTAAGTTTGATTGTATCCAACGCTTGAGCTCGAGGCAATCCTTGGTAGCCTAATTCTTCAGGCACACTCGCACTCTCGATTGTTATTTTTGCCTCCAAGATAATATTTTTTTGAGCTAAACTTTGCATTGGCCAATCTTTATTTAGTTTAACTGAAAAATTCAAAGTACCTTTTTCACCAGGATTGAGGACGTATAATTCTTTTACCCCTGCTCCTGTCCAAGTAATAGTTTGAAGTCTTGTAGAAAACAATCCTTTTGGTGCTTTTAGGGTAGAGAAATCAAAAACATCACCATTTAATTGGGTAGTAATTTTTAAATCACGAAGGCTGGAAGAATAATTATTTTCATAATTAATAGTAAAATCCAACTTCTCTCCTAAATCAGCATTGTAATTAATATCTCCATTAACAAAAGCAGAAATCTTTAAAGGATTAGAAATCAGGCTTAGAAATCCTTCAGTTTTAGCTAAAGTGAGAAAGCTGTTATTCTGAACTAATCCCAAAGTCAACATTATTCTTTTGGTTTCTCCATCCTGGCCAGAAATTGCACCTCCAACATTAATTTTCCCCTGACCAGAAGCATTAACAACCCCCATGACCCATTTATTATTACTCCCTCCTTCTCTGGTAACGTCTGGGTTAGCATTCTCAAAAGAAAAACCAGTTGGCCATTCTGCCCTTAATTCTATGTTTTCAAATGTCTGCTGAGTCAGATTAGCCCAATTAATTTCAAAAGGAAAGGTTTGATCTACAAAAATTTGTTTCGGAACATTAATTTCTAAGTTAAAACTTGAGCCACTGAGAAGAACTGTCTTGATATCTTTCTTGGAAAAACTAGAAGAAAGTCCTTTTGGCCGATAATTGAAAGTCGCTTCAATATTTTTTGCTGTCTTGGATTCTCCAGTAATCATTAAATCAATCATCTTGTCGCCTGACACTTTAGAAGAAACTTCTCCTACATCGAAAACTATTGTTTTCTTAGAAGGATTTTCTCTTAAAATAATTCCTTCGGGTAAATTTATTTCGATTGAGCAATCCTCTATCGTCACTCTTGAATTATTGGCATATTTCAAGTGGAATTCTCCGATTTCTCCAGACTTCACATCATCAGGCCCCAAAAAAGAGAAAACAATTCCTCCGCTTGTTAGTATTCCCCAAAGAAAATAACCTAAAATTATTACGAGAATGACGATGATTGCTCCACCCCAAAAACTATGGAGAAAATTTTTTATTTTTATGTTCATGTTAGATGTTTATATATTGTTTATATATTCATTTTATATATTCATAATATATCAGATTTTACTATCAAAGTAAATTGATTTAAAAGTGCCTCTAAAAGCTTCTTTTCTTCAAGAATCTGATTAATTAAAGACAGCGATGAAAATTTTGTTAATGGTAAATCAAAAAGCAATTTTAAATACTTTTTTTGAATCGAAGACATGGGTAAATCTCCTTTTGAGAAATGCTTTAAACAAACTAATCCTCTTCTCTTAAAACTAAAATAATGAGTGTCTCTGTTACCGCATTCTACACAACCATCTAAAAATGGTTTGTAGCCTAGGAGTTTTAAAAATTGAGCCTCAAAATATAACCAACTAAAATTAACGATTTTTGGGGACTGGCGAAAATTGTTTTCCAAAAAATATAAAATATCAAATAAGAGTTTGAAAAGCTCTAAATCTTTTTGATTAACAATAGTCAATCCATCAATTAATTCCATCATTTGAAAAGCAGTACTTAGAGCTTTTTCGTTCTTTTTGATCTCTAAATAAGGCTCTTTCTCTAAAGCAGTAATGAGCCGCGGTCGATAACCTAAAGAAAAATTAAGTTCTATTAAAGCTGGAATTTCTAAATGTCCGGCTAATTTGGCTAAAATATCTCTTGTTCCTTTGGCTAAAAGATTAAGACGACCAAAATCTTTGGTAAAAAAATGGTAGATACTATCTTTTTCTTCGGAGATCTCTTTCTTTAAAATAAAGGCTTCAGTTAAATAATAATTCATATTTGTATTCTATCTTCTGCATTTAGTATACAGGATAAAGGATTTTGCTTTCAAGATAAAATTTAGGTATAATTTAAAATAAGCCCTCGTAGTTCAACGGACAGAATACGGGTTTGCGGAACCTGTGATGGAAGTTCGATTCTTCCCGGGGGCACCCCCTCACTTGGAAAGCACAAGATTTTATCTTTTTGGGCAGAGCCCAGTGCTTTCCAAGTGAGGGGGCACTCATAGGAAAAATATGCTTCTACAACTCTCTGATCCTGTTTCTAAAGTGCGCGGTGTTGGGCCGCGTTATTTTAAATACTTAAATAAGTTAGGAATAAAAACAATAAAAGATTTACTATGGCATTTTCCTTTCCGCTATGAGGATTTTTCTCAAATAAAAAAGATTAAAGATCTCCAACCAGATGAAATTTGTTCTCTTATTGTCACTATCACGAAAGTGAATCTTCGTCGAAGTTTTAGAAAGAAAATGTTTATTATTGAAGCCAAGGCTTCGGATGATACCGGCACAATCGATATTATTTGGTTCAATCAGCTTTACCTGATAAAAACTATTCCTCCGGGTACTACGTTATCTCTATCAGGCAAAGTTAAAGCTAAGGGAAAAAAATTAATTCTTTCTAGTCCTTCTTATGAAGTAATTTCCCGTCAAAAATTAAGTGAAGATTTCTTCGAAGATTTAAAACATACTGGTCGTTTAGTGCCTATTTATCCCGAGACTGAAGGTCTTAGTTCCAGGGCTTTTCGTTATCTTATCAAACCATTGCTCGATTCTCCTTTAAACTTATCTGAATATCTACCTGATTTTCTGTTAAAAAAATATAATCTTTTACCTTTGAAAGCGGCTCTCAATCAGATTCATTTTCCTGTTTCTTTAGCTTTATCTCAAAAAGCCAAAGAAAGGTTTATTTTCGAATCTCTTCTGTTTTCCCAACTTTATCTTTTAAAAATAAAAAGAAAAGTAAATCTCTTGCCGTATCCAAAAATCAAATTAGATATTGAATTCTTAAAATCGTTCGTTAAAGCTTTGCCTTTTTCTTTGACCGAAGCTCAAAGAAAAAGTTTATGGGAAATAGCAAAAAATCTGAATAATCAACTGATGAATAGATTACTTGAAGGCGAAGTTGGCTCAGGCAAAACTGTCATTGCTCTTGCTGCCTCTCTCCTCACTCTAAATTCTCAATATCAAGTGGCTTTTATGGCACCAACTGAAATTTTAGCTCATCAACATTTTGAAAAATTCAAATCTTTTACAAAAAACTACAAGGTGAAAATCGCTTTTTTAACTTCTTCTGAGGCAAAAATATATGACCAGGGGCTTGAAGGCAAGATATCAAAAAGAGCTTTAAATAAAATTATCAATTCGTATCTTCCTATTATTGTTATTGGCACTCATGCCTTAATCCAAAAAAATATCCACTTTAATAAACTGGGTTTAGTGATTGTTGACGAACAACATCGTTTTGGCGTAGAACAAAGAAAAAAATTGCTTTCTCCTGACACCATAACCAAAGAAGTGCCTCATCTTTTATCTTTGACTGCTACTCCTATCCCTCGCACTTTAGCTTTAGTTTTTTATGGAGATATGGATCTCTCAGTTTTAGATGAATTGCCTCAAGAGAGAAAAAAAGTCATTACCAAAGTAGTGCCTCCAAAAGATAAAGAAAAGGTTTATCAATTTATCCGAGAAGAAGTAAAAAAAGGGAGACAGGTTTTTGTGATTTGTCCTAGAATAGAAGAAAACGAAATTTCTCCTCTTGCTTTTTCAGCTAAAAACCTTATTTCTTTAGCAGAAAAAATTAATTACGAAGTCAAAGCTGTTAAAAAGGAGTACAAAAAATTAAGCGAAGACATTTTTCCTGATTTAAAGGTTGATATGCTCCATGGCAAAATGAAATCTCAAGAAAAAGAACAAGTAATGAGGCAGTTTCAGGAAAATAAAATTAATATTTTGGTTTCTACTTCAGTGGTAGAAGTAGGAATAGACATTCCTAATGCTACAGTGATGGTTATTGAAGGCGCAGAACATTTTGGTTTAGCCCAACTTCATCAATTTAGAGGCAGAGTTGGTCGCTTTAAATATCAATCTTATTGTTTCCTTTTTACAGAATCATCATCTAAAACAATTTATTCTCGCTTAGAATCTTTAGTGAAATATAACGACGGTTTTAAATTAGCAGAAATTGACCTCTCTTTAAGGGGACCGGGAGAATTTTTAGGCACCAAGCAATCAGGAATACCAGACTTATTAATGAGCTCTCTGCTTGATAAGAAAATGATTGAAGAAGTTCATCAAGTGGCCCAAAACCTTCTCTTGGAAGATTATAATTTAAAAAAGTGGCCTTTGTTTTTAGCCGCTTTTAAAGATTTCATCAAACAAACTCGCCAAAGTTAACCCCGTTAGAAGTTCAACCTAACTCCTCAATAATAGATAGACCATAAGGCGAAGCCGCCTTACGGCTCTGATTATCGAATATCGAGAACTCTACTTAAACTTCTAACGGGGTTAATTTTCTAATCTAATTTCTTCTTGCTTGGTTTCGCCTGCCTGCGCAGACAGGCCTTGATGCCAATAGGTAATTTTTATTTTTTCACCCAACTGGTGTTCCTTTAAGACATCAGCTAAGTTATAATCCTTGTTTATTTTTTTGCCATCAATTTCTAAAATAATATCACCTTCTTTTAAACCAATTTTTTCAGCCACTCCTCCAGAAATAACGCCTTTTTGGCCGGGAAGAGTTTCATAAACAAGAAAAGCGCCGTAGTTAAAAGGCAATTGATGTTCTTTTTGCAAATCATTATCAATTAATAAATATCTCACTCCTAAATTAGGATGATAAATTTTGCCGTATTGTTTTATATCTTTTAAAATCACTTTAGCTTGATTAATAGGAATGGCAAAACCAATATTTTCTACCCCCAAAACTACAGCTGTATTTACTCCTATGGCTTGGCCAAAAAGATTGATTAAAGGTCCGCCTGAATTACCAGGATTAATAGCAGCATCAGTCTGAATTAAACCAGAAAACTCTCTATTCATATTCTCTAAATCAGTTTGCACATGTCGGGATAGACCAGAAATAATGCCTCGAGAAACTGTATTTTCAAATTCGGATAAAGCATTGCCAATAGCAATCACAGTTTGACCTAATTTCAATTTTGAAGAATCTCCTAATGATAAATATGGAAATCCTTCGACTCGCTCAGGATTAATTTTTAGAATAGCTAAATCGGTCATTTCATCTCTGGCTAAAATTTGGCAGGAAAAATGATGATGTTTCCAAACTACTTCATAAACAGCTTTTTCGTCTTCAACGACATGGCGATTGGTCAAAACATAACCATCAGAAGAAACAAAAAAACCCGAACAGCTGCCTAAACAAATAAGACCATTTTTATCTCGAGACAAATGCTCAAAAACAGTTTTATCAATTTTTTGTTTTACCTGCTCAGGAGATTTAAACATTAAAATAGCCACCACAGCTGGAATAGCCTTCTCTACGGCTTTAATGGTCTGTTGATATTCGTTTGAAATGAAAAACATAAATGTAAATTGGTGCTCTATTCTGAAAATAGTTCGAATATTTTTTGCCGCCGAAGGCGGCGAAGGCAAACCCCCCGATTAGTCGGCAACTATTGGGTTGAACTAACAATAAAACGGACAAAATAATCAGGCATATCTTTGATTGCGCTCTTTACATTAAGATCAACTTCTCCATTGCCGTCAAATTGGCAGTAATACGACCAACATTCTGAGGTGGATTGGCAACCTGTCCCGGGAGATCCGCAATTGCCAAGCCGGCCTGCTCTTGCATTACCGGATACGGTTGAGAATTTAAGATTATGCTCTTTGTCAGGATAAATATCTTTAGGAAGATTAATAAAAAGTCGCGTCGTTTCTAAAATCTTTTGTGTGGAGTTGTGTGGAATTGCATTACACGCAGCTAGTTTTTGCTCAAAAGAAACGGCGTTTGTTGAAGTTGCGATGGTAAGCGTATCAAGCATTTGATTTAATATACTCATCGCTTTCGATTGGTCAAATTCCGTGGCGGTGCCCGCCGGATAATTAGAGATATTGCCGGTATGAATAGTTTGCGTGACTTCAAAACAGCGGCCATCAACTAAGACACGATAAATCTTTGAATCATAGATGCTGCCTGCGCCAAGATCGCGAATAGTGCCGGTATGAAATGTTATTCCGTTAATTACTTGGGTATCAGAAAGTTCTTTACCGGGTTGGGGACTTTTAT
>Ga0210016_1005480_pt1 | contig 10553 bp, 5 predicted proteins | sample CryGeyCG2014_300_FD_185454 | JGI IMG/M metagenome (GOLD analysis project Ga0210016, IMG submission 185454) | Groundwater microbial communities from aquifer - Crystal Geyser CG02_land_8/20/14_3.00 (SPAdes) (version 2) | ecosystem: Environmental > Aquatic > Deep subsurface > Groundwater | place...
CCCGGTCGTGGCAGTGGAAGCCACCCCGGTCGTGGCAGTGGAAGCCACCCCGGTCGTGGCAGTGGAAGCCGCCCCGGTCGTGGCAGTGGAAGCCACCCCGGTCGTGGCAGTGGAAGCCACCCCGGTATTTGCGGTCGATATAGCCGATAGCCAACCGCTTTCGTTGATGGAACTGCGTGCCGACGTAGAGCGATCATTGCTGGATGTTGAAGCCAGCGAGCGCAGCAACTATCGGCTCGTGGATCGTTCTGTTTTGCGCACTACATGGAACGACAGGGGGGCAGTTGAGGGCAACCTGCGTGCGCTACGGGTGCTCAATAGTTTGTCCGAAGGAGCGGAGGCGAGCAACGAGGATCTGGATGCGTTGATCGGTTACGTGGGATGGGGCGGCCTGCCGGGTGTGTTCGCCGATGGCCATGACCTGAACAATCGCTATCACGGGCAACTGGTTACGCTGGTGAGCGATGCTGCCTACAGAGAAATGAAGAGCAGCACGATGAATGCGCATTACACCAATCACCGTGTTATTGATGCGATGTGGGAGAGCGTCGTCAAGGCGGGTTTCACTGGAGGGAGAGTTCTGGAACCAGGCGCCGGCACAGGGCTGTTTTTGGCGGCCGTTCCAGAGGTACTGATGGGCGACACGAACTTTGTGGCTGTCGAAAAAGATGGCACCTCGGCGCGCATCCTGAATGCGCTTTACCCGGCCGCCAAGATTTTTGCGTCGGGCTACGAGTTCGCCGCCATCCCTGACGGATCAATGGATTTGGTGATAGGCAATGTCCCATTCGGCGCCTACGGGGTCTACGACCCTGCCTACAAAAAAATGAAACTGATGATCCATGACTATTTTGTGCTCAAAAGCCTGGACAAGCTGCGCCCAGGTGGGCTGATGATGGTCATTACTGGCACCGGGACGCTGGACCGGCAAAACCCGGTGATTCGTGAGGCAATGTACGAGCGGGGCGACCTGATGGCGGCGTACCGCCTTCCGAACGACACGTTTCGCGGCAACGCCAATACCAGCGTGACCGCCGATGTGATGGTGGTTCGCAAACGACTGCCAGGCGAATCACCGATGCCGTTCGATTGGCGCGATGTTGCCCCCATGGAGGTGTCCGGGGGTGAGGGGGCAACCACGCTAATCAACCGAGTGTTTTCTGATCTCGGCAGCAACCGTCGTGGGCATATTCTCGGCAATCTGGTCACGCAGAAGAATATGTACGGATCGGATCGCGTGGCAGTGACGCGCGACCGTTCGATGGCCAATAATGATGCAGGTTTCAAAAGTCTGTTGGCAACGATTCCAGCGACGATGCCAACGAATATCTATGTACCGACAACTGTTTTGCGTGACGTGGCGCCATCTGATGCTGATCGAAATCTGGCATCGGACGGCATGGCATTGTCCCGGTTTTTTGACCCACGGGCGGAGGGAATGTTTGTCGCTACCGGAACGAGCGTGGGGGTTGTGTTTCATGGCAAGACCACACCAATTAGCGGTCTGACGACGAAGAATCAGCAACGGATACGCGATTACATTGTTCTGCGTGATGCCTTGGGTGGCGTCTTGCAAGCACAAATCGACGGTGTGGAGGACGTGGAGTTGCGGGCGATGCAAGAGGCGCTGGGCACGCATTACGACGCGTTTGTTGCCGCCAATGGTCGAATTGCAGATGGGCGGCGTAATCAGAATCGTCGTCTGCTTGAGGACGACCCATTGTTCGATGCGGTCCACGCGCTGGAGGTGTTGGACGACGACAATCGGTTTGTCGCCAAAGCGGATGTTTTTAGCACGCGTACCATCGGCAAGACAGGGGTGGCGGTGTGCCACAACGCCACTGACGCGCTGTTTGCGTGCATTGACGAGCACGGCAAGGTGATCGCGGAAGTCGTTGAGCGCTACGCGGCCAAGCCGTGGGCGGTCTGTTTCGCTGAATTGAACGCAGCGCATCTGGTTTTTCTGGACCCATCGTCGGGGGAGCCGGTGTTGGGGATGCTCTATCTGTCCGGCAATGTCCGTCAAAAACTTGTCGTCGCTACGGTTGCATCTCTGTCAGATGAACGATTTGCTTCCAACGCAGCAGCGCTTAAAGACCGTCTGCCGCGATGGAAGACGCATGACGAGATTGACCTGAGCCTGGGAATGCCATGGATCCCTAAAGAGGACATTGCGGCGTTCGTGCGCGAGTTGTACGACGATGCCGATCTCGATGTTGATGTCGTACATAACGACTCAAAAGCGGAATGGGCGGTTAACATTATTGCGCGATTTGCGAGAGCGCCTCGTTGGGACACACCCAGGATGAGCGCTGGTGATTTGGTGGAGAGCGCGCTGAACGGCAAGACGCCGAAAATTACCAAGCCGGTGATTGGCGAAGAAAAAAAGCGCGAGGTGGATGAGGTCAACACTGCCATTACAATCGAAAAGCAAAAGGCCATTAAAGCCTTTTTTAAGATTTGGGCATGGACAGATGTGGATCGCCGCGAACGGCTTGAGACCGTCTACAACAACACCTTCAACGCGCATCGCTCGGCGGACTACAAAAGCATTCCGATGTCAATTTCCGGAATGACGGTAACCAGAGCGCTGCGTCGTCATCAGGTAGGTGGCGTAGTGCGGGGCGTTTTGGAAGACAACGTAATGCTGGCGCATCCGGTGGGCTTTGGCAAAACGGCGACGATGGCGGCGATCGCGTTAAAGCTCAAGCAGTTAAGCGGCGGCAAAACCTTGGTGGTGACACCGAAAAACGTGATGTATCAGTTTGCTGCTGAGATCGTTCGATGGTTCCCAACCAGCAAGGTACTGACGGTGAAATCGGAGGATTTCACGCCAATGGGTCGCCAACGGTTTTGGCGACGAGTGCAGGTATCGTCGCCCGATGTCATCGTGACGACGCCAGAGGCGTTTAAGCGGTTGCGGATACCGAAGGATATAGAAGAACGCTTTTTGATGGAGGAAATCGAGCGCGCCGAACAGGCAATCAACAATGCGGCGGACAACAAAAATACAAGGGAGGTCAAAACCGGACAAAGAGCACTTGCCGGTAAAGTGGCTCAGCTCCAGAAATTGCTGAATACGGATGAGAAAGACGTGTCGCGCGTCACCCTCGGGGAACTCGGGGTGACCACGCTGATCGTGGACGAAGCGCATCGTTTCAAATCGCTTCAGGTGGACAGCAGCGAGACCATCCTCGGTATCCCGTCATCAGCATCGCAACGTGCGTTTGACATGCTGTCGAAGGTGCGCTACCTGCAATCCATCGGTGGCAAAGTGATCTTCGGGACCGGTAGCATGATTACTAACACGCTGGCCGAGGTGTACAACATGCAACGCTATTTGCAGCCGGATGTTCTGGACGCGGCAGGCGTTGGCCACTTCGATGCGTGGCGGGCACAGTTTGCGAACACATTGCAGTCATTGGAGCCAGATCCGGCTGGCAAGGGCTATCGGATAGTTGTACGACTCGCTCAAATGCAAAATGTCCCTGAGCTGGTGAAATTGTTGGCGCAATTTACCGATGCGGTAGCCGATGACGACACTTATTTTGTGCGTCCGACGCCAACATTCGACACTGTTTCTGTGCCGCCGACGCCGCTGCAAGAAGCAATGCGCGCATCACTCGCTACACGGGTACAGGAAATACGAGAGCGGTCCGGTGGACGATCGCAAAAGGGCGAGGACAACATACTGGTGGTGCTAGGAGATTCACGCCGGAGCGCGCTTGATGTGCGAACGCTCTATCCGCAACTGCCACGGGGTGTAGGTGGCAGCAAGATAGAGGCGGTTGCCAAAAATGCCCACGCGATCTATGTCACGTCCGCCGCGAACAAAGGGACACAGGCGATTTTCCTTGACATTGGCACACCGAAACCCAAAGGGGACGTTGCAAGTTTCAACGCGTATGAGGAACTGTCCGCAGCGATGGTAGAGCTAGGCATTCCGCGACATGAAATTGCGTTTATCCACGATGCTAAGTCTGATAACGATAAATTGACATTGTTCAGGCGCGTGCGCGAGGGGAACGTGCGCGTAATCATTGGTTCGACCGAAAAAATGGGCGAGGGATCCAACATTCAGGATCGCCTGGTACACCTGCATCACATGAATGCGCCGTTTCACCCAGGTGCCGTCGTGCAACGTAACGGGCGCATTATCCGCGATGGCAATCAATTCACAAAAGTGGGCATTACCACGTATGTCACCAAGGGGCTGCTCGAAGATTGGAACTGGCACTTGGTGACGCTGAAGGCGAAGTTCATCAGAGCGGTCATGGATGGGTTGGCGGATGGCTCGGACGGCGAGAACTTGGCGCGGTCCATCGTCGAGGATGGTGAGACGAGCATGTCCTACGACGAAATCGAAGCGGAGGCATCCAACAATCCGTTGGTGAGGCAAAAATGTTTGGTGGATTCGGCGGTGCGGCGACTGGAGTTGCTGGCGTCAGGCTGGGGGCAGCAGCGCGGTAGCCAGCGTTCGAGAGTGAACCATCTTGGCGAATTGATTCGGATGGACGAGAGCATCTTGGCTACGGTCCGCCCGATTCAACAGATTGTCGAAGCCCATCGCCGCCAACGCGCTGAGGCAACCCAAAGCATTACGGTGCCGAAGACGGTCGTCGGCGCTGCTACGCCATCACCGGTGGTGGCACCGGCGGATAAAGATTTATTCCATGTCGTGGTCGGCGATTATGAGTACACGGACCGAACGAAGGGCGGCAGCGCATTGTTGTTGGCTGCGCAGAACGCCTTCAAATCGCAGTCGTATCAATCGCAGTTTACGCTCGGCAGTTTGGATGGTCTCAACATCGTGATGCTCAAAAGCCTGTCTGGCAGCGCGATGCCACCGGTTTTTGTGGTTACCGATGGCGCTCACTCAGTGCGGGAGTTTCTGCCCCACGTAGACCTATCCACATCTCCGTCCGGCATGATGATCCGTCTGGAAAACGCCGTCGCAAAAACCTTGGCGATGGTGGCCAGTAGCGAGGCTGCCATTGAGCGCAGGCAAATTGAGATGGCGAAATTGCAGATCGAACTTGATGCGGAGTGGCCAAACACCGCCGAGCTGGGTGCGCTTAGGGAGCAGCAGTCGGCGATCAATATCGCTTTGGCACAGAGCAACGATTGTGAGGAGGTGGACGGCAACATGTTGCTGTCGCAGGAGTTGGCAAAATACGGCATAGCATACGGCGCAACGAATGCTGGTTTCGATGATTTCGATGCGGAAGCAGCCAGAGCGGAACTCGGCTTTACGGATAACGACGATGCGAACCAAACCAGCGACGATGAAACAGATGCCGACGATGGCCAGCCACCATCCGCAACCATCATTGAGATGAACCCGGTGGCACCACATGGCGATGACAGCGCGGCTGATGGACAAGCGGGGACAGATGCCTTCAGCGATTGGCAGCGGGACGATCTGCCGATGGCGGCGTCCGCCGTGAAACGCCCTCAAATGAGCTAATCGCGACGGTAGCACAGCGACGGTTTGTGTGTAGAATGCACACATATTGCACAGAAAAGGAGACGGCGGTGAGCGTAGGCATCCAACACCAACATACCCAGGAGCAAATGGTGCAGTTGGCTCGCCGATGGGAAGCGCAGCGGTTGCGGGAATTGTTGTCTGGCCCCGGTGTGTGTGTGAACGCCATGATGCCGAAACCGCCAGGGCACACGGCGTTGCACTTGGTTTGCACGGAGGCGGTACAGCGCAAAGCAGAAAAAGCAACGGATCTGGCAGCGCGCACCGCTGCCGTTCTGATTGAGTTTGGCGCCGCCGTAAATCCGCGCAATGCGGAGGGGGCTACCCCCCTGATGATCGCCGTGCAGTCACAGAATCAGCCGCTGATTGATGTTCTGCTGGGCGCTGGTGCTCTACCCGAGCTGAGCAGCCCCAGGATCGGTAATGCTTTCCACGTTGCTGCTACTGAGGGTAGCCCGACGGTGTTGCGGTCACTCTTGGAGGCTGTTGGTGCTGGACTCAGCATGAATGCGATTGACGTGAGTGGCGTTACCCCTCTGGAGGTGGCTGCGTGCCTGGGTAACACCGACGCCGTGGCCTTGTTGCATGACTATCTGCTCAAACACCCTGGTGCAGCGCAGCCGCGTCCGTCGTCGGATAGCGATGGAGATCGCCCATTGGGCAATGTGGGCCTCAATGATGTCTCGCGAGCGCTGTGGTTCGCTGTCGCCAACGCACGCACCGACGTGGTTCGGTTTTTGGCGCGCCAGGGCGGTCAAATTGAAGGTGACACCCCGTTGTCGTCTGCCTCCGACGAGGATGCGGCTGCGCTGCGCAGCGTGATTCACTACGTTGCTGCATTTGGTACCGACGACAGCGCCGAGTCGGTCCAGGCGCTGTTCATGGAGGCGCCGGTAGCGGTAATGAAGGCAGTTGAGGCAGGTGGGGCGACCATTCGAGAAACCCTGCGTAAGCGCGATTGCCAAAAACTGGAACGGGTAATTGCCGACATTAGTCAAGCGGTGATTGATCGGCGCACGTTCGCGCCGATCAATATCGGTCGGCGGTCGGCGTGGCAGCCAACAGCAGGTTGAAGACATGGGCATTTTTGATCTCGCAAACAGCAAGGCCGCTGAGGCCGCCAGTAAAACTTCGGATGCCCGCATTGTTGCGCACCGAATGAAGGCGCTGGCGCGCATTTTTGATGTCCTCGACCGGCAGGGCGAATACAGCCGAGAGACGGCCGTGGCCGTGGCCGCAATGGTGCAACGGGTTGCGGATGAGTGTTTTACACATGCGTGCGAGGCGATGGGGGTTCAGCCGAAGCCAACGCCCGGCTGGATGAAGGCGGCAACAGATGACTGCGCCACGTCTGCGGTGGTCAATTGGATGTCAAGGCACGGCGCAATTCCTTCATCCAACGATGAGGCGGCCATTGTGGATCGCCTGTCGGCGATGACGGAGGTGACGATGACCGATGCTCTTACAGAGCAGCGGCGCACGCTGACCCCGCTCCGGATCGACATCGCCATTTCTATGAGCATGGTCAACGCGATGGCTCCTATTGCGGAGCAAATAACCACATCGCGTGCCGCATGGAGTGTTGACCATTTCACACCGGTGCCGGACCTGCTGCGGATCATCGCCAACACCGCGCGTGAGCAATCCGATGACTTGGCAATGCAATTGTATGGCGGCATTGAGGCGTTGCAGATGGAGTCCATGGCTGGGGTCCGGCAGAGCTTTATTAACCGCAGTTTGGGCTTGATTGAGACAGCTATCAGGGGCAGCATTTTTGCTGCTCGCAACGAGCTGGCGCGTGGATTTGTGAATGCCGAAAATATAGGGGTGGACCGGAGACGAGTGATTGCGGGATTCGTCGCAGAATACCCAGATGGGTTCGATTTCTACCACGCTTTGGATCGTGCAGAATCGCGATGGATTGACCTGACGGACGCAGCAACGCAGAGCAACATTGCACTTAAGCGGGCTGTTTTGGGAGGAATACAGCCATGAAAACGCCCGGCCAGTCATTGGTCATCGCAGCCAGAAGTGGCAACCATGGCGAAGTAGCGCGGCTACTCGCCGCAGGTGCATCCGTGGATGCCTGCGACAACGATGGCTACACCGCCCTGATGTGGGCTACCCGGTATGGCCACGCCGAAACCGTCACTACCCTGCTCGCCGCCGGCGCAGCCGTGGATGCCCGCGATGAAGATGCGCAGACCGCACTGATGCGGGCTGCCGCGAACGGCCACGTCGTCACCGTCGCTGCACTGCTCAAGGGTGGCGCAGATGTAGATGCCCGCGACGACGATGCGCAGACCGCGCTACTGCTGGCTGCCGAGTACTGCCACACCGCCGTCGTCACCGACCTGATCGCGGTCGGCGCAGTCGTAGATGCCCGCGACAAGAGGGGGCGTACTGCCATGCTACAGGCTGCCCGGCATGGCCGTACCGCCATCGTCACCGCCCTGATCGCCGCAGGTGCCGCCGTGGATGCCAGCGACAAGAGGGGGTACACCGCGCTGATGTGGGCTGCCGAGGAAGGCTACGCCGAAACCGTCACCGCCCTGCTCGCCGCTGGTGCAGCCGTGGATGCCCGCGACAGCGATGGCTACACCGCGCTGATGTGGGCTGCATGGCGTGGCCGCACCGCCGCCGTCATCGCCCTGCTCGACGCACACGCAGACGTGAATGCGCGCAACAGCGATGGCAATACCGCGCTGATGTGGGCTGCCGAGGCAGGCCGCACTGCCACCGTCACCCAGCTACTCGACGCAGGCGCAGATGTAGATGCGAGCAACAGCCACGGCAATACCGCGCTGGACTGGGCGATCGAGGAGCCTACGCACGAAGCATTGCGCGCCGCTGGTGCGCCGCCGCGATCCCCCAAAGCTCCCAGCCAAACCAGAGGGATGCAGCCATGAAAATGGCAGGCCAAGAACTGATCGACGCGGCCAGAAGGGGCGATCAGGCCGAGGTAGCGCGGCTGATCGCCGCCGGCGCAGATGTAGATGTGCGCGATAGCAGGGGTCACACCGCTCTGATGATTGCTGCCATATATGGCAACACTGAAACCGTCACCGCACTGATCGCCAATGGGGCTGCCGTGGATGTGGCAGACGTAGGAGGCGATACCCCATTACACCAATCGGCCTACTACGGCCATGCCAAAACCGTCACTGCTCTGGTAGATGTGGGCGCGGACATTGAGGCACGCAACACCTACGGATGCACCCCGTTGCACTGGGCGTCAATTAATGGGTATCCCGACGTTGTTACGACCCTGCTGGCCGCAGGCGCGGACATTGATGCGGCAGACGACAACGGCAACAGCCCGCTACACCGGGCATCCTCCCACGGCCGTGCCGACGTTGTTACGACCCTGCTGGCCGCAGGCGCGGACATTGAGGCTCGTAACAATGATGGGAAAAGCCCCCTCTTGATGGTTGTAACAGGCGGCCCCGACATCTTCGCCACACTGCTCGGCGCAGGTGCGGTCGTGGATGTGCGCGATGACGAGGGATACACCGCATTGATGCGGTCCGCATGGCATGGCCACGCCGAAACCGTCACTGTCCTGCTCGATGGTGGGGCTGACTTGGATGCCGTCGGCAAAGACGGCAAAAGAGCACTCGATCTAGCGGCCAACGAACCCACCCGCGCTGTGCTGCTCGCCGCTGATTCAGCGGTGAGTGCTGCGGTTGAGGCCGCCCCCAAAGCTCCCAGCCAAACCAGAGGGATGCAGCCATGAAAATGGCAGGCCAAGAACTGATCGACGCGGCCAGAAGGGGCGATCATGCCGAGGTAGCGCGGCTGCTCGCCGCCGGCGCAGCCGTGGATGCCCGCGACGCCGATGGGCAGACCGCACTGATGCAGGCTGCCGAGGACGGCCGCACCGAAACCGTCGCTGCACTGCTCAAGGGCGGCGCAGAGGCGAATGCCCGCGACGATGATGGCTACACCGCCCTGATGCGTGCTGCCGAGGACGGCCGTACCGCCATTGTCACCGCCCTGATCGCCGCAGGTGCCGCCGTGGATGCCAGCGACAAGAGGGGATACACCGCGCTGATGTGGGCTGCCGAGGAAGGCTACGCCGAAACCGTCACCGCCCTGCTCGCAGCAGGTGCAGCCGTGGATGCCCGCGACAATGATGGCTACACCGCCCTGATGTTGGCTGCCTGGCGTGGCCGCACCGCCGCCGCCACCACCCTACTCCGCAAGGGTGCGAGCGTGAATGCGCGCGACATAGATGGCCGGACCGCACTGATGCGGGCTGCCATGAGCGGCTGCACTCCCATCGTCAACGCCCTGCTCAAGGCGGGCGCGGACGCGAATGCGCGCGACAGCCGTGACTACACCGCGCTGATGTGGGCTGCCATAGGCGGTCACGCCACCAGCGTCGCCGCCCTGCTCGCTGGGGGCGCCGACGTAGATGCCCGCGACAAAGCGGGCAATACCGCGCTGGACTGGGCGGTCGAGAAGCCTGTGCGCGAAGCATTACGCGCCGCTGGCGCGACGCCGCGATCACCCAAAGCACCCAGCCAAACCAGAGGAATGCAGCCATGAAAATAGCAGGCCTAGAACTGATCGACGCGGCCAGCAAGGGCGACCATGCCGAGGTAGCGCGGCTGCTCGCTACCGGTGCAGATGTAGATGTGCGCGACAACGATGGCTACACCGCCCTGATGTGGGCTGCCCCGTATGGCCACGCAGAAACCGTCGCCGCCCTGCTCAAGGCGGGTGCGGACGCGAATGCCCGCGACGGCAATGGCTGGACCGCGCTGCTGCAGGCTGCCTGGTATGGCCACCCCGAAGCCGTCGCCGCCCTGTTTGCTGGGGATGCGTCCGTGGATGCCAGCGACAACGATGGCAAGACCGCCCTGATGGTGGCTGCATGGTATGGCCGCCCCGCCGCCGTCACCGCCCTGCTCGACGCAGGCGCAGCCGTGGATGCCAGCGACATCGTTGGCCGGACCGCCCTGATGGTGGCTGCTGACAAGGGCTACGCCGACATCGTCGCCGTCCTGCTCGCCGCCGGTGCAGACGTGAATGCGCGCAACAACGATGGCAAGACCGCCCTGAT
>Ga0210016_1005485_pt1 | contig 10547 bp, 12 predicted proteins | sample CryGeyCG2014_300_FD_185454 | JGI IMG/M metagenome (GOLD analysis project Ga0210016, IMG submission 185454) | Groundwater microbial communities from aquifer - Crystal Geyser CG02_land_8/20/14_3.00 (SPAdes) (version 2) | ecosystem: Environmental > Aquatic > Deep subsurface > Groundwater | place...
ATTTTTGCGCGACGCCTAAGGACCAGCAAGATGGTCAAGTTATTTCTGCGCGACGCCTAAGGACGCTCCGATGCGGCCACGTCGGGTAGTTCCGCGTGGCGTGGCAGGGTGTCGGCCAGCGCCAGCCAATCCACATGGCTGGCAAAGTAGACATGGGCTTCGGGTTAGCGATCCAGCGAATCCGTGAAGTTGGCGCGCGCAATGTGGATCTCACCCGGCCAGCGGCTGGATCGAAAAAACAGCGAAGCACCGCAACGCTGACAGAAGCCGCGCTCGGCTTCTGCTGATGAGGCATACCACCGCAGGTGCTGATCATCGCTCAGCCGCAATGCAGCGCTGGCAAATCCCACCCAGGTCACCACCCCGGCGCCATGGGCGCGTTGGCACTGCGAGCAATGACAATGCGCACACCACAAACTCGGCAACGTCGCTGCGAACTGGACCGCGCCGCATAAACAGGCACCACGCGCCACGGTGGTCATGGTGGATCCCTTCCCCGGGTTAATAGGCGAAGCAGAAACGTTACCACAACCTTCCAGCGGCAAGAATTCGTTCAATTCATTGCGCTGGTGAGGGCCAGCGCGCTACTGCTGTGCCGGTGGCAAGCGCTGTACCCAGGCTTTGATTTTTTGCTTCAGGCGCATCCACAGTGGGGTGGCGTTGGCACTGGCGACCGGGTTCGGCACGGCTTGATGGCTACTGGCGGTCGCGTTTCCTGCTTGCTCAAGTCGCTCACGCCCGCCATGCGACCGTCGTCGCTGGCGCTTGCGCTCGCTGTCGGCGCTGTTGCCGACGCTGGCTCCAGCAGGGGCGACGGCGACTGGCTGATCAACCGCCGTCGCTGGCCGATGCAAAGGACCCGCGTGCGCTTGCTGCCCACTGCCAGAATCGCCACGTCGCGGGTTGCCGGCATGGCGCCGCGCGTCGGTGCCCGATGATCGGCTACTGCCCGCGCTGCCGCCGCCGGGTCGGGGTCCGCGACCGACCGATTTGCCATCGCGTTGATCGCGCTCGCGCCGCTTTTTGCGCTCGGCCGCTGCCTCGGCGAGGGCGTCTTCGATAATGCTGGGCGCCCGGGTTTCGCCTGCGGCGATCGGTCGTGGGCCGCGTGGTACTTCGACCAACATCGACGGATCAATCTGTACGACCGGAATCTTTTGACCGATAAAGGCTTCGATATCGGGCAGGCTGATCGCGTACTCGTCGCAGGCGAAGCTGATCGCGTCACCTTCGGCGCCGAGTCGTGCGGTGCGGCCGATGCGGTGCACGTAATCCTCGGCATCGAACGGCAAGTCGTAGTTGAAAACATGGCTGACCGCAGGAATGTGCAGGCCGCGGGCGGCCACGTCGGTCGCCACCAGGAGATTCAGATCGCCCTTGATAAAGCCGCCAAGCAGCGCTTCGCGCTTCCTTTGTGGCACGTCTCCCGAGAGCACCCCGACGCGGTAGCCGGCGCGTTCCAAAGTGCGGGCGACGCGCTCGCAGGCAACCTTGGTGTTGACGAAGACCATACCGCGCAGCAGGGCTTCGGCTTTGTGCGACAGGATGCCCAACAACAGCGGTAGTTTTTCTTCGGTCGCCGGGAAATACACCGATTGATGCACGTGCGCGGCGGTAATCGTGGCGGTCTCGACGACCAACTTTTCCGGGTCGTTCATGTGCTCGTAGGCCAGCTCCAGCACGCGGCTACTGAGGGTGGCCGAAAACAGCAGATTCTGGCGTTCACTGGGCCCCGGCATTTTGCGCAACAAAAAGCGAATGTCCTTGATAAAACCCAGGTCAAACATGCGGTCCGCTTCGTCCATGACCATCACTTCCACCGCACGGAAATCCACCGCGTGCTGACGCACGAAATCGATCAGGCGGCCAGGGGTGGCAATGATTACATCGACGCCGTCTCCGAGCAGCTTGCGCTGTTTGTCGTAATCGACACCGCCGTAGATCAAGGCCAATTTCAGCCCGGTGTGGCGGCCAATTTGTCGCGCATCCTTTTCAATCTGGATGGCGAGCTCGCGGGTGGGCGCCAAAATCACCGCACGCGGGTCGTTGCTGCGCCGCTGCACGGCAGCGGGCTTGGTCAACAGGCGGTTGAACAAGGCGACCAGAAAAGCGGCGGTCTTGCCGGTTCCGGTCTGCGCCTGGCCGGCCACGTCTTTGCCGGCCAGGGTCAACGGCAAACTCATCGCTTGAATCGGCGTACAGCGCAGGAAGCCGGTGTCGGCCAGACCCGAGAGCAGCGTCGGCTGCAAATCAAAACTATCAAAACAAATATCGGTCAGCGGTTTGTCAGACACTAAAGGTGGCCTCGTCGGCTTGGGTAGCGGCCAACCATTGGCCACCAGGGGTGTTAAGTTGCAGACTGTGCTTGATCGAGCACACAATGGCGGCGAAAATCCCACCTCTTCAAGCCAGTCCAAAACGACAGACCGCTGCTGGGAACGAATTCGCCGACGGCGAGCGCAACCGGCGAAGTGTAGCTGATCGGCCTGAATAATCCGCGTTCCAGCAACAACCGCCCCCAAGGAGTACCCCATGAGTGAACTTGTCCACCACGTTGATGACGCCGGTTTCGACGGCGCCGTGCTGCAATCCAGCGAGCCGGTGCTGGTCGATTTCTGGGCCGAGTGGTGTGCCCCTTGCAAGATGATCGGGCCGCTGATCGAAGAGGTTGCCAGCAGCTACCAGGGTCGGCTGAAAGTGGTCAAAGTCAATGTCGATGAAGCACAAAAAACGCCGCGAACGTACGGTGTCCGTGGCATTCCCACCTTGATGATTTTCAAGGATGGCAAGGTGCAAGACACCCATATCGGCGCGCTCAGCAAGACCCAGCTGACGCAATTGATTGACAAGCAGCTCGCCTGAGTCAGGGTTCAGTCCAGCAATCGAGAAAACTCCGCTGCGGACTTCCAGTGCAGTCCGCACACATAGCGCGGAATCTGCCAGCGATCGGTAGCCGCTTGGACCTTGGCCGGCGTGCAACCAAAGGCGGCGCGAATGCCGTGACGCCGCTGCTGGTGGGGCAGGTAGTCGTGACGCAGGAAGTCATTGGATTGACCATACGGATAAGCGAACAACGCCGCCGCCGGACCCGGCGCCAGTTGCTCAATCAATCGCTGGGCGTCGGCAATCTCAGTCTCAGCCAGCGCCAGCGAAGTGATGTCGTCGAAGCGGCCGGATTTGGGTTGGCCAGTGTTTGCGTCGATCAACGCCGGGTGCTGATGATCCCAACTGTGATTGCCAATCTCCAACAAGCCGCTGGCTTGTGCGGATGGCCACCAGCTACTACGCATCCAATCCTGGCCAAAGACTTCGCGGTGCGCGATCGCCAGTCTCGCCGCCGGTGAAGCAATCACGAAAGCGGTGGCAATCACCGGCATATTGGTTTCCTGCCGGAAGTCGCTGAGGATGCCGAGCAGCGAGCGCTGTCGGCCGTGAACCGGATGGGTCAGGTCGATCGCATCGAAGTCAGTGCCATCGTCAAAGCTGATGCCGACGCCATCACCGAGCTCGGCGAGGGTGCCAAGCAGCAGATGGTCGACGATCTTTGACAAGGCAAACACCTTGCGCCCACGGGCATGCAAGGTGCGCAAATCGCTAGCCAACGCCACGTGGTCGTTATCGGCATAGGCGTTGCCCGCAATATTGAAGCCGTGGTAAGTGAAGATCGGCAGCATGGGCGAGCGTGTTTCAGGTCAGGAAGCGTTGTTTGGTAGACACTGGCGGGCGCGTTTCAGAATGGCATGAAACTTCGCGCTTTGGCGATCAACTCTGCCGTGCGCGCCGAGCTCAGGTCACGCATCCAGCGCACCAGCAGATGGGGAACGCCGGTTTCGATAAAACCCACGATTGGCGTGGTTTGCAAGGCGCGGAGATCGCCACAACAGGTAAAAACGGCATCGCAACGCGGCCCGTAGCGATCAAAGCCATAGCGCAGTGTCGCCAACATCAGCGCGCCATAGTCCGCCACCGCTGCCTGCTGTGCAGCACTCATGGCGCGCAACACCGAGCCATCGGTGCAAGCGCCGCCAGCCAAAAAAATATCACCGCAATCGGTGAAGTGCACATAACTTGCGGGCACGAAACTGGCGTCTTCGCGTTTCCAGAACGCCACGATATGGTGACCAAAATCGGGCATGGCCGCATGATATTTGCGCTCAAACAAAGCCCCCGCCAAGGCTGGACCTTGCGCCACTTCAGTGACGATGACAAAAGAATCAATCAGAGTGTTCATGAGCAGCGCAAGTGCTTCCGAGGTGGCTGGATCAATCGGTAATGCGGGCTGGTTGGGCGCGCCCTGCCGGTGCCAATAACGCCCCGTCATCATCGGCGGTCAACGCTTGATTGCGCAATCGGTTTCTATACCGATCTCCGGGGTGGGGGCGATTGCGCCCAGCTTGGCAAACTCGGCTTGCTGCGGCCACAGGTGCCAGCTGGCAGGATCGGCGTGTACCCGGTGCCGAAACCAAGGCGACAATTCTGCCACGACGGCCGCCGCGGTGGTGGCGTGAATCGCCGGTCCGATACCGAGCTGGCGCCGACCGTCATCACCCAACTGCACCAGAAACGGCACGATCGGTACGCCCGCTTCCAGGGCGAGCAGTATCACTCCCGTGTGCAGATGCATGGGCGCCCCAAACAAATCCACTTGGCAAGTTCCCCGTTCGGGCAGCTCCGGGCTGTCGAGTAGCGCCACTACCGAGGTACCGGCGCGCAGTGCTGCCAGGATCTGTTTGCGCGCGCCGCCGGTGAAAATGACCGGTGCGCCGAGCGCACGTTCAACGCTGTTCTGGCGGAACTTGAGCAAACCCCGCAGCCAGCCGCGAGGCGCCGCAGCGCCCGCAAAACGAATCGACAGGAAATGTCCGCGCTGCGCGTGACGCTTCAAGTGTCGCAACCCCCACATGCCGGCGCCGTAATGCAAGTTGACGGCGAGAAATGGTGGCTGTGGCCACTGGCCGTCGACATCCAGCCAGCGCTGCAGGTAGCGATCACTCCTGAGCCGCAGCAAGAAAGCGTCGCAGCCATCCACCCATCGCACCAATAGCGACCGTTGCGCGAAGTTCAGGTTGGCGGCAGGACCGAGGTGCGTTGTCGCCGCCCGCCGGGCGAGCTCGCCGATCCCATCCAGGCGTCGCAGATCGCGACTTAGGTGACGTAGGTACTTGAAGCCCAGACGCCAAGGCAGCAGCGCCGCCAGCGCTGGAACCAACAGTTGATCCCGCAGGTATTGGAATCTCGCCGATGGCTGCATGTACGCTGATAACCTCGAAAAAGCCGATGGATGACAAGCTCTCCGGGACGCTGCGGTTGGCGAGCGATGCGGCTATCGTCGGTGTGCCTGAACCCAGAAAACTTTACCACGCGCCGAATGCTTGCTATTGTGCTGCGGACTGCACTGGATGTCTGTGATTCCCGGTGTATGGATCAGAAGTCAGGCTGCGGCCTGCGCGGTGATCGAAATCGCGAAACCTATGCGTGTTTCGTGGCCGCCAAAAGTCTATTCCGAATGTATTTCATTCCTTCCTATCGAGACCATGCGCACCATGCGCGATTCTGACGTGCTTGAACCGGGCAATAGCCCACAACCCCGCAATGAACCGGCCCCGGTGGCCCCAGTAGCGCCGTCGACGGCCCCTGCCGAGGTCCATGCAGGCAGCGAGCCTGCGGCCGAACGACCGCCACCGGAGAGTGCTGGCAATGGTCAGGCGGCGAGTGCCGCTAGTAGCAACAGCAATGGCGAAGTTGCTGGCGCAACGCCAGATGGCGCTGGTGGCCCGCGACCATCGCGTAGCGAACGCCGCAACCATCGCCGCAGTCGCTTTGATCGTGACCGCGAACGCCCCGAGCGTGGTGATCGGCCCGAGCGTGCCGAACGGCCGGAGCGTGGCAATCAGCAATTGAATCGCGCCGGCATGAGTGATGTTGGCGATGGTGAAAACATCGAACCACAGCAGCAGGCGCCGCTCAACCAGCGCTTCACCATTCCCGCCGATGCGCCGACCAGCCTGAACGCGGTGCGCCGCATGTCGGCCTACCAGTTGGTGGAGTTGGCAGAAAAAATCGGCATCCAGGAAGGCGTCGCCCGCGCCCGCAAGCAAGATGTCACCTTTTCCATCCTGAAAGTGCTGACGCGTACCCCAGAGGGTATTGACGGTGAAGGCGTCGTGGAGATTTTGCAGGATGGTTTCGGTTTTCTGCGCGCGTTCGATTCCAGTTACCTCGCCGGACCCGATGACATCTACATCAGTCCCAGCCAGATTCGCCGTTTCAATTTGCGTACCGGCGACTTTGTCACCGGCAAGATTCGATCACCGAAAGATGGCGAGCGCTATGTGGCCTTGCTCAAGGTCAATGAGATCAACGGCGAACCACTGGAAGCGTCGAAGAACAAAGCACTGTTCGAAAATCTGACACCGCTGTTTCCGCGCGAAGCATTTCGCCTGGAGCGCGGCAATGGCTCGTCCGAAGACATCACTGGCCGCATCATGGACATGATTTCTCCGGTGGGCAAAGGCCAGCGTGGACTGATTGTGTCACCGCCAAAAGCTGGCAAAACCATGCTGTTGCAAAACGTCGCACAAGCGATCGTGCACAATCACCCGGAAGTGCATCTGATTATTTTGCTGATCGACGAACGCCCGGAAGAAGTAACCGAAATGCAGCGCAGTGTCCGCGCTGAAGTGATCAGCTCGACCTTCGATGAACCGGCGGCACGGCATGTGCAGGTTGCCGAGATGGTGATCGAACGTGCCAAGCGATTGGTTGAGCACAAGAAGGACGTGGTGATTTTGCTCGACTCCATCACCCGCCTGGCGCGCGCCTACAACACCGTAGTACCCGCCTCGGGCAAGGTGCTGACCGGTGGTGTTGATGCCAATGCGCTGCAACGACCCAAACGCTTTTTCGGTGCCGCCCGCAAAGCTGAAGAAGGTGGCTCGCTCACCATCCTGGCAACCGCGCTGGTGGAAACCGGGTCGAAAATGGACGAAGTGATCTACGAAGAATTCAAGGGCACCGGCAACATGGAAGTCCACATGGATCGCCGTATCGCCGAAAAACGTGTCTATCCGGCGCTGAACATCAATCGGTCCGGAACCCGACGCGAAGAGTTGCTGATCGATGCTGAGCGATTGCAAAAAATCTGGATTCTACGAAAGTTATTGCATCCGATGGACGAACTCGCCGCGATGGAGTTCATGCTCGACAAGATGAAAAACACCAAGAGCAATGACGAGTTCTTCCAGTTCATGAAGCGCGGTGGTTGAACTCGCAGCACTCAATTCTGAAGCGTTTTAACCTTGCCACGTCGAGTTCGGGGCGTCGCTGCTGATGGCTCGCCTGATCTATTTATCCTAGGATCCCCACCGCTAATCGCGCAAAGCAAGCGTCGCTGGCGGCGGGTGACGCGGCGGGAAATTTCCGGTGACGGTGGTTGTCATCTTCGCGCGCTCAATGCATTTGCAGGCAGCGCGGGTCTAGACTCGGATTTTCCGGATCGCTGCAATCCAGGTCCGGATGGTCGTGGGCCAATCGTCCAAGCTGGGCCCGCAATGGATCGATCAACGTGCCTTGGTCACCCATTGCATCCGGATGGGCGGCCATGGTGCCGCCGATCAATCTCAGCATCCCCACCACAACGTCCTGGGTGCTGCGACGTTGCCGATGCGGCAACGGTACAGCGATAAAGGGCTGTGCCCGCCCGGGCAGTAGCAACAGCGGCTGGGCTGCAGGTGACCATCGCGATTTCGGTACCGCGTTGGCCTCCGCCGCAGCCGCTGTAGCGATGCCCGCCAGCAAGGACGCCGTAGTGTTGGGCGGATGTGCCGAGGCTGCGAGTGGGCGAGGCGGGGCGGCAGAAGCGGTGGCGGTTGCCCGCGCCGACGAACGAACTAGCGTGGCCGCAGTGGTCTTGCGACTCGCTAAAAACATCGGCTGGACGGCTGCCGACTCGGCCTCAATCGGGTCGATTAGCTCAAGTTGCAATCCTGTCGAAGCAAACGTTTGCGTGGGCGCTGGCAACGACGTGGGCGGAGTCGGACGCAACAATGCCAGCAACACGGCAAGATGCACGACCAGGCTAATGGCCATCGCCAGCACGCGCTGCCATTGGCAATCCGCCCCACCCACTGACCGACGTGGCGTCCCCGGGTTGTCGTGAAGTTCTTCCATTGAGAGCGTTTTAGCGGGGTTGTCGCTAAGCGATCGTTAACTTAAGGCGAATGGCACTTACTTAAGCCCCTCAACCTTGAAGTCATGGGGGTAAGCATTTGAATGTGAAGAGAAAAGGAGGTGACTGGCCAAGGGATTGATAGGATGGTTGTTACAAAGCACCGAAACCATCTTTCGAAAGGCCAGCCACCATGAATCGTAATGCACGAAGCGCTTTGCATCAACGTCGCAGCAGTATCGGACGCCGGGCGCGGGCAACCGAGGCGGTGGAGTTCTTCAACGTGCTGACCAGCCCGGAATTGCTTGCGACAACCGAAGCGCTGCTGCCTGAGCATCGCGAGCGGCTCTATCCGCCCACGGTTGCGCTGTCCATGTTCATGCGTCAGGTGCTGGAGGCCGATGGCTCGTGCCAGAAGGCGGTCAACGGCTGGGCCGCGCAGCGCGCGGCCGATGGTTTGAGGCCATGCAGCGTTCGCACCGGCGGGTTTTGCCGGGCCCGTCAGCGCCTGCCGCTGCAGATGCTCAGTACGCTGACACGCGAAACAGGTCGTTTGCTCCACGAGAAGGCGCTGGCCCAAGCCTGCCGCGCGTCCAGAGTGGATGACGCCCGAGCAGTACGCTCACTTTCCCGACGAACTCACTGTCCGTGAAGTCAAAGTCGCTCACCAGGTATTGGTCACCACACTGCTTGATCATCGCAAGGTCAGCAAGGACGATCTCTCGGCGCTGTATGCGCGGCGCTGGAACGTCGAACTCGATTTGCGCAACCTCAAGACCACCACGGGCATGGACGTGCTGAGCTGCCAGACGCCGCAGATGAACGAGAAACAGCTCTGGGTCCATCTGCTGGCCTACAACACGATCCGGCTGCTCATGGCGCAGGCGGCCTGCAATGCCGGCATAGACCCGCGCGAGCTGAGCTTCAAGCACACCGTTCAACTGTGGACGGAGTGGGTCGCGCGAGGTCTGTCGGTTGCGAAAGATTGTGGACGGCTGTTCTCGCTGATCGCCCAATGCAGGGTGGGCAATCGGGCCGGTCGCATCGAGCCGCGAATGCGAAAGCGACGACCCAAACCCTATCCATGGCTAAAGGTTCCGCGCGCCCAGGCTCGCCGCAAAATCGAGATTCATGGCCACGCGTGGGAGACAAAGTAAGTGCCATTCACATTAATGGCGATTGCGAAAGCCCACCCGGATCGCGATGCCGCCATGCGCGCGGCATCGGCGACCGGCGAATACAGCTACGCGCAGATCGCGGTTCACTTCGGCGTACATTTCACGACGGTAGGGCGGGCGGTTCGGAAGCCAGAGTAGCCGTAGCCATCAATGAATGCTCCGATGCTAGACCTGACACCGGTCCTCACCAACCAGCCGCATATTTTCGCCATCGGCGACATCGTTGGCCAGCCGATGTTGGCGCACAAAGCCAGCCACCAAGCCCGCGTCGCCGCCGAAGTGGCGGCCGGTCACAAAAGCACCTTCGTCGCCAGCGTGATCCCCAGCGTCGCCTACACCGATCCGGAAATCGCCTGGGTGGGCCTCACCGAAACCGCGGCCAAAGCCCAAGGCATCGCCTACGGCAAAGGCGTGTTCCCGTGGGCTGCTTCCGGCCGCGCCATCGGCATCGGCCGCACCGAAGGCTTTACCAAATTGCTGTTCGACGAAACCAGCCATCGCCTGCTCGGTGCCGGCATCGTCGGCGTCCACGCCGGTGACCTGATCGCCGAAGCCACCCACGCCATCGAAATGGGCGCCGAAGCCAGCGACCTGGCACTCACCATCCATCCGCATCCGACCTTGAGCGAATCCGTCGGCATGGCCGCCGAAGTCTACGAAGGCACCATCACCGATTTGTATATGCCGAAAAAGCGCGGCTGATCGGCGCCGCGTGAAGCAGCCGACCTACGGCCACGACAGACTGACAACAGCAGACTGGTTATTTACCGTACTAACGACACCCGGCAGTATCGGCTATGGCGATCAAGTCCTTCAAGTGTGTGGACACGGAAAGCTTGTTCAGTGGCGCACGAGTCAAGCGCTTCGTGAATATTGAATCCGTGGCAATGCGCAAGCTGGCCATGCTGAACCATGCGGGTAGGTTAGATGACCTGCGGGTCCATCCAGGCAACCGACTGGAGGGACTGAAAGGCCAGCAATCTGGGCTGCACAGCATTCGCGTCAATGTCCAATTTTGCGTGTGCTTTCGGTGGACGCGGGAAGGTCCAGCGGATGTTGAGATCGTCGATTACCACTAGCAGCCTGTCGGACTGACGCTGATTTTCTGACTACTGCCAATCAGCTGGCGTGATGATTCGATCATCCTCTCGGTTTTCCTGGTTATTTCATGCTGAACTTCGCGTTTTTAACGCCTTTTCTAT
>Ga0210016_1005487_pt1 | contig 10543 bp, 11 predicted proteins | sample CryGeyCG2014_300_FD_185454 | JGI IMG/M metagenome (GOLD analysis project Ga0210016, IMG submission 185454) | Groundwater microbial communities from aquifer - Crystal Geyser CG02_land_8/20/14_3.00 (SPAdes) (version 2) | ecosystem: Environmental > Aquatic > Deep subsurface > Groundwater | place...
TGATTATTGTTTCCAATTCCGGTCAGCCAGTGGAATTGGATAAGGCCCAAAAATTAGGAGCAAAGGATTGGTTGATTAAAACTGAATTTGATCCTCAGGAAGTAATTAATAAAGTAGTAAAACAGATTGGTAAATAAATTTATGGCAAAAACAATTTTAGTTATAGAAGACGACAAGTTTTTAAGAGAATTAATAAGCCGGAAACTCACCGGGGAAGGTTTTGATGTTTTAGAGGCGGTTGACGGAGAAGAAGGTATTAAAAAAATAAAAGAAGGAAAACCGGATCTTGTTTTACTCGACCTCATTTTGCCCAGTATTGATGGCTTTGAGGTTTTAACTAGGGTTAGAGATGACCCCGCAGTCTCTTCGATTCCGATAATTATTTTATCCAACCTCGGCCAAAGAGAAGAAGTGGAAAAAGGATTAAAACTGGGAGCAATTGATTATTTGATTAAAGCCCATTTCACTCCGGGAGAAATTATTGAGAAGATAAAAAACGTCCTGAAGTAACTTTATAACTTACAACTTTACAACTTACAACCATCAGTTTAAGTTGTTAGTTGTTTAGTTGTTAGTTGTTTAGTTGCGAAAGCATGCCGGAGTTGCCAGAAGTTGAGACAATAGTTAGGGATTTGAGAAAAAAGGTCCTTTTGAGGACCTTTATTGATGTTTGGACCGATTTTCCAAAAATGATCCACCTTCGCCAAGGCTTCGGCGGACAAGTAAAAAAACCAAATGGTTTTGAAGAGTTTAGAAAGGCAATAATTGGGAAAAAAATTGAAAAAATTTGGCGGAGAGGGAAGAATATTTTATTTGATTTATCTCAGGATAAAATTCTTTTAATTCACCAAAAATTAACTGGCCATTTATTATTGGGCAAATGGCAATTTAAAAATGGCAATTGGCAATCATTAATAAAAGGGCCTTTAGTAGAAGATCCTTGGAACAGATTTTTGCATTTAATATTTTGGCTGAATGATAAAAGACAATTAGCTTTATCCGATGTAAGAAAATTTGCCAAAATTGAACTCTGGGATAAATTTGAACTCGAAAACTCAAAAGAATTTAAAAACTTAGGACCCGAACCCCTAGCCAAGAGTTTTACTTTAGAGAAATTTAAGGAAGTTTTAATAAAAAAGGAGAAGGGCAAAGTCAAACAAGTTTTAATGGACCAGAATATTATTACTGGGATTGGCAATATCTACTCCGATGAAATTTTATGGATGGCAAAGATCCATCCTTTTAAAAAGGTAAAGAGATTGAGCGATGAAGAGATTAAGAGGATTTATCGGGCAATGAGAGAAATTTTACCAAAAGCAATTGAATTGGGTGGTGAGAGTATTCCCGATTTTCGGAGAATTTCTGGAGAAAAAGGAGGATTTGACCCTTTACGAAAAGTTTATCAAAGAGAAGGAGAAAAATGTAGTCGTTGTGGAACAATTATCAAAAAGAAAAAATTAGCCGGCAGGTCAGCCCACTTTTGTCCCACCTGTCAACGGTTATAAATATTCGTATATTCGTAACAGATTCGTTATTCGTTGATTTATGATACTCTTTCTCTACGGACCGGATACTTATCGGTCTCGTCAAAAATTAAATGAAATAATTGAGCATTATAAAAAAATCCACAAAAGTGGATTGAATTTAAAGTTTTTCGAGGGGGAGGAATTAAATTTTGAAGATTTTAAAGATGAATTTCAACAAACTTCGATGTTTAAAGAAAAAAAATTAGTGGTTTTAACTAATTTTTTTTCAAACCTCGTATTTAAGGAAAGATTTTTGAAAGAGGGAAAAAACTTTGTAAATTCTGCGGATATAATTTTATTTTATGAGAAAAACCCAATTCCTGAAAAAGATTCTTTATTTCATTTTTTAATAAAAAATGCGAAATCTCAAGAATTTAAACTCCTCGCAGGTCAAAAATTAAAAAACTGGGTTAAAAAAGAATTTTTAAATTTTGGAATAGAAATTAGCCAAGAGGCTTTGGAGAAATTAATTAGTTTTGTTGGTAATGATCTTTGGCAAATGAGTAACGAAATTAAAAAATTAGTAGCTTACAGAACTGGACATAATCAAGTTACGACCGTGACCAAAGTATGTCCTGAGATAAAAAGAGAGGATGTTGAATTATTAGTGAAACCAAAAATTGAGACAGATATCTTCCAAACTATTAATGCTATAGCCGCCAGAAATAAAAAAATGGCCCTTAAATTATTAAAAGCCCATTTAGAAAAAGGTGACTCACCTTTTTATTTATTTTCAATGATTAATTTTCAGTTTCGGAATCTCTTGATTATTAAAGATTTAATGGAAAGAAACCTCTCTCCTTATAGTTTAAATCATCTCCATCCTTATGTGATCAAAAAAAGCATTCCTCTTTTAGAAAAATTTAGTTTTTCGGAATTAAAAAAAATTTACCAAAAAATATTTCAGTTAGACCTCGATGTCAAAACTGGGAAAATAGAACCAGAAATGGCTTTAGATTTATTAATTACTGAGCTTCCATCGGAAGCGAGGTGAAGAAGAGGATGAAGTCCTCTTTGACTACTGAGATTTGAGTATTGCTTTAGCAATGCGTGACTTTTTCCTTGAAGCGGTATTTTTCTTAATTAGTCCAGTTTTAGCTGCTTTATCTAAAATTTTATAAACTTGAGGCAAAAGTTTTTGTGCCTCTTCAATTTTTTTCTGAGAAACTAAATTCCTTACTTGTTTAATCAGGCTTTTTATTTTTTCTTTTTTCTGAAGATTTCTCGCTTTTCTTTTTAAACTCTGTCTAAGAGCCTTTTTCGCCGATTTCTTTATTGGCATAGTGATATTACCGATTTGGGATGTTTATGATTTTATATTAGCTGGTTTTATTTTTTTTATCAAGTCCCGAATTTGGGCCGCCCGCTCAAAATCTAAATTTTTGGCTGCTTCTTTCATTTCTTTTTCCAAAAGTTCAGTATCTTTTATCATCCAAAATTCAGATAAAATTTCTTTTTCCCTTTTCAAAAATGGCCATTCTCTAATCGGCTTTATTATTGGCCTTGGAATTATACCATGTTTTTTATTATATTCCATTTGAATTTTTCTTCTCCTTTCAACCTCATTTATCGCAGCCTTCATCGATTTTGTAATCTTATCTGCATATAAAATAATATGACCCTCAAGATGTCGAGCCGCCCTTCCCATCATTTGAATCAATGTCGTTTCCGATCTCAAAAACCCCTCTTTATCAGCATCCAAAATGGCAATTAAAGCCACTTCTGGCAAATCCAATCCTTCCCTTAGTAAATTAATTCCAACTAGAACATCGTATTTCCCTTCCCTCAAATCTTTTAAAATCTGTGGCCTTTCCAAAGTTTTCACTTCTGAATGTAACCACTGCGAGGTTATTCCTACCTCCGAAAGATAATCAGAAAGGGCTTCAGCTAATCTTTTAGTCAAAGTCAAAACTAAAGTTCGCTGTTTCTTAGTTACTCTTTTTTTAATTTCCTCTATTAAATTCTTAATTTGATTTTTAGTTGGTCGAATTTCAATTGATGGCTCCAATAATCCGGTTGGTTTTATCAATTGTTCAACGACGTATTTCTTTTCGGTTTTTTCTCTTTCTTCTTCGGCCGGAGTAGCCGAAACATAAATTACGTGATTTACTCTTTCCTCAAATTCTTTAAAAGTTAAAGGTCGATTGTCAATTGCCGAAGGAAGGCGAAAACCATACTCAATCAAGGTTTCTTTTCTGGTTCTATCTTGATTTGCCATTGCATGGATTTGGGACAGGGTCATATGAGATTCATCGATAATGACGATAAAGTCGCCGTGGGTAGCGGAATAATCTAGTAAGGTGAAAGGGGCCTCACCCGGCTTTCTAAATTCCAAATGTCTTGAATAATTTTCAATCCCATGGCAGAAGCCAGTTTCCTTGAGCATTTCCAAATCATAATTTGTTCTCTGTTCCAATCTCTGGGCTTCCAGTAATTTTTTTTGCTTTTTTAATTTATTTAATTGCTCTTCTAACTCCAATTTTATGTTTTCAATAGCAATATTTAATTTTTTTTGAGGCGTGACCCAAAAGTGGGCAGGAAACAATCTGATTTCTCGAATGTCCTTCGAATAATCTCGAATCTTTCTCGAATATTCGAGAGGTATTTGAGTCGATTCGGGAGTAATTTGAGAAATATTGTCAATTTCGTCGCCCTCAAATTCGATTCTAATTATTTCTCTTCCGGTGACAGCAAAAATTTCAATAATATTGCCACGGACTCTAAAAGTGCCGGGTTTAAAATCAATATCATTTCTTTGATATTGCAAGTTGGTTAAATGAGAAATTAAATCTTTTCTTTTTATCTTTTCCCCGGGTTTAATTTCCAAAGAAACTTGCTGATAATCCTCAGGAGAACCAATGTTATAAATACAAGAAACTGAGGCGACAATAATCACATCTTCTCTAGTTAATAAATCTTGAACTGCCGCATGCCTCAGTCTATCGATTTCCTCATTAATTTTGGCATCCTTTTCAATATAGGTATCGGTCTGGGGAATATAGGCCTCGGGCTGATAATAATCGTAATAAGAAACGAAATAATGGACGGCATTCTCAGGAAAAAATTCCTTGAATTCCTGATATAATTGGGCAGCCAGAAGCTTATTAAAAGTTATAACCAGAGTAGGTTTTTGAATTTTTTGAATAACGTTACAAATATCAAAAGTCTTGCCGCAACCCGTTACCCCTAATAAAATTTGATTACGAACCCCGGTTTTTAAATTTCTCACTAATTTCTCAATCGCTTCTATCTGATCACCCGTGGGTTTAAATGGCGCTTTTAACTTAAACATTTTTCCGTTAAAATTGAATTAGCATGAAAGATCTAATCAAAAAATTTATTCCCGAATGGCTTTTGAACCTTTATCACTTAATTTTAGCATTTTTAGGGGCCTTAGTTTATCGATTTCCTTCCCGCCTTCGCCCCCCCTTCGCTAAAGCTTCGGCGGGCAAGCAAGGCTACGGCGGGCAAGCAAAAAAATTAAAAGTGATTGGAGTGACGGGAACAAACGGGAAAACGACTGTTGTTGAAATGATTTCTAAAATTTTTGAAGAAACTGGATATAAAGTCGCTTTGGTAAATTCGATAAGATTTAAAATTGGGAAAAAAGAATGGCCAAATGAATTGAGGATGACAATGCCGGGCCGATTTAAATTGCAAAAATTTTTGCGACAGGCAGTAGATTCGGGCTGCCAATATGCGGTTTTGGAAGTGACTTCTGAAGGGATAAAACAATACCGACACAAATTTATTGATTTTAATGTTGCGGTTTTTACTAATTTAACTCCTGAACATATTGAAGTCCATGGGAGTTTTGAAAAATACCGGGAGGCAAAAGGGAAACTTTTCCAGGCAACAAAAAATATTCACATTATTAATATCGATGACGAGAATGCGGAATACTTTTTAAAATTTGCGGCAAAGAAAAAATACACTTATGGCTTAAGTCAAGGAGATATTAATAATAAAAATCTTCAGTTAAATTTACAATTACTTGGCGGATTCAATATCTATAATGCTCTGGCCGCAATTGGCGTGGGTTTATCTCAAGAAATTAGCTTAGAAACTTGTAAATCGGCCGTAGAAAAAATTGAAGGAATTCCGGGCAGAATGGAAGAGGTAATTTCTCAACCCTTTAAAGTATTTGTGGATTACGCCTTTACTCCCAACGCTCTTGAAAAAGTTTATCAAACCTTAAAACCCCAGAATAAAAAGATGATATGTGTTTTGGGTTCCTGTGGCGGAGGCAGAGATAAATGGAAAAGGCCAGTTTTAGGAGAATTAGCAGCTAAATACTGTGATAAGGTTATCGTGACTAACGAAGATCCTTATAATGAAGACCCGATAGAGATTATCGACCAAGTGGCTAATGGTGCTTTAAAAGAAATCCGCGTAAATCCGCGTAGCTATCCGCGTAAATCTGCTTCTATTTACAAAATCTTAGACAGAAGAGAAGCAATTAGAAAATCTTTGGAATTGGCCAAACCAGGTGATATAGTTATAATTACTGGCAAAGGTTGTGAGCCATCTATTTGTGTCACGGGAGGTAAAAAAATACCCTGGGATGACCGGGAGGTGGCGAGAGAAGAGATTAAGCGATTAAGTAAATTAAGAGATTAAGAAAATATTATTCGTATATTCGTAAAAATTCGTAATTCGTAGGGATATGAAATATGAAATTTTAGAACATAGAGCCGATTTGAAAATCAGGGCTTTTGGCCAAGATTTAAAAGAGCTTTTTGAAAATGTAATGGTTGGAATGCAAAGCGCTCTTCGGGCTAAAGTCAAAAGTCAAAAATCAAAAGTCAAAAATATAAAAATAAAATCAAGCGACTTGAGTTCACTTTTGGTAGATTTTTTGTCAAAGATTAATTATTTGAACGAAGTTAATAAAGAGGTTTATAATAGTATAAGATTTATTAACTTTTCTAACCACGAATTAGAAGGAGAAATTTCTGGTAAAAAAGTGGAAAATTTTGAATTAATAATTAAAGGAGTAACTTATCACGATTTAGATATTCACCAAAGAAAAGACAAAACCTGGGAGGTGACAGTATTATTTGATGTTTAAGTCGATGAAGTTAAAGCTTCATCTCCATCTTCGCTTCCGCAAGCGGAAGCTCGATATATGATTAATCTATTTCCCAAAGACGAAATTTTCTATACGCTTTTTGAAAAACAAACTGAGAAATTAAGTGAAGCCGGCCGACTTTTAGATGAAATTTTAGCCAACCCTCAACATTTGGAGGAATTGGCAGTAAAAATGAAAAAATTAGAAGTAGAAGCCGACAGTTTAGGTCATGATGTTGTTGATAATTTAAGAAAAAGTTTTATTACTCCTCTGGAAGGAGAGGATATTGATATTTTAAGACAAAGGTTAGATGACATTATGGATTCCATTGAAAAAGCAATCAATAGAATGGTACTTTATCAAATCCCAAAGCCATTTCCAAAAGAAATAAGCGAATATATAAAAATTATTAAAGAGGCAATTGGAGAAATAGACTCAGGCGTAAGGGAAATTAGAAATGTTAGAAAATATCAAGGAAGTCTTCATTACAGGTGTCAAAGATTAAATGAATTGGAGGACTTAGGAGATGTTATTAATCGAACGGCTCTGAAAAATTTGATAAATATTCCCCAGACCAATCCCGAAAAAAATCTCGAAATAATAAAGTTAAAAGAAATTTATGAAACTTTTGAAAATGCAATTGACTATTGTGAAGATGTGGGAAATATTTTTGAATCGATATTGATTAAGAATCGATGAAGCTAAAGCTTCATCTCCATCTTCGCTTACCTGAGCGTAGCGAAAGGTGGAAAAGAACAGAATGTTCTTTGATCCTTTGGAAGCTCGATAATCGATGAAGCTAAAGCTTCATCTCCATCTTCGCTTACCTGAGCGTAGCGAAAGGTGGAAAAGAACAGAATGTTCTTTGATCCTTTGGAAGCTCGATAATCGATGAGTGGTTTAATTTTAGTAATAATTGTTGTCATTCTGGCTTGGGTTTATGATTTCTGGAACGGAGCTAATGATTGCGCCAACTCTATTGCCACTAGTGTCTCTACCCGCGCCCTTTCTTTTCGAAAAGCTATAGTTTTGGCGGCTATTTTTAATCTTTTCGGTGCCTTTATAACTACTGAAGTTGCCAAAACTATTGGCGAAGGAATTGTTCAACCCGAGGTAATTTCTCAGCCCCTTTTAATTTTTTCCTTAATGGGGGCTACTATCTGGGTAGTTCTTTCGACTAAATTTGGGATTCCGATTTCGGTGACCCACTCTTTGGTTGGTGGATTAGTTGGAGCCGCAATAGTTACTGTTGGCTTTGGTGCTTTGGTGGGCTGGGGACTATTAAAAGTTTTAATTGGGATAATTTTGGCTCCAATTGTTGGATTTTTATTGGGAATTCTTTTAATTTTAGGATTTTCTTGGTTAATTAAAATTTTCTTTTCAAAAATATCTCCTTTTAGAATTTCTCAAGGTTTTCGCTGGGGCCAAATTTTTTCGGCTTCAGCGGTTGCTTTTTCTCACGGAATGAATGATAGCCAAAATGCGATGGGAGTAATTACTGCCTCTCTATTAGCCGGTGGTTTTTTAACTGAATTTAGAGTTCCCTTTTGGGTAATTTTTGGTTCTGGGATTTTTATGGTTTTTGGAATACTTTATGGAGGCCACGAAGTAATTAGAACCTTAGGAAGGAAAATCTACAAAATTCAACCAGTGCATGGTTTTTGTGCCGAGACCTCTTCGGCAATAATTATAATTTTACAAAGTTTAGCTGGAGTTCCTCTGAGCACCAGCCAGGTAATTACTTCAGCAATTACCGGTGTTGGAGCAGTTGAAAGGAGAGCTCAGGTTAATTGGCGAAAGGTCATTGAAATTTTCTATACCTGGATTTTCACCATTCCCGGAGCAGCAATAATTTCGGGAATTTTATTTTCTCTCTTTAAAATAATTTTTTTATGATATAAAATCAATGTATGATTTTATAATTTAAATTTATGATAAGTAAAAAAGATTTTGTCAAAATAAATGATTATTTGTGGGAAATTCCAAAAAGTTTTAGGCCTGATATGCTGGTTCCAGCGCGAATTTATGCTTCAGATAAGTTGCTTCAAGAAACAGAAGATGAAGCCTTAATTCAATTAGTGAATACCACCACTATGCCAGGTATTGTTAAATATGCTATTGCCATGCCAGATATCCACTCCGGCTACGGTCCACCAATTGGCGGAGTAGGAGCAATGAAGTTGCCAGAAGGAGTCATTTCACCTGGATTTGTGGGCTACGATGAAAATTGCGGGGTTAGATTGCTAAAATCTGATTATACCGAAAAAGAAATTAGGCCTTATTTAGATAAATTAGCAACCGAGATACAAAAAGGAGTACCATCTGGCTTAGGGAAAGGAAGAGCAATAAAGCTTAGTATTGACCAAATTAATAAAATCTTAGAAGGAGGAATTCCTTATTTAGTTGAACAAGGTTATGGAGAAAAAGAAGATATTGAGAATTGTGAAGAAAAAGGAAGAATAGAAGAGGCTGATGCCTCCTGTGTTTCAGAACAAGCAAAGAATAGAGGGAGAGACCAGGTTGGGACTTTAGGTAGCGGCAACCACTTCTGTGAACTTGATAAAATAGAAGAAATCTTTGACGAGAAAGTGGCTGAAGTTTTCGGATTATTTAAAGATCAAGTAGTAGTTACGGTACATACCGGCTCGAGAGGACTTGGTCATCAAAATTGTACAGACTATTTAAGAATAGTAATGGATGTTTTACCAAAATATGAAATAAAGTTGTCAGATAGAGAATTGGCTTGTGTTCCATTTAATTCACCCGAGGGGCAAAGATTTTTTAAGGCAATGTCGGCTGCTTGTAATTATGCCTGGGCAAATAGACATATGATTGGGCATTATGTGAGAAAAGCCTGGAAATCAGTTTTGGGCCAAAAAGCCAATTTAAAATTACTTTATGATGTAGCTCATAATATCGCCAAAATTGAAGAACACGAAGTTGATGGAGAAAAAATGAAATTAATAGTCCATCGAAAAGGAGCAACAAGAGCTTTCCCGCTAGAGCATCCGGAACTTCCAGAAAAATATAAAAAAACAGGACAGCCGGTAATAGTCCCAGGCTCAATGGGTACTGCTTCTTACGTTTTAGTCGGAACCGAAAAATCAAAAGAGGCCTGGTATACTGTATGTCATGGCGCCGGCAGGACGATGTCTCGACACGAGGCAATGAGGCGGGTATCTGGACAAGAAGTGATAAAAAGTCTAGAATTGAAAGGTATTACTGTTAAGTGTTGGTCATTAAGAGGAATTGCTGAAGAAGCGCCAATGGCTTACAAAAATATTGAAGAAGTTGTAGAAGTTGTTCATAATGCCGGTCTATCAAAAAAAGTGGCAAAATTAGTGCCTCTGGCGGTAATTAAAGGGGAATAATAAAAATGCCAAACCAGAGCACAAAACAAAGTTTTATGCTCGGTCGAGCACATAAAATTATGTGCTCTGATTCAAATTGCAAAATGTTCACCCATCTAAATTTTCAAAGAAAATTTTGGCGGGCCAGAAATGAAATTCTAAAATTCAAAATTTTTAGACATGAAAAAGACTACAACCCACCCACCACCCTCCCGCCTAAAAGGCGGGCCCCAACTGCCGAAAAGTTTGCGGAAATTTATCCGAAAAGAAAAGGCTCGGATTCGCCGGGAGATTTTGGATTTGAAAGAACAGGAAAAATTAATTTCCGAACTTTATAAAAAATTTTTTAAACCCAGTAAGACAACTTCGACAAAGTTTTCTGAAAGAAAACCTGATATCGCGAAGCGAGTCGAAGTTGCTCTACTGGGTAAAAATTATGAAAATAAAAGAGATATTCAAACTGGCGATAAATAAAGGGATGGAGGCTGATTTTAGACCGAAAGAAGCTATTGAGAAACTTCTAAAAAGAAGAAAAGAAAAATACGAAAAACTTTCTGCGAAAGAAAAAGAAGAATTTGATTTGGAAGCCTTGGAAA
>Ga0210016_1005490_pt1 | contig 10538 bp, 12 predicted proteins | sample CryGeyCG2014_300_FD_185454 | JGI IMG/M metagenome (GOLD analysis project Ga0210016, IMG submission 185454) | Groundwater microbial communities from aquifer - Crystal Geyser CG02_land_8/20/14_3.00 (SPAdes) (version 2) | ecosystem: Environmental > Aquatic > Deep subsurface > Groundwater | place...
TGCAATCTGATTACAATGGCCAGACTGATGGCGGGTTGATATTAAATATCAAGGAACGAATGTAAAAACGCCTTTTAAGGATCCAAAATATGCTTGGATTTTTAAAAATGTTTTTACACATTAACTAACTAAGTATTAGCGGTGCTATACAAGCCCCATTTTTTTTATTCCGGACAAGCGTGCGAAAAGTGCGGTTAAATCGTCCCAGTCCGGCCAGGGGCCGGCTTCAAGCCCTGATTTTTTGACTAATGTTGACTGGCTTTATTATAGCAAAAAAAATTTTTTTCGCAAAAGGCCGCACAAAAAACGGCCGTTAAAGCCGCGGCCATTCCAGAATGGCCAGGCGATTGTGGCCTTTCAGATCTTTTTTGAAGGTTAAGCCGGCCGCGGGCAGGTATTTTTTAACTAATTTTTTAAAGTCGTTCTTTTGCGCCGGGTCAATTTCGCAGAGTAGCTTGATTTTTTGCGCCGGAAGATTTTTTTTTGTCTTCAATGGCCGCGCTTGCCCGAGAAAATTTTTCAGTTGCCGAAACAGATGCCTATAAAGACGCAAACCGTCCCGCCCGCCGTTCAAAGCTGATTTCGGTTCAAAACGGATGCTGGGCGAATGCCTGATCTGCGCCGGCGTCAGGTAAGGCAGGTTGGCGATTACCAGCAGCCGATCCGCGGACATGATTTGCCGGCGAAACCGGAATATGGGGCAGAGAAGATCGCCCTGGAGAAATTTGATGGATTTTTTTACCTTCTGGCGGACGGCATTTTGCCTGGCCAGGCGCAAAGCCGGCGCCGATATGTCAACCGCGAAAAAAGCCGGCAAGCGGCGATTTTTTCCGGCCGGCCGGGCGCAGTCGAAAATTTTCGCCAAAGCGATGATGATCGCGCCAGAACCGGTGCCGATATCCATAATAACGGTTTTTTTGTTGAGCGGCATGATCCGTTGGGCTTCTTCCACCAGCAGTTCGGTTTCCGGCCGGGGGATTAGCACCTGCCTGTTCACTTGGAAATCCAAGCCGTAAAATTCTTTATGGCCGGACAGATAGGCATATGGTTCGCCTTGGGCGCGGCGGAACAATAATGTTTTGAAGCGTTTTTGTTGACGGCAAGAAACAAGCCCATCGGGATGGGCCAGCAGATGCTCCCGAGACTCACCAAGGGCGAGGGCCAGCAGGTATTCGGCTTCTTCCCAGGGAAGAGGGCAGATGGTTTTCGGCAGGCTCAAGGCGCCGGCGCGCAGGAGAGCGGCAATATTTTCCGGCATATGTTTAAAGCAGGCCTTTTTTATCCGCGGCTTTCAAGCTGTTGATCAGGTCGTCAAGATCGCCATCCAGAATCCGGTCCAGCCCATGCCAGGACTGCTTCAGACGGTGGTCAGTGAGACGGTCCTGGGGAAAATTGTAAGTGCGGATTTTTTCCGAACGGTCGCCCGTACCAACTTGTTTTTTCCTTTCGGCCGCTTCTTTCTGCTGTTTTTCCTCGGCCAGCCGGTCCGCCAAGCGGGCGCGCAGGATCAGCATGGCTTTTTCCTTGTTCTGATGCTGGGATTTCTGGTCCTGGCACTGGACCACCAGGTTGGTGGGCAAGTGGGTAATGCGTACGGCCGAATTGGTCGTATTCACTTTTTGGCCGCCCGGTCCGCTCGCGGCATAGGTGTCAATGCGCAGATCTTCGTTTTTGATCTCCATATCGATTTCTTCCGCTTCCGGCAAGACGGCCACGGTGGCGGCGGAGGTGTGGATGCGGCCGGCTTTTTCCGTCACCGGCACCCGCTGGACGCGGTGCGCGCCGGCTTCATATTTCAGGTGCCCGAAGACCTGCCGGCCGGAAACGGCAAAAACGACTTCCTTGAAGCCGCCCAGACCGATGCGGCTCGCGCTGTAGATTTCCGTTTTCCAGCCCCGACGCTCGGCGTAGCGGGCATAGAGCCGGAAGAGGTCCGTGGCAAACAGGGCGGATTCGTCGCCGCCGGTGCCGGCGCGGATTTCCATGATGACATTCTTGCTGTCGCGCGGATCCGCCGGATGAGCCAGTTCGTCAATATCCGCGGCTAATTTTTTCAGCTTTGCTTCCAACCCGGTCTGTTCCGCCCTGGCCATACTGATGATTTCCGGATCCTTTTCTTCAATCAGCAATTTTTCATTTTTTTGCCGGTCCGCGTCCAATTTTTCCCACTCACAAACAAGGCGGAAAATTTCCTTGGCCGCCGCGTGTTCCCGCGCCACCGAAGCCAGCTTTTTTTTGTCCTGGACCAGGAACGGATCGTTTATGGCTTTTTCCAAATCAGCCAGATTTTTTTTAATGTCTTCAAACATGCGCTTACGAAAAAATATATTAAATAAAAATAAACCAGGGCAGGGCGGCGGTAAAACCAGGATTTTATGCCCCAATATACAAATTTACCAAGCTGTCTTGCCAATTTTTAATATCAAACATTCGGATATCGCTCAGATATTATGGATTGAATATTTAGGCGTGAAAATATCAGGATGGCGGCCGGTGATAATCCGTAAAAAGCAGAAACGGCTGTTTAATAAGTCCGCCGGAAACATCGCGGATCCTGTATAAACAGCCGTCTTTAGCCTTGGCTAATCCTTGGAAACTTTTCCGGCTTCCTTTTTCTTTTTTTCCGCTCGCGCCGCGCGTTTGGCTTTCACGCCGCGCCGCGCGCCGGTAGCGGATTTTTTGGCCGCCATCTTGGCCTGGAATTTTTCCACGCGTCGGGCCGTGTCAACGAGTTTCTGCTTGCCTGTGAAGAAAGGATGGCACTGGCAACAGAGCTCGGTTTTGATTTTCGGCAAAGTTGAGCCGATTGCGAAAGAATTGCCGCAGGCGCAAGATGCTTTCGCGTCCGGGTAATATTTCGGATGGATATTTTTTTTCATAAGAAAAAATTTCTCCCTTAATTTCTTTTGCTTATTTAAAAGCGTAATTTTTTAAGGGGAGAGGGTTTATTAATTTATTTTTCTGTAATTACCATAGCACGATATTTTCCAATAATCAAGAGTATTTTATTTTTTTTTATAATCGTGTTATAATAAACGAAAGGTAAAAAGTTAATTTACGCCTTGGTTTATATCTTCCATGGAAAATCAGCCGGACAAGCGAAATAAGCTCTTGCTGTTGACCAGCCTGGCCAAACGGTCCAAGATTAAAAAATCTTATCTGGATCTTCTGGCGCGGCAAAATTTTTTGCGCACCGCGACCATCGCGGGTCAAGTTTATTCCTCCCTGTTTCTGCTCCATTCCGCTTTGCGGAAATTAAAAGTTAAGCATGGTCGGATTGCAAACCACCAGGCACAGATTTTTTACCATCAGTATAAGTCAGCCGGCCCGCTGGTTGCGGCCTTGAACCGCTCCGCTCGGCTGAATCCGCCCGCGGTCAACGCGGATGACGCGCGTCCGCTGCCGATTGATCCGGAAGAGGATTTTATTGCCGCCTGGCTGTCGTTGGTCCGGCCGTATCAAGCAGAAATTAAAAGCGGCCTTTTTTCCGGCCGACCCGACCAGCCAATTATCCGGCCGGTTGATGTCGCCACTTGTTTATTTCCGGACATATACCATTATCGTTGGTTTGAAAAAATATGGCACAATCCGTTCGCGGCTTCTGTCCTGTCCGCTTTGGTGGCGGCGCTGGTGATTGTGGTTTTTTCCCCTTTGGCCGCGCAAAAAATTCCGTCCGCGCCCGCTGTTTTGCTTGCTCATTTTTTCCCGCCGCGCTTTGTGCCGGCCGAAACGGCTGTTTTTAATGTTGCGCCGGCCGAAGAAAAAGATTTGCCCGCCATTGATTCAAAACAGCTGAGCGATTTTATCCGCCGTCGGGCCGATGAGCTCTCGCGGCCGGAACATTCCGGCCAAGAAAATTTTTTCTTCAGCCGGGAGGATTTGCTCGGGCAGGTGGCTGGGGATTTGGAAAAACGTTAATTTTTGCTTTGGAAACCTTAAATTTTTTTGTTCTTGACTTTCGTTTTTTGTTCGTGTATATTAATAATATAAGCGCGGAGCGGATCAGTCGCTTCAGGGATAGAATTTTTACTTTCCGATCATTGTTCTGCCCTTATTTTTCTTATTTTTTTGTTTAACTTTAATATCCTTAAGCAAAAAAATCTATGTTGGAAAAAATTGACGAGCCGATTGATGTGCTCGCGTCTTTCGGCCACCCGCTGGTCAGTCCGAAATTTTTCCGCTGGCGGCGCAAAACCTATCGCGTGGAAAAAGTCAATTTGGTTTACCGTGAAGCAGAGGGCCAGGATAAGATTTATTATTTTGCCGTAACCGACAGCGCCAATTATTTCAAACTGGCTTTTTTTACGCGTGATCTGTCCTGGCGCTTGCGGGAATTGTGGTCAGAAGGATAAGGATCAGGAAAGAAAAACCCCGCGTTTGAGGCGCGGGGCAGTTTGGGCGGATAATCTTGTCCGCCGGATTTTAAAACGCGGCGATCAATTCTTCGGCGTATTTTTTGATCAGCCGCGCGAATTCATGATCATAATCTTGATGGCGCGCGCGGCTACAGACGCCGACCGTGCCGATGATTTGCCCATTGGGCAGATTGATGGTGGCGCCGGCGGCGTAATCGTCAGATTCGTTTTCCAGCGCTTTGTCCGCCGCCCGGATGGCGTGAATTCTTTCAAAATAATGGGGTCCGGCCGGCCGCAAAGTCCAGCATCGTTCCTCTGAAAAAAGACTAGCGATTACAATGACCGCCACCATGCCCATGGCCGGATCTGCTGATCGGCTGGCGAAATCCAGGATATTCCGGACTGTCTCTTCATCAAGGGTGATGATTCTTTTTAACATTTCTGTCCTCCTGCCAAATTTTCCATCCAATTGGATGTTTGTTTGAGCAAAAGCGGGAAATCCCTGGCTGAACCGCTGATGGCCATTTTTTCTCCCAGCTGCCTATCCAGTTCTTTCCGGGCCGATACGGATAAATTTGTTTGGCCTTCGGCCTGGCCGGAATTTTTTTCGCGGCCGATAAAAATGGTAAAAAAGGGAAAATTTGTTTCCCGGCCGGCGCTCACGGTCAAGATCAGCAGATCTTCTTCCTCTGACCATTCTTGGTTTTGTATCTGCCACAAAGAATTAAGGAAAAAAGATAAAACGGTTTTTTCAATTTTTTTTCTGTTTTGCTCCATGACAATCTCCTTTCCGGCCAATCGGCCATTCGGTTGCGTATCATACCTATATATAAAGAGCAAGATTATTTCCGCCCAGGCATAACCGGTTGGGGAATAATATCAAACATCAGGATTTTTTATCTTAGTTTAAATCCGTCGTTTTTGTCAAGGCGACTTGGGACGACGTTGATTTTTATCTGCCCATGAAATTGCCTCGGATTATCCTACACATTGACATGAATTCCTATTTTGCCAGCGTGGAACAGCAGGCGAATCCTTTTTGGCGCGGCCGTTCGGTCGGCGTCTGTTCATACTTGTCGCCGCGCGGCTGCCTGATCGCTTCTTCCATGGAAGCCAAGGCGCGGGGCATCAGGACCGGTTGCCGGGTCCAGGAGGCCAGGCGCTTGGACCCGCGCATTGTCTTGGTGGAAAATGAACCGGCCAAATATCGTTCTGTGACCGCCGCGATCAGCCAGATTTTAAACCGTTATACCGACCGGGTGGAGCCGTATTCCATTGACGAATCTTTTTTGGATCTGACCGGCTGGGCCAAGGATTATCAAGAGGCGGACAATATCGGCCGGAAAATTCAGCAAGAGATCAGGCAAGAAGTCGGGGAATGGCTGTATTCTTCCGCGGGCATTGCCTGGACGAAGTGGCTGGCCAAGTTCGCTTCTGATCTCGCGCCCAAGAAGGGCCGGCTTTTGATCGCGAGCCAGGCCGGCTTGGAGGAAATTTTGCGCGGCCGGGCTCTGACCGAGGCCTGGGGCATCGCGGAACGGACAGCCGCCCGCCTGCGCGAGCTTGGTATCCACGATTTGTTATCTCTGAAAAGGTCGGATCCGGCTGTTTTGCGTCGCGCTTTCGGCTTGGCCGGTTATTATTTGTGGGCCAATGTGAATGGGCGGGAAATAACCGTGGTATCGGCCGGCCGGACGGAAGCGAAAAGCCTCGGCCATTCTTATTGTCTGCCCCGGAAAACGACTGACAAGGACTATCTTTGGCCCATGTTATACAAATTGTGCGCGAAGACCGGCCGCCGTTTGCGCGCGTCCGGCCGGGAAGCGGCCGGGATGGCGGCCTTTTGCGCTTACGCGGGCGGCGGTGGAGCCGGTCGGAGGTGGAGGACGAGACAAGCTTTGTTCACGGATGAAGAAATTTTTCGGGAAATTAGCCTGTGGTTTTCTCCTTTAAAGATTCTTTTGCCCGTGCGGATGCTGGCCGTTTCCGTTTTCCGCCTTCGGCCCATGTCCGGCCAATTGTCATTCTGGGCCGACGGACGCTTGCGGCGCCTGGCCCTGGCCATGGACAAGATCAATGACCGCTATGGCGATTATACCGTGCGCGCCGGCCTTTTATATGGCCTGGACAAAGCGGCGCCGGACCGGATCGGCTTCCGGAAGACGGATTAAAAATCCGCGGCCGTCGCGGCTAGACGGCATTTTTGTATTTTTAGAAAATGTGTTAAAATATCAAAATGAACGCGAATGTAAAAAAAAGAAATTTAGGCCAATTTTTTACCACAAATTCAGATTATATCCTTCAGGGATTCGGTGGTTTTGTGGCAAATAAAGAAATCTCCGATCCTTTTGCTGGAAACCAGGATTTGTTAAATTGGGCAAAGAATAATAATGGCAAAAAAATAATCGGTTTCGATTGCGATAAAAAATATATTGACGGGAAAAATGTTTTTTTTAACGATTCCATAAATTTGCCGAAAGATTATAAATTCGTCTGCACTAATCCGCCGTATTTAAATAAAAACAAAGCCAGCAAAGAAATAAAAGAAAAATTTTTTTCCGGCGCAAATAACGTTTTTGAAGATTTATACCAGATTTCAATCCGTTCGATTTTAGATTGCGAGGAGGGCATATTGATTGTGCCACTAAATTTTTTATGCGCTGAAAATTCCAAGAAAATCAGAGAATTATTTTTTGATAGATTCGCAATCATCAAGTTAAATATCTTTTCTGAGCAAGTTTTTAACGATACTACATATAATGTCATTTCTTTTTATTTCAAGAGAAAGCAGAAACCGTTTAACAGCCTTACTCTTGACACAACGATTTATCCTGGAAATAAAAAAATCAAATTGACCCTTGAAAAGCAATATGGCTGGCAATTCGGAGGGGACTTTGTTTATCAAATCAAAAAAATCAAAAATGAGTTGGGTATTTTTCGTTTAACGGAAGATTATCTAAAATCAGGAGAATATGAAATGGAAATCGCCTTGCAGAATATCAAAGATAAGAAAGTTATCAAATTAAGCGATAATATCAAGGACTTGCTCGAAAAGAATATTTTATTTTTACGAGCGATCGACAGTAAAAACGGCAAGAAAATTCAGCTTGAAGATATCAGAAAATATAAAATTTCCGGTTTGGTCGGAAAAAATACTTCGCGCAACATGGCCCATTTAATTTTTAAAAATGAAGTTCCAATCAATGAGCAGATCGAGCTAATGAAAAAATTTAATGACGAACTGTCGGCTAAGCGGGAAAAATATTTTTCTTTCTTTCTGACGAATTTTAGAGACAATAATCGCAAAAGAATATCATTTGACTTCGCTTACAAGTTTTTAAATATGATTTATTATGAAAAAAATTCGAGACAACCTGTATTATTATAAAATATCAAAAAGTCATCAAGAAAAATTGCTTGATGACTTTTATGTATTTGAAGAAAAACATCCCGATCTGAATAAATACATCAAAAATACCGTGGAGATAAAGAATATTTTAATTACCATAAGAACATTGCAGATTAAAAAAGAAAAAGCAAGAGTAATCAATAAATATTTTTTGGAATTATCAAAAAATATCGGTAAGTATTCGAACTGTTCTGAATTCGCTTGTTTTGTTAATGCTTGCGACAATATATTAGAAGGGGCAAAAAATGAAATCAAACTATTGAAAAAAATTACTGAAAAATATTTTGCCAAAAGAGTGCTGAATGAAATCGCGCCAGAAGAGTGGGTGCAGGCGATATTGGACGCGAATTCATCGCGTAAAAAAGGAAAGTGCGGCGAAAATAAGCTGATTCATATTTTGAAAAAGCAAGGATTTAACGAAGTTTTTGGTTGGGATGATTTTTTCAGCACCGATTATTGCGTAGTCAGATTTTCCAAAAAATTCAGCTTGAAAAATGTCCGCAAAAATTTAAAAGTAAAAATAAAAACAAAAAAACAAAACAAAACTCTTGATTTGATAATCAAGGCGAAAGATATAATTTTACTTTGTGAAGCTAAACATCTCAATACTTCCGGAGGTGAACAAGACAAGCAGATTTCAGAATTGATTGAAATTTTAAATCTATCAGAAAATAACGGAGTGTCATATATATCATTCTTAGATGGAAAATATTCTAATATTTTATTGGGTGGCAATGGGCAGGGCGGCAAGATAAACACGCAAAGAAAAGAGATTGAGCGATTTTTAAATAATCACCCCGCCAATTTTTGGCTGAATACGGCTGGCTTTGAAAGGCTTGTTTCGGACTTAAGATAATTTTTTTATTCTTGGCAATCATTATTTTTATGAAAATAACAATCCGGCCAGCGGCCAGCAAGGATTTGGCCGCCATTGAAAAATTGTTCCGCCTGCCGGAATTAAGCCTGGCCAACGGCCAGTATTTTACCGTTGCGCTTTTAGCCGCTTACCTGAAAGATGATTATTTTTTGGTCGCAGAAGACGAAGGCCTGCTGGTCGGCGCTTTGGTCGCCGAGCCATTGCGGAATGGAGGGGCAATGGTTTGGGAATTAGCCGTAGAAAAGGAGCGGCGCGGCCAAGGCATCGGTTCTGTTTTGCTGAAAAAATTTATCGCTATAATGAAGGGGAAAGGCCGCCAATGGCTGATTTTATATGCGCCATCGGCGTCGCCACGCACTTTGGCCTTTTATCGCCGGCATAGATTCTGCCTGGGGAAAAAACATATTGAGGCATTAAAGAATATTTGAAGCAAGATTAAAAATAGAAATGAAAAATATCGGAGTTATCCACAGTTGTGATTTATGATTAGAAACTAGATATTTTTTTCGGCTTGACTTTCGTTTTTTGTTCGTATATACTATATATATAATCTTTAAGCAAAATTATATGTGCGGCGGAGCGAATTTCAGCGTAAAAAATATCAGCCAAAAAGAATTGGAAAAATTTTATACTTCCGCCCAGGCGCAGCAGATTAAGCAGGCGGGCATATTTGAATCATTTTTTTGGGAAAAACAGCTGGTTTTGCCCATCAGCATGCCGGCCGGCACGCAATTGCGATTATGGGGGAATAAAAGCCAGGGCAATAATTTACCGCTAACCGGCTGGGCCAGGATTGAATCATTGCAATCCGGGAAGTGGGATCGCTGGCAGCCGGAACCGGTGGATTTGCCCCTGGAAAGAGGATACGAAAAGAAAGCTTGGTTTAAGTTTAAACGGGGAGCAAAAGGCATTTTGGTAAAAAACGAACAAGACGAAAGGGTTTATATAATCACGCAAAATGCCAGCGCTGAATACCGGCAAGCCACCGGCCATGACCGCGAGCCGGTCGGCGATAAAGCTTATTAATTATAGCTTCAAGCATATGGGAAAAAATTTAACCAAAAGGCAAAGGGAAATCCTTGACTTCATCAATGAATTTATGGATCGCGCCGGCTATGCGCCCAGCTATCGGGAGATCGGCGATCATTTCCGCCTGTCCAGCCCGGCCACGATCCACGCGCATGTGGATAATTTACGGCAGAAAGGTTTTTTGAAAATAAGCCCCAATGAGGCCAGATCAATTGAGTTGGTGCCAGCTGAGGCGGATTGGGCCAAAGCCTTGGAACTTCCGCTTTTGGGCTTGATTACGGCTGGCGAGCCGATTGAAGCGGTGGAAAACCGCGAAACCATCGCGGTGCCGGCCGATTTTGTTTCGGACGCGGCCAACAGCTATGTTTTGAAAGTCAGAGGGGAGTCAATGATTGAAGATGGGATTTTGGACGGTGATTTTGTGATTGTGGAAAGGAACCCTTCTCCGCAGAACGGTGATGTGGTCGTGGCCTTGCTGAATAACGCTTATGCTACCTTGAAAAAGTTTTACCGCGAAGCCAACCGTATCCGCCTCCAGCCCGCCAATGCCAGCATGAAGCCACTATTTTACAAAGATCCCCTAATCCAGGGCGTGGTGCGGGGAGTTATCCGCCGTTTCGCTTAAAAAGGTAATGCAGAGAATTAAAAGGCCAGTTTATTATTGTATTTTTGTGAAAAATCGGATTTTTTATCCGGTTTTTTATTTTTCAAGGTTTTTGTGGTATAATATTTTTAAATGTTGGGGCTTGTATAGCACCGCTAATACTTAGTTAGTATTTTTTCAATAAGGTTCGGTAAATTATAGCCATTTCGGTGGTTGAATCTAAATTCCATTTCTTTTAAGTGCAGATAGAACCTTTTTGGGGTT
>Ga0210016_1005498_pt1 | contig 10525 bp, 8 predicted proteins | sample CryGeyCG2014_300_FD_185454 | JGI IMG/M metagenome (GOLD analysis project Ga0210016, IMG submission 185454) | Groundwater microbial communities from aquifer - Crystal Geyser CG02_land_8/20/14_3.00 (SPAdes) (version 2) | ecosystem: Environmental > Aquatic > Deep subsurface > Groundwater | place...
GGAACCTGGAAAAGATCAGGGATATTACCCCTTATGCTGGTGGGGAAACCATCCCTGATAATTTGAGGAACCTGCGACGTAAAACCCATCAGACAATAAAGAAGGTAACAGAGGATATTGAAGACAGATTTCACTTCAACACAGCGATCAGCGCTATTATGGAGCTGGTCAATGCCATCTACCAGTTCGACATAGAGAATGAAAAGGAATCTCTTTCTCTCTCTGTACTGAGAGAGGCAATAGAGACGGTGATTATCCTTCTTTCTCCTGTAGCACCCCACATTTGCGAAGAATTGTGGAAAAAATTGGGGAAAAAAGAGAGCATCATTAAGGTTCCGTGGCCATCTTACGATGAAGAAATTACCAGGGAGGATGAAGTGCTGATAGTTGTCCAGATAAACGGTAAATTAAGAAGCAGAATCAATGTTATTGCTTCTTCCCGTGAAGACGAGATCAAGAAAGCGGCACTCGATGTCCCCAGGGTAAAGGAACTCCTGAGGGATAATGAGATAAAAAGGATTATCTTTGTTCCGGGTAAATTGGTAAACATAGTAACAGGCTGACCCCAAACTTGACGGAGGTTAAGACCATGAAGACAAGATTTTTAAACATCCTGGGCATTTTGTTGATCTGTGCCGTCTCTGGTTGTGTGTCCACCCAAAAGACACAGATCGCCCCTCAGATTAGCGAGCTTTTTAAAGGAAAGCACAAAGTAAGCGATTATATGGAAGGACACCAGCCGAAGACAGTAGCTGTCCTGCCTTTTGTAAATAAGACCAAAAGCGATGAGGCATTTGAGATAGTGAGAAAGAGCTTCTACAACCACTTCAGTTCCCTGCCTTATGTTGATAGAGAACTGTATAAGGTTGATGAGATGTTAAAGAAGGCAGGCATTGATACCCCTGAGAAGGTAGCCCAGAGTGACAGTAAAAAGCTTGGGGACATATTAAATACTGATGCTGTCATCTATGGAGAGATAACCCACTATGACAGGATATTTGCCGGAGTTTATTCCCAGATAGCTGTAGGGGCTCATGTGCGGATGGTCGACGTGAAGACAAACAATCTCCTCTGGGAAGCCGAAAATGTTACCAGAAAACACCAGGGAGGCATATCCACCACCCCTGTAGGACTGATCCTGACGGCTATTTCTGCTGCAATGAATGTTCGACAAATCGAACTGCTTCGGGCAGGAGATGACCTTTTCAGGGACATGGTAAAGACCCTCCCTGCACCGACCATCGCAGAGTCGTTGAGACCTCCGATAATAACTATATTGGTTCAGGATACTGCAGGTCTTCCTAAAAAAGTTGGAGATACTATAAAGGTTGCCATGGAAGGAGATCCTAAGAAACAGGCATCGTTTGACATAGGGGATTTCAAAAAAGGGATAACTATGAGGGAGGTAGAACCAGGGAGCTATGTAGGAATCTACCAGGTAGTGCCCAAGGATAATGTCAGTGAAGCTGTAATAACCGGTTACTTATCCGATGATGCAGGAAATACAGCCAAGTGGATAGATGTATTAGGTACGGTAACCATTGATACGGAACCCCCGGCAATACCAAAGGAGCTTTCATCCTTTGGAAGGGATGGGTTGGTTAGTCTTAAATGGGATAAGAATACTGAACACGACCTTGCCAGGTATAAGGTCTACAGGAGCACATCCCCGTTAAGCGGCTATACAGAAGTTGTATCTACTGAATTTACAGAATTTCAGGACAAGGGTCTTCAAAATCTCACGACTTACTACTACAAACTCGCTGCCTTGGACAAGACCGGTAATGAAAGCAAGATGTCAGAATATATAACAGGGGTACCGGTAAGCCCCGGGCCCACAACGGTTAGGGGAAACATTTCCCAGGATACAATATGGTATGCCGGTGCGAGCCCTTATATAGTCGAGGATCAAATCACGGTTATGGACAAGGCAACCTTAACCATTGAACCCGGGACCATTGTAAAGTCCAGGGGGCCAGGCATCCATATCTATGGAAAGCTCAGTGCTAAGGGTAAACAAAACGGTATGATTACCTTTGAGGGGATGGACAACAATCGTTGGGGTGGAATTGTCTTTCAAAAGACCAAAGAGAAGGATAGTGTCATTGAATATGCACAGATAAAAGGTGCAATTACAGGGATAACCCTCTTCTCATCTTCACCAAAAATATCCAGTAATGATATCTCTAAAAACGATACCGGTTTAAGTATAAGCGATCCGTTTTCTAAACCAGAGATCAAAAACAACGCCATTTCAAGAAACAAGGATATAGGTGTTCTCATCCTGGCAGGGGCAAATCCTGTATTGGAAGACAATAAAATAATACACAATGGGAAGGAAGGCATAGTCTCTGAAAACTCTTCACCAATTATCTCCCATAACACCATCTCGAACAACGGAACCTACGGGATAAAGGCTTCTTTATCATCTCCAAAGGTTATAGAGAACAATATACACGATAACGGGAAGAATGAGATATATAACTCAGATCCAAAAGGAGAGGTAATCGATGCCAATAATAATTGGTGGGGGAGCCGAAATATATCAAAGATAGTATCCGGCATCTCAGGAAAGGTAGACTACAGGATATCCCTGGATGCCCCATATCCAGATGGTAAGCCCTTTGAGTTATCAATACTAAAAGGGTCTTTGAGTGGCAACATAACCAGGGACTCATACCTGACAGTTGCCAACAGTCCCTATGTCATTGAGGGTAAACTCGTTATAGACAATGGTGCTACCTTAACGGTTGAACAAGGTGTTACCCTTAAATACAATAGCGGTGATATAAGCATAATAGTTAAAAATGGAGCTATAAATGCCAAAGGCACCAAAGAGGAGATGATTACCTTTACCTCCAACAGTTCCTCACCCTCTGCAGGTGATTATAGCAGTACAATAAAATTTGAAGAAAAGACAGCTCTTTCCAGCTTTTTCAAATACTGTATCTTTGAGTATGCATCCATTGCCTTTGTAATCCGTTATGGGACGCCAGATATAACTTACAGCCTGATTACAAATAATTCTCAGAGCGGGATAAATATAATGAACGATTCTGCCCCCAAGATATTTTACAATACCATATCCAACAATACGGGTACCGGCGGGATTGTATCCACGGGCATGTCAAAGCCAAAAATAAACAATAACAACATTATTGACAATCCATTTGCGATCCAGAGTTCTTCTACCATCTTTATAGATGCAAGGGAAAACTGGTGGGGTTCATCTCCACCGAATGAATCGTTGTTTTTAGGCAATATCAACTATAAACCATGGTTGAATGAGACCGAAAAAGAGGCATTCTCCGGGAGGCAAAAATGAAAAGAATAACTGCTTTTTTGATTCCATTTTTCATAATTTTATTTTGCAGCAATATCTTCGGTAGTGAAGTTGAGCTCATAGAACCTATTGGAACCAATGGCGGTATAAACTGGACATCCGGTATTATCATTGCAAAGGGTAGTGGTGCCCCATCTCCAGATGCGCAGAATCCTGCTCAGGGGAGGATATTGGCCAAGAGGGCTGCTATATCTGACGCGAGAAGAAATCTTCTGGAAACATTGGAAGGGGTGAGAGTTGCTTCTACTACTGTTGTAAAAGAATATATGGTAGAAAATGATGTTATAAAAACAAGGGTGCAAGGGATCATAAAAGGGTCAAAGGTTACAGATACAAAGTATATGTCTGATGGATCAGTGGAAGTTACAGTCAGTATGAGTATCAAAGGGGATTTGTTAAGCCTGTTTTTAAAGCCGGTAGAGAAGAAGGCAATGGCACCGGTAAAGGTCATAAAGGGGGATATTCCTAAACCGGAAGTAATGCCTGAAAAACCAGTCACTGAGCCAGCCCCTGATGTTAAAGTACCATCTGAGCCTAAGGTATCTAAGACAGAGGAACCAAAGGCAGAAGAACCCCCCCCTTTAAAGCTGCCGGATTATACCGGGCTTGTTGTAGACGCCAGAGCATTAAAGCTGAAGCCTGCGCTAATCCCCAGAATTCTTGAATTATCAGGGAAAGAGCTTTACCATACCAATGTGGCATCCCGGGAGGGAGCTGCTGAAAATGGAGTGGCTTTGTACTCAAGGGACCTGACTGCTGCCCAGACCAATCCAAGGGTTGCAGATAATCCTGTTACCCTAAAGCCAGTAAGTGTAAGCGAGAAAAGCCCGTCTGACATCGTGATGAGTGACAAGGATGCAGAAATACTGAAGGCTATAATCAAGCAGAAGGGCTTCTTAAAGCAATGCAGGGTGATGATTGTAATTGATTAAACTGCAGTAACTACTCAGGCACAAAGTGGCAAAGGCACATAGGCACAAAGCAGAAAGGCTTACTCCTCCGACTCGCCTTGGCGACTCGCCACCACGAAGTGCTTTGGTAAAACAGGGTCGTTTCGTTGTTTTTTCCTACTTTGTGCCTTTGGTGCTCTGTGCCTCTGTGCCTACCTGAATAGTTACAAGAGGACTATCTTATGCAACCCTCCAGAGAAGGAATGATATACAGATTCGTCTTAATTGCGGTATTGATAATATCCCTCTCTGGATGCGGATACCATTTTACCGGTAAAAGAGGAACGCTAACACCGGGTGTCAAAACAATAGCCGTTCCATTCTTTACCAATAAGACTTTTGAACCCAGGATTGAAAACCTTTTTACAGATGCCCTTATCGAAGAATTTTTAAAAAGGGGAAAAGTGAACGTTTCAAAAGGAGACGACTCTGATGCAACTATAATCGGAACGATCAAATCATTTAAAGAGACTCCAGTATCCTTTGACAGAAACGACAGGGTATTGGAATACAGGGCAACTGTCACGCTGGATATATCCCTGAGGAGAAATGACAACGGGGTGATCATATGGAAAGTCTCAAGCCTTTCAGGTTACCATGAATATACAGTTTCATCAAACACAGCCACCACCTATAACAATAAGATAGAGGCTATAAGAAAGGTAGCAGAAGATATGTCAGAGGATATCCACAACAGGATCTTCGAAAATTTTTAGCACACCCAAACCGCTATGCTTACAACTATAACCCCCCATGAACTCACCAGACATTTGGAAAAAGAAGAAGTCCTTCCAGTCTATTATCTTTATGGTGACGAAACATACCTGATTGAAGAAACCATCAGAAATATCGAAGAGAGAGTGATCCCCTCTGGTTTTAAAGACTTCAATTACGAAATCTTTTATGGCAGCGAAAATGGCGCCCCAGAGATCATTAATGCTGCCCAGACTATACCGGTAGTATCACAAAAGAGGCTTATTGTTGTCAAAGATGCCAATCAATTATCAGCAAAAGATTTGGAACAGCTCACATCCTATATCTCTGACCCATCTCCCTTCGCATGTCTGGTTTTCATTGGTGAAAAGGTAAATCCCAGAACAAAGTTCTTTATTAATCTCTCCAAGTTTGGCGCTATTGCCCAATTAAACCATCCGAAAGACAGAGAATTACCCTATTGGATTCAAAGATTGGCAAACAGGTTCTCTAAGAAGATCAGTAAAGATGCAGTAACTTTTTTGATGGAGTTGGTCGGTAATAACCTCCAGCAGATATACAATGAAACAGAAAAGGTCTCCATATTTATAGGGGAAAAACAGACCATAGAGACAGAAGATCTGGAGGCGGTAGTTACGGATATAAAGGTAGAAAGTATTTTTACTCTGATAGGCTCCGTGGGGAATAAGGATAGAGAAAACGCGTTAAATATACTTATAAAGATCCTGACTTCCGGGGAAGACCACTTGAAGATTCTGGGAATGATAATACGTCAATTCCGTCTAATATTAAGGGCAAAGGAGATGCTGCAGAAGGGTTTAACACCTTTTGAGGCAGGTGAGAGGCTGGGGATCAGGAAATTTTTCCTCAAAGGATTCTTGAAACAGGTAGATCAGTTTTCCTTTGATGAATTGAAGAAGGCATTTGATAAGTTTCTCAGTACCGATCTGGCTCTTAAATCCAGCAGGGTTGCCAAGAGGTTGATACTGGAAAGGTTGATACTGGATCTTACAAAAGTAGAATGAATTTTTTCCTCTTTCGTATTTAAGTTGAAAACCTTGGGTTGAGTAGTCCAAGGTGCTGGTGAATTTTGAGTAATAAGTAGTGGACCTCTCTACAAATTCGACGTACATAGCCCTGGAAAAACCGAAAACCAGCACAAAGGCATAAACAGTGGTCGTTTTCCCATCAGGTCCCTGAATCTAGAAATCACCCCAGTCAACCTGGGCTTGGAGCCCCGGCTCCGTCTCGAAACGGATATAGGCCAACTGAGTCTTCTGTTCTTTGATACCGGCGACATAATGCTTTACCGTGTCATAGCTCTGAACGGTGCATGGCTATAATGTCCATAAATACCTCCTCGGAAATCATCGGTAACACCTCCCTTCAAGGGAGAAATTACCACATGTCTACTACCGGGGTGGTACACTTTTCATTCCCGTTTTTGGTACACTATTGCATTCCCGTTGACAACTGTGGAAATGTGGAAAAGAGGCTGATGTCATGAAGCTTCCAATGCCTTTTCCGCAGGCGTAATAGCCTCTTTCCCACATTTCCACAGTGTCTATTACGGATAGATTGCCAAAAGATAGATACCTCACCTCACTTTGTGATAAAGCTCGTTACGAGCTTATAAAAAAATACTTGACATTTACATAGCAGCGAAGCGAAGAGAGAACGGTCGGCATAACCCGCGCGCGGAGCGATAGCGGAGGGCGTCCCAAACATCCACAACCGCAAAGAGACGCGCCGCCAGCGGGATTTGCTCGCCTTTCAAGCCGCGCGGGTAGCCCGTGCCATCCCATTTTTCATGGTGGCAATACGGGATGTCCAGCGCGGGACGTAAGTAGGCAATCGGCGAGAGTAATTCATAGGCGAAAACGGGATGCTTTCGCATTTCAACCCATTCTTCGTCCGTCAGTTTATCGGGTTTGAGCAGAATGTAGTCAGGCACGCCCATCTTGCCAATGTCATGCAAGAGCGCGCCGCGCCGCACATGCACCAATTCTGATTCGGTGATTCCTGCCGCGCGCGCAAGTCTCAATGTCACTTCCGTGACGCGTTGGGTGTGGCCCTCGGTTTCCTTGTCGCGCAGGTCGAGCGCATGCGACCAGCCCTCGATGGTAGAATCGTAGGCAAGGGCAAGATCAAAGTTAGAGCGTTGCAGATTGCCGAAGAGTTCTGCGTTATCAACCGCAATCGCGGCTTGTCCCGCCATCATTTCCAAAAAATCTTTCCAGTCTTGATCCACTGGGATGGGCGTGCGGCGGAAAACCTCGAGCACGCCGTTGACGCGACCTTTCGCAATCAACGGCACGCCATAATAGGAGACGAATCCTTCGCTTTGGATGGAGGGATATCGCGCGAGCCCATTGATGTCACGATTCAGATCAGCGATGGCAATCGTCTTTCGTGCGAGCGCCACGCGACCGGCGAGTCCATCGCCCACGCGCAAGTGGGTGTGCTGCAACGCGGGCGTACTGAAACCACGCGCGGCGGTATAGTCGAGTAATTGCGTATGCGGGTTCAGCACCAGCACGTCGGCGGCATCTACGCCAAGTTGGGTCGTCGCGTGGTCAAGAAAAACGTTCAAGGTTATGCGCAGGTCAACGCTGCCGCTGATCGCATTGTCAATTTGGTGCAGCGCTTGAAGGCGTGTGAGGTAGCGTTCGATTTCTTCTTCCGCGCGTTTGCGCGCGGTGATGTCACGTGAATTGATCAGCCCAGCCATCTGCCCGTGCTCATCCAGATAAGCTCTCCCCACGCTCTCGAACATCCGCCACGAACCGTCGCGGTGACCAAGTCTGAACTCGGCGGAAGCCGCGCTCCCAGGCGTTTGGATAAATTGCGCAAAGATTTCAGTGACCCGCGCGCGGTCATCGGGATGCATCCAATCGAACGCGTTTGTGCCAATCCACTCCTCGGGCTTGTATCCCAGCAGCCGTTCGATGGACGGACTTGCGTATTGGACAGTGCCTTCCAACCCGACTACGGTGATAATATCCGATGAGTTTTCAATCCAGACGCGGAATCGTTCCTTGCTCGCACGCAGCGCCTCTTCCGCCTCTTTGCGCGCGGTGATGTCACGCGCAATTCCTTGAAAACCGATAATTCCTTTCTCACTATAATATGGGGCGGATAGAACATCTATAAAGAGTGTCTTTCCAGCTTTCCCGCGCACCGTGCATTCTGACGATTCATTTAGACTTTCCCCATCAAGAATCTTCGTTAGTTTCTTCCTATATTGATCTAAATGTTGTTCTGGAACAATGTCCCAAATGTTCATCGCGCGCAACTCTTCTTCGCTGAACCCAAGCCTGTCACACATTGCTTTATTAACCGCCGAGAAATTGCCTGACAAATCAAAGAGGAAGATACCGTCTAGGCTTTGATTGACTAGGGCATGATATTTCCTCTCATTCTCCTGCAATGCGGCGACTAACCGCCTGTGTTCGGTGATGTCACGGATATTGCATTGGATGACTTGTTCATCGCCCACCAGATAAACGTTGCTGACGAATTCCACTTGAATCAGCCGCCCGTCTTTTGCTTTCAGCGGCAAGTTTTCGTAGCGGATGTACTCATTCTGCTGCAGCGCCTCAAAGGCATCCTTGCTCGCTTCGATATCTTTGAACGCGCCGACTTGCCAGATTTTCTTTTCGACAAACTCTTCGCGCGAATATCCTAACAAATCGATCAGGTACGGGTTGACATCCGTGATCGCTCCTGTCTTGGCGTCGAGAATCAATATACCGTCTTGGGTTGTTTCAAAGAGGCGTCGGTAACGAAGCTCCAAGTCTCTTAGTGATTGCTCTACGCGCGAGCGGTCGGGCAAGTGCAGTTTAGCCGGTTTCGTTTTCTTGACGTTTTTTTTCATGGTACGCTCTACTGTATGTCGTCAGACCAAATGGGAATTTGGGAGGCGTTTGCTAAGACACACTTCTGGGCCATAGTGTCCGTGTCAATGTAAAACAGGCCCACTTGTTCATCGAAAACAGGCACACCCGGGGCATGTAGACACAGCTTGAATACAGATGTACTGAGCCTTGTGAAATGATGTACGGCTTCGGTTCAGACGTGCGAAAAAGGCTTCTTGGTCTTGTGAGCTCCAAGTCGTATTCCGATACCAGTCTGCACGGCCCATATGCGGTGACTCGAAACTGTTTGAGTGAAGCGGCTAACAATATATTGAATAGTTTTCTTCTAATATCAGGAAATTCTGAGACTGTCAATATCAAATTTAGGGTCTGCGACATAAATATGGGTAAATAGTTGACAATGTCAGGTCTTTCCACTATAATCTAATTGTAGTATGAGCATACAGACTATAGGAGGAGGCCGATGGACAAGACGATTGAAAGCTTCGAGAAGAAGCGGGAGGATCTGTACAGGGAGCTACAGGAGATAGGGGATTTCAGGCGGGGAATCATTTCGGTCGTATATCGTAAATGTGGGAAGAAGAACTGTGCGTGTGCAAAAGAAGGGCATCCTGGGCATGGACCGGTGCATTTATGGAACACGACGATCAAAGGGGAAGAGTTATGCCAAGAGTATAAAGCTTGGTCCGGAGATGCAAAAGTATTTGGACGAGATTGCAAACCATCGGAAGTTTGTGAAACTTTGTGAAGAGATTGTTGTGGTAAACAAGCGTATCTGCGATTTGCGTCCAGTACCTGAAGTGAAAGATAACCAGGAGCTGAGCGAACTTAAAAAAAAATTGCAGAATCTATTCATCAAGAAGTACAAAATGAGATAGGATGGATTGTTGGTCGGTATTTTACTGAGAAGGTGGCAACCGGCGGTTTTGACTTGGAGGCGTTTGAAATGAGCATCCGTTCCTCGATGCACCATATTGGCTGCAGCATGCTTGAAAAGCTGGTAAATGCCGATGACGGTGGTTACCAGGGCAGCGCCATTCCTTTTGGGGAAGGGCATCAGTATGAATTTATCGATTACCGGGACAAGAAATTGCTTACGGTGTTAGGCCCGGTGGTCGTCAAGCGGGCCTACTACTATGATAAGGAAAGCCATTCTGGTTTTTGTCCGAAAGATCGTGCTCTCGACATTGAGGGGACATCTTACAGTTCTGGGGTACGCCGGATGATGAGCAAGGTTGGGGACTACCGGCCATTCGGTCTCGGCCAGGAAGATTTGTATGAACTGGCAGATATTCGTGTGGAAGCAAAAGCCGTAGAGCGTGTATCCCAAATGGTCGGCAGTCAGGTGGAAGCGTTTCATTCCGCAGAGGCGAAGGCGTCGCTGTCTGATAATATAATCCCGATTAAACCGGTTTCCACGATGTATGTGTGCATGGATGGCACCGGAGTGCCGGTGGTGAAGAAAGAGACCGCAGGCAGAAGAGGAAAGAGTGAAGATGGCCAGGCAAAGACCAGGGAGGTCAAGCTGGGTTGCGTCTTTACCCAGACAGGGGTTGACCAGAAGGGCTATCCTGTGCGAGACGAAGAGACAACCAGCTACACCGGGGCGATCGAATCTGCTGAAGTTTTTGGCCAGCGGA
>Ga0210016_1005500_pt1 | contig 10522 bp, 13 predicted proteins | sample CryGeyCG2014_300_FD_185454 | JGI IMG/M metagenome (GOLD analysis project Ga0210016, IMG submission 185454) | Groundwater microbial communities from aquifer - Crystal Geyser CG02_land_8/20/14_3.00 (SPAdes) (version 2) | ecosystem: Environmental > Aquatic > Deep subsurface > Groundwater | place...
GTTCGGCAACGGTTTCGGGATTTTTAACTTCTCGTAAAACCCAGCCGGTTCTGGGCATCTGTTTTAATTTTTCGACCTCCAAAAAAAATTTCAAAAGATTTTTCATTAAAATTATCCGCATGGGCGCATTCGCATACCCGAGCGTAGCGAGGTTGCGCTGTTCGCATGCAATAAAAAACTGAGTTTCTATACTCAGTTTATAGCAAAAATTTAACTCAATTGCAAGAAATTTAAGAAGAATAATATCTAATTTTTTTAATTTTATAAACTACCTTTATTGGTGATGTAATTACCACTTCCTCGCCAATTTTCTTTCCTAAAATGGCTTTGCCAACCGGAGACAAATTGGAAATTTTCCCTTCGTTGGGATTTGCCTCCAAAGAGCTGACAATCATAAATTCATTGATTTTTCCATCTTTTTCCTCCAAGGTTACCAGTCCCCCTAATTGAGCAATGTTTTGTTTTTCCTTTGGCGGAGGTTTAATGACTTCAGCATGCTCAATCACATTTTTCAATTCGGCCATTTTGGAATCCACAAAACCCAAATCTTCCTGAAAGGCAAAATATTCAGGGTTTGAATCTTCGGAATGCAAAATTTCCGGCCTTCTTTCTTTGATTTTCTTTAATCTCAAGGCCTTCAATTCTTCGTATTCTTTTTTAATCTTTTCTAATCCTTCTTTAGTTAGATAAAATTTTTCATCTGCCATATTATTTATTGCTTCTAAAAGCGGAAGAACCTCTTTGGTGGAGGTTCAGTAGTTTTGAGTTTTTGATTTTGAGAGTTTTACTCTCTCCCTACCAAACCCCCAGCCCAAATTTTGGTCGTAATAACAAAACATAAAATGTATCTATTGCAAAAACAGCTGGCCAACGAGTTGGGGGGATTAATTTTTGTTCTTTGCTTTCTCATTTCAAGAAATACTTATTAAATTCTCTTCCACTTGAATTATAATCCCTGTCAAAAATCCTTGTCAAGCCCGCATATTTTCAATATCCTCAGCAACACTCCATTTTATAACATCGAGGTTGGCTGTCAAGTTCCAATCTGGTGGTAAAGAAATTCATTCTTTATCTTCTCGAGAACTTCCAATATAATTAAATAATAATTCTGTTAATTTTATTTTTTCTGATAATCATTTTAAAGAATTTTTAATGCAAATGACCCTTCGGTAAACTCAGGGTCATACTGAGGACTTCGGCTGAGCTCAGTCGAAGCCTCTGTCGAAGTATGAAAAAAGATGGCATTCTTTAAAGAACCAAAAAATAGCGAGAATATATCTTGGACAAAACACGCTAAAGAGAAAATGCGATATTACCAATTGTCAGAAAGCCATTTAAAAAGAGTTTTGAGAAATCCAAAAAGAATCGAAAAAGGAATTGCCCCAAACACTAATGCGATTATGCAACCGGCTGGAACAAAAAAGCATCCAACCGAGATTTGGCTTATGTACCAGATAAAAAAGTCAAAACTAAAAACTAAAAGCTTAAAAGTGATAAAAATCATTAGTGCCTGGCGCTATCCGGGCGTCTCCCCTATCAGAGAACCACCCCCAATTCCTGAAGATGTCTTAAAAGATCTAAAAGAATATGGATATTAAACATTTCATTGTTGGGCCGCTTTTAACAAATTGCTATTTATTAATTTCGAAAGATGAAGCGGTAGTTATTGATCCCGGTGGCGGAGTAAAAACGATTTTAAAGGAAATCGAGGAAAGCGGAGCAAAACTAAAATATATCATTTTAACCCACGGCCACTGGGATCATACTTTCTCAGCACCGAAAATTAAAAAAGAAACTAGAGCCAAAATTTTAATTTACGAAGCCGAAAAAGAATTTGTGAAATTTGAAGTTGATAAATTCCTAAAAGACGGGGACGAAATAAAAATCGGAAATTCATTTTTAAAAGTCATTCACACACCGGGCCACACTAAAGGAAGTATTTGTTTATTGGGTGAAAACGAGATTTTCACCGGCGACACAATTTTTAAAGATGGCTATGGCCGAACTGATTTGAAAGGCGGCTCACAAAAAGATTTAGAAAATTCTCTAAAAAAATTATCAAAAATTTTAAAACCCGGCTCGCTGAAGCTTCGCTTCATCTCCCGCCTCGCCCCACTTCGTGGGACTCGGCGAATGAAAGTTTATCCTGGACACGGTGAAACTTTTGAAATTGAGTGAAACTTCAAAAAAATAACTGATACTTGAAATTTCTTTCAAGGCGTGATAAACTTTAAAAGTTCGCTAAAAATTTAAAGAGGAAATAAAATGAAAATCGGAATAGATTTAGATGGAGTGATAACGCCAATCGGTTTAATAAACCCCAGTCTGAAATTACCTCGATGGTTGTACGTTTTTATTATTCCAATCATTCTCTTGATGGTCCCAAATAAAAAAGAGGAGCTAAAGAAAATTGCGGCAAATCATGAGATAATCATTGTTTCTGCCAGACCAAAATGGAGCAAAGCTCTAACAGAGACCTGGCTAAAATATCACAAAATTCCCTACCGAAGAATTTATTGTGTAGGGTTTGGGAAAGGAACAAAACAAAGAAAGTTAGAAGCCATAAGACAGGAAGGTATTGAAGTATTTGTTGAAGACAATGTTCGAATAAGGGCGTTTCTAAATGGAAACTCCGTTAGAACGGTCTCGAAACAATTATTAAATGGCCAACTATTAAGTTGAAATGGCCATTTTTTATTGAAAGAAGGCGGTCTTTTATTTTAAAATGATAACATGATTAAATTTTTAAACTGCCAGATTAATTTATCAAAAAAAGTTTTTGAGCCCGAAATTGAAACTGAATTTTGGGTCGGAAAAGCCATAAAAGATGTTAGAATGTTGGAATGTTCGAATGTTGGAATGTTAAAGATGCTAGACATTTTTGCCGGTACGGGTTGTATTGGTATTGCTGTTTTAAAGAATATTAAAAAAACTCAGGTGGATTTTACTGATATTTCAAAAAAAGCAATTTCTCAAATCAAAATTAATTTAAGATTAAATCGGATCCCAAAATCTCGCTATAAAATTTATTGTTCAAATCTCTTTGAAAAATTAAAAAGTAGGAGGTACGATATAATCTTTGCCAATCCGCCCTATGTGGCATTCGATAGAATTCGCGAAGTTCAAAAAGAAGTTTTGGAAAAAGAACCAAGCCAAGCCCTTTTTGCCGGCAGAGATGGGATGTATTGGATAGAAAAATTTTTAAAAGAAATAAAAACTCATCTCAAAAAGGGTGGAATTTTTTATTTAGAATTCGATCCCTTGCAAAAAAAGAAAATAAAAGAGATGTTAAAAAGAGGAGGATTTAAATTCTCTTTCCGGAAAGATCAATTTAAAAAATTTAGGTGGCTAAAAGCAATTAAACCCAGTAAGACAACTTCGACAGGATTTTCTTTCAGAAAATCCAATAGTTGCGAAGCAAGCCCCGAAGTAAGAACTTCTTACTGAACTATTACTTTGTGGTCGTATACTTAATTGTTTCCGTGGAAAATCTTCGGGGTGCAGTCCCGCAGTGAACAAAGTTCTACTACGGGGCAAGTCGAAGTTGCTCTACTGGGTAAAATTTAAAATGCAAAAAAAATTCGTCATTTCTTTGGGAGGGTCGGTCATTTGCCCAAAAGAAATCGATACAAAATATCTCCGACGTTTTTGTCAATTTATAAAAAGAGAGGTCAAAAAAGGACATAAATTTGTCATTGTCGCCGGCGGAGGATACACGGCCAGAAGTTATCAAAAAGCAATTTCAAAAATTAAAAAAGTTTCGCCCGACGACAGAGATTGGTTGGGAATTGAGGCAACGAAATTGAATGCCCTTTTGTTGAAAAAAATTTTCAAAAAGGAGTCCCATCCAGTTATTTTCAATAAAAGATTTAAAATCAAAAATTTTGGAAAATATCCAATAATCATTGGCTCTGGCTGGAAGCCGGGCTGGTCAACCGATTTTGTCACAGTTCAAATTGCGGCTGATTTTAAAATTAAGCCGGCAATTCTTTTGGGGAAGCCGGCCTATGTTTATACCGCCAACCCGGATAAAGATAAAAATGCCAAACCCATTGAGAAAATGGGCTGGGAAGATTATTTTAAAATCATTCCTTCCAAATGGTCACCCGGCCTCCACGCTCCGGTTGATCCCATTGCTGCCAAATTAGCTCGAAAAGAAAAAATACCGGTAATTGTTGCCGGTGGAAAAAACCTAAAAAATTTTGAAAAAATTTTAAAAGGAGAGAAATTTAAAGGAACAATTTTGGATGATGATTAATGAGAAAAATAAAAAAGTCGGCTTGACCCCGGTAGAAAACTTAACAAAAAATATTAAAAATAATGAAAATTTCTTTTTCTAACGGGGTTGAAAAAGCCGCTTTTTTATGGGAAAATGAAGGAGCATGATGAAAACACCCTCTGATAAAGAACAATACAAAAATCTAGGGGTTAATGAATTGATTCTTTTGGGAATATACTCAATAGTCAACGACAGGGAAAAATGTACTTTTGAAAGATTAGTCAAAGAAAGCTTTAATTTATTCCCAGAAGCATTTTGTTTTTCCAAAAATCCCGAATGGCCGGACTCTCGGAAACTCGACCGGCCGCTTCGAACTCTTAGAAAAAGAAAATTAATTATTGGCAACCCAAAAACATATTTTTCTTTAACAAAACTTGGAAAGAAAATGGCTATTGAAATCCTTAAAACCTTCCGTCAGAGAAAATTACAAATATGAAAAAATCATTTTTAATTAGAGAATTGCCAAAGGTTGAAAGACCTCGCGAAAAACTTATTCAAAAAGGCACTCAAAATTTAAAAGACGAGGAGCTTTTAGCGATTTTATTAAGAACGGGGGTGGAAGGTAAAAGCGCAATTCAGACCGCAAAACAAATTTTAAACAAGTATTCGAAAAAGAGATTATTGAGACTGAGTTATGAGGATTTAATTAAAATTAAAGGAATTGGTCCAGCCAAAGCCTGCACAATTTTAGCAGCCATTGAGTTAGTTAAAAGGGCTTTAAAAATAGGGGAGGAGACTTTGCCAAAAATTCAATCAATAAAAGATGTCATTGCCCAATTTAGTTATTTACGTGAAAAAACTCGCGAACATTTAGCCGCTCTTTACCTCAACGCCCGAAACGAGGTAGTTTTCAAAAAACATATTTTCGTCGGCACCTTAGACGCCAACATTGCTCATCCCAGAGAAATTTTTGAACAGGCCTTAACTAATCATGCCAGCGCAGTAATCTTAGTTCACAATCATCCCTCCGGCGACCCCGAACCCTCAAAAGCCGATTTGGAAATAACAAAAAGAATAGTTGAAGCCGGCAAAATAATGGGCATAGATGTTTTAGACCATATCATCATCGCCAAAACCAAAGTTTTTAGTTTTAAAAGACACAAGTTGATTTAACTCTTGACAGATAAGATAGATTTTGATAAATTAGCAATATGGCTAAATTATTGAATTGGGCATTTTTTTATAGAAAATTAAAAGAGAAAAACCTCGTTATATTTACTCCTCTAGATATAAGGCGCATTTTCGGTGTAAGTAAAGTTGCGGCTACTTTTTTAGTTCATCGTTATACTAAACGAGGCCTACTGAAACGGGTAAAACGTGGAATGTATACCTTGTATGACACAGCCGTTCCGGATCTCTATTTGGCAAATAAACTTTACGAACCATCCTATATATCCCTAGAGTTTGCTTTATCTTATCATCGTGTTATTCCAGAAACTGTTTACGAAATTACTTCTGTCACTACAAAAAGCACTCGTCATTTTAATGTTTTGGGGAAAGTATTTACTTATCGAAAGATTAAAAAAGAAGCGTTTAGCGGCTATTCTATAAATCAGCAAAGAGGATTTACTTTCTTCATTGCTGAACCAGAAAAAGCTTTTGTTGATTTGACATATTTACTGATAATTAACAATAAGAAGCCGATTAGCCGTTTTGATAAAAAGAAAATCAATCCAACAAAGGCTTTGCGTTATGCTAAATTATTTAATAATAAAAAACTCATTAGGATTATAAAAACCACTTTAAAATGATTACTCAAGAAACTATTCAAAAATTAGCAATAAAATATCAGGCCCCAGAATTTCCCAACATTATTAGAGAATATTTTCAGCATCTTTTTCTTTCTAATCTTTATCGAATAGAAGGATCTCAAAATATTATGTTTAAAGGAGGCACGGCTTTAAAGTTTATTTATGGAAGTCCAAGGTTTTCCGAGGACTTAGACTTTTCAGTATTTAATGTCGAACCTTATAGAGTAAAAAATTTTGTTGAAGATTTATTTACAAAAGTCTTAGTAGAAATAGAAAGGATAGGAATTAAGGTAGATTTAGGACCAAAACCAGGACCAACAAAAGAAGGTTATTATGGCGATGCCTCTTTTAAAATCTATGACTATCCGCCAGTTACTGTCTCAATTAATGTTTCGGTCAGGGACGAACGTCAAATTAGAAGTGAAATCGAAACTATCCCAAATGATTTCGTGCCAACTTATAACCTTTACCGTCTTCCTCAAGAACTTTTAATTGATGAAAAAATCGATGCCCTTTTAGAAAGAAAAAAAGCCCGCGATTTTTATGATATTTACTACATTATGCGGAAAAATCTTTTAACTTTAGAGCAAAAAAAGCGGCTAATTAAAGTCCGGAATTTAATAGAAATTATTGATATTGATTACAAAAGCCAATTATCTCCATTTTTACCCCAAGATCAACAAGCCATAATTAAAGATTTCAAAACAACCCTATTAGCTGAACTAAAAAGACAAATAGGATAAAATAGAAAAGATAATTTAAAATTATGCCACAAGCTAAAAAAGAAATTATTAAAAGATTAGGAAAACCCTCTGCTTGTTGTGGAAGGAGATGAAAGAAGAATATTTACCCCGTTAATTTTGCAAAGCAAAATTTTTACGGGGCTGGGAATGCCCAAAATGCTATTGGAGAAAATAAATAATTTTTAATTTGACTAAAAGGAGCATGCCAAAACCATTTTACAAACCAAAAGAAGAGAATTTTATGATAAAATAAAAATATGGCAAAAGCGACACAAACAACAGGAAAAGAAGGGGAATTGAGGGCAATTGGAGAACTTTTAAGAAAAGGTTTTAATATTTATTTGCCATTGGTGGATATTGGTGGGATCGATTGTATTATTAAAACCGATGTTGGCTATAAAGAAATTCAGATTAAAACACGGGAATTAGCAAAAGTTCTTCTTTTCGATGTTAAAGATTTTATTCCTCGCGACAATTTTTTTATTATTTGTTATAACCTCAAAGAGCCGGATACTTACTGGGTAATACCTTCAAAGGTATTTAAACAAAACGCTCAAATTCTTAAAAAGTATGGACGCTTACGGTTAATATTAGGAGACGAAGATTCGAAAATGAGAAGAAAATTACAACTTTATCGTAATAATTTCTTTCAATTGAAAGAAGGCACAAAAGAGGCGGCTGAAGAGTTAAAACCAGTAGTTAAAACAGTAAAAAGAACCGGCTGGCAGTGGTTAAAAGAAAGATACCCAACTCTTGATGATGTCGATAAGAAAATAAAAGAAGCTAAAGAAAAGGGTTATAGTAAAGGATATATTAGAGTTTTAGAAAATCTAAAAAAATATTGGGAAAAACATAAATAAATATGGATCCCAAAATTAGGAAACAACTTATAAAAATTTTAGAATCGGGGAAGGATATTCCAGCGTCTTTTAAAGAGGTTTTGTTTCCGGAAGAAAAAAAGAAAATGGAGTATGAGTTAGTTTATGGAATAAAACAAAGAGAAGAAGATATTTTAGCTGATACTTGGAGTGTACCGTTTCAACCAGTAAAGCAGTTTGGAAATGTCAAAAAAGACGAGTGGCACAATCAATTGATTTTTGGCGATAATCTTCAGGCACTAAAGCATCTTTTGAAATTAAAAGAGCAGGGAAGATTAAAAAACGAAGACGGCACAGACGGAGTGCGTCTTATTTATATTGACCCGCCGTTTGGAACAGGCGATATTTATGATGCCCGTTCTGGCGCTCCGGCGTATTCAGCGAAGCTACAAGGAGCAGCTTTTATTGAGTTTTTGCGAAAAAGGTTAATATTTTTGCGGGAATTATTAACTGATAATGGCAGTATTTATGTGCGAATTGATTATCATTTTGGCCATTATGTAAAAGTGATAATGGATGAAGTGTTTGGGAAGGAGAAATTTAGAAATGAAGTAATTGTTAATAGGGTGAAAAAAAGTGACACAAGGGCAAGGATTTTTAATACCGCAACTGATTCTGTTTTTTTCTACACAAAAGGAGAAAACTACTTTTTTAATGGATTTAGAAAAAAAATAGAAGAAAAAAAGGCCGAAAGATGGCATGCGATGGATTCTCAAGGGTCAGGTGGACCAAGAATAATTTTTGGGAAAAAAATGTATCCGCCACCGGGTCGCCACTGGACATTCGACCAAGGAAAAGTTGACCAGATGATTAAAGAAAAACTACTTAGATTAAATCCAAAGACAAAAAAACCAGAATATAAGTTGCTGCCTACAGAAACTCAATTGGTAGATTCTAACTGGACAGATATACCGGGCTATACCTTTAGGTGGGGTTATCCCACAGAAAATTCTGAAGAATTATTGGAAAGGATTATTTCTGCTTCCTCCACCGTCGGCGATATTATTTTAGATTGTTTTGCTGGTTCTGGCACAACTGGAGCCGTGGCAGAAAAACTTAGGAGAAGATGGATAATGTGCGATGTTTCCAAATTTGCGATTTATACAATGCTCAAAAGGATGCTTTCTTTGAAAGGAAGAATCGGTCAGAAAGGAAAAGAGATAAAGCCAAAACCATTTGTTTTATATAATGCCGGACTCTATTTTGACGGCGGTTATCTTAAGGGATTAGACGACGAAGAATATAAGAAATTTGCTTTAGAGTTGTTTCAGGCGGAAGAAAAAGAGCAAGTCATACACGGCTTTAAATTAGAAGGAGTTTTAATGAACGCGCCAGTACATATATTTCCGAGAGGCGGAGCATTAACCGAAGAATATATTGATGGTCTTCATGATGTTTTAGGAAAATTTTTGAAAGAAAGAATGTTCATTATTGCTCCACTCAATCGCGTTTTCTTCCTTCAAGATTACATTGAGAAAGACGGCATCAGATATTATGTGCTTCGGATTCCTTACTCGGTAATAGATGAATTGCATAAAAATCAGTTTTCCCGACCGCTTCAGCCGGTAACTAGTAAAGATATAAATAAACTCATTGAAGCAATCGGTTTTGATTTTATTTATCCGCCACAAGTAGAGGCAAAATATTACAAAACAGGTAAAACCTTGTTTGGCGAGTTGGTTATTGAGATTAAAAAATTTGAAGCAGTGCAAAGGTCAAAAAAACCGATTGAATTTAAAAATAGGGAGGCGCTAAGTATGGTTATGATTGACAAAGATTATAACAGTAAATATTTTGATATGGATTATTGCTTTTTTAGGGATCAGATAGAAAAAGACGGTTGGAAGGTAAAATTTCCGGCTGATAAATTAGGAGAAAAAATAGCAATTATTTATCTGGATGTTTTAGGGAATGAAAGATTTGAGGTGAGAAGCATCAAAGATTTTAAGAAGAAATGAAGATATGAATTTCGATACAGATCAAAGATTAAAAGAAGCATTGAAAAAGGTCATAGGAGTTTCTGACGAAGAAGCTGATAGGGTTATTAAGAAAAGAGGAGACGAATTAGAAAAAATTCGTTTGTTATCTGTAACAAATTTTCTTAATTACACATTTAGGATAAAAGAGGATGCTTATATTTTTAGATTATTAGGATTGATATTCACTTTAGAATCATTAGTTGCCGCAAAACAAAGAAATAAGAAAGCGAAGGTCCAAAAGGTGCTAAGGGAGAATTTAGAAATCGAGGATAAAATTTCTTTACTTAGGGGTTTTAGTTTTTCTGAAAAATATGAATTTAAAAAAGGACCAAAACATTTTCCAAAACACATTATGTTTGAAGATTTTGATAAAGATGCGAATTTTAAAAAATATCATTGCGTACCCAATGAAAAAATTAAATTTTGCAGTGGTTCTGATGCTCCGATTTGTTATTGTGTTGAGTGGTTGCGACAAAATTCGGGTAAAGTAGATGATTATTTGGACGTTTTAATAAGTAATTTGTACGATATGCGGAATGCGATAGTTCATGAATCATTTCCTGTTTTGGGATTGCCTGATTATAGCGAAAAGCATACGGCTGGGTCATTTTCTGCCTCATTAGTAGATGCATATCCAGTTAGTGATAATAAAAAATATTTTAGGAGTTACGAAGCCTATATTGATCCAGATAATTTTTTTGAAATTATAAAAAACTGTATAAAAAATTATTTGCTTTCTTAAAGATTATGTACATAAAAACTGATAATTTAGTTTTAAAGGTTTCAAAAAGCGTTGATCCGCAGAGATTAGATTTGGCCAAATACGATGATTTTTTAGACGAGCTTTGCGGACATCGGGAGTTCCAAAAAGAAGCCATACAAGAAGCAGTGC
>Ga0210016_1005510_pt1 | contig 10513 bp, 8 predicted proteins | sample CryGeyCG2014_300_FD_185454 | JGI IMG/M metagenome (GOLD analysis project Ga0210016, IMG submission 185454) | Groundwater microbial communities from aquifer - Crystal Geyser CG02_land_8/20/14_3.00 (SPAdes) (version 2) | ecosystem: Environmental > Aquatic > Deep subsurface > Groundwater | place...
CTTTCACAACATGCGCCGGAGCATGCGGTAGCCATGCAACCCCAATACGAATGGTTGGTTGATCTTGCGCAAGACGAAGAGATGCTCCTTGCCGGTATGCACCAAAAGACGCGCTATAATATACATCTTGCGGAAAAGAAGGGGGTGTGTGTTCAGAACATGCACAAGCAGGATTTTGAAAATGCATGGCAAGTATTTCAGCAAACAAGTGAACGCGGAAGCTATCACCTGCACACCAAATCGTATTATGGAAAGATGCTGGCTTTTGATGAGGCAAAATTAGTCGGCGCATACGACAAAGATATACTGCTCGCCGTAACACTTTTATGGACGTTTGGCGATATGGTCACTTATGTGCATGGCGCGTCTGATTACACGCAGCGCAACTTTATGGCGCCCTACCTTTTACATTGGGAAAATCTGAAACGAGCAAAAGCAATAGGAATGAAATGGTACAGTTTTGGTGGCGTTGCGCCTGATGATGATTTATCTCATTCTTGGCGTGGTATCACCCGATTTAAAAAAGGATTCGGCGGAAAGATGTATGCCTATCCGGGGACGTTTGATTTGGTTTTTGACAAAAATAAATATTGGCTTTATTGTGTAAGCAGAAAGATAAAAAATTCTTTGTAGCTGGTGAGTACTTGCATAGGAGGAGTGCTATGTGTATTTATGGTTCATTAAAACCAACTGTTTCAAATGTAGCTATTAGCAAATCAGTGGCACGTATCACGGTGCATTTGGAAATAGGCGACTTTGCGGAGTTCTGCCTCTACTTAAATGCAGATCGGAAAAATGTTGGTGTCGAACTCAATGTGCTTGAAATTGTACCGGTATATACTGAACGGTTTCCACAGGAAGAACATAGTCGTCTTTTGATCGCATTTACTTTTTTTGTGCAACGAGGATCAATTGAAGTGAGTGTAGTTTCCCCTTTGCTCCGCGAAGCCTCGGATAGACTTATGCGGCGCATACGCGCGACGGAGCAATGCCAGATTACTATTCGCTCATTATGTTCTGAAGAGACGAGAGGGGTAACGGCTATGCTAGCCGTTTCACGCTAATACCGCATTATTGTGGTATTTTTTTTGACGAAACAAACAGCGAATGGTACAGTTGACCCATGATAATTTTTGATGTGGGGAGAAAAATCATTCCCAAACCGTTTTTTCACGCACTGCAACCGTCGTGGCATTGGAGTTTGGCTTTTCTTGGCGCGCTGCTCTATGGCTTTCCCTCGCGCAAGCTGACGGTTATTGGCGTTACGGGCACTAAAGGTAAAACAACCACGTGCGTACTCTTGGCGCACGTGTTTGAAGCGGCGGGTTATAGAGTCGGCATGACCACAACCGCGCTTTTTCGTATTGCGGGGCGTGAGTGGCTAAACGACACCAAGCAAACGATGCAGGGTCGTTTTGCGATGCAAAAACTTTTGCGCCGTATGGTGCGGGAAGGGTGTACGGTAGCGATTATTGAAACCTCATCCCAAGCTATAAAGCAATTTCGCCATAAGTGGATTAATTATCAAACAGCGGTGCTGACGAATATATCACCCGAGCATATTGAATCGCACGGCAGTTTTGAAAAGTACCGCGCCGCAAAGGGCGAACTTTTTCGCGTGATTGGCAAACATACGCGATCCTTGAGCGTGGTCAATCTTGATGAAAAAGACGCGCGATATTTTTTGCACTTTCCAGCTAAGCAGAAAGTTGGCTTTACGCTTCATGGAAATATATCTCACCAAACAATAGTTCATAAAACAATAACCGCACAAAAAAAAGAAGTGTCAGAGAGACAAAGTACCTTTATGGTCGGAGATACGTCCTTTCATCTGCGCCTCGGCGGCATCTTTAATGTAGCGAATGCGCTTGCCACAATCGCAGTAGCGCAAGCGCACTGCATCCAAAACGAAGATATCCGGCAAGGCTTTGATGTGGTAGCAACTGTCCCCGGACGTATGGAATTTATTGACGAGGATCAGGATTTTACTGTGGTGGTGGATTACGCGCACGAGCCACGTTCACTGGAAGCGATCTACGCAGCTTTGCAAAGTACGACACGGGGAACACTTATCGCGGTACTGGGTGCGGCGGGAGGCGGGAGAGACAAGCAAAAGCGCAAAAGACTTGGTGAACTTGCAGCGCAGTACGCGGATCGCGTCATTATTACCGAGGAAGATCCGTATGATGAAAATCCTCGTGAGATCATGGATATGGTGGCGGAAGGCGCGAACTTTCAATCTGCAGACTTCGCAAGTCCTGCGGACTTGCGAAGTCTGCAGATTGAAAATAAAAAAAAGTTTCGCGGGCACAAAAAACAGCCGATTGATGTGAAAATTATTGAAGACCGCAAAGCAGCAATATATACGGCAATTACGGAAGCGAAAAAAGGCGATACGGTGGTTATTACCGGTAAGGGTTGTGAACCTTGGCTCATGCGCGCGAACGGCAAAAAAGTTCCCTGGGATGATCGGGAAATCGCGAGGGAAATATTGAGAAAACACGTACTTGACACGCATTTGAAATAGGTATACACTTAGTGAGCTAAATGGGTACCATAACAACGTTAATTTTGCAGGACTCTTGTATATATTGGAGAGTATAGGCGGAAATTCTTACAACTGTTGAGAATTTCGGCGTGGCCTCTCCTTCAACAAGGGAGGTTTTTTTACGCCACGAGAACTTTGACAATTGAAAACGTGACAGCAATCACATGTGAAATTTGAACTTTTGAGTTCAAATCTCTTTAATCGCCAATTTCAATTTCTTTGAAGGCAGCATTCTTTGAATCTGCTTTCACTTATGAGAGTTTGATCCTGGCTCAGGATGAACGCTGGCGGCATGACTAAGGCATGCAAGTCGAACGCCCCGATTTATCGGGGAGTGGCAAACGGGTGCGTAACACATTGGTAACCTGCCCCCTGCTGGGGAACAACTCCGCGAAAGCGGGGCTAATACCGCATAGTTTCGCTTATCATAAGATGAGTGAATAAAGCTATGGACATTGCAGTGTGCAAGAGTGCTTAGAAGCAATGAAAATAAACAAGTAGATGATAATTTTCATTGTCTTATAGAGCATTCTTGTATAGTGTAATGTCCATGGCGGAAGGGGAGGGGCCTATGGCCTATCAGCTTGTTGGTGAGGTAAAAGCTTACCAAGGCAATGACGGGTAGCGGGTGTGAGAGCACGACCCGCCTCACTGGGACTGAGACACTGCCCAGACTCCTACGGGAGGCTGCAGTCATGAATATTCCACAATGGCCGAAAGGCTGATGGAGCAATGCCGCGTGATCGAAGAAGCTTTTCGGAGTGTAAAGATCTTTTCTGTGGGAAGAATGCGTGACGGTACCACAGGAATAAGAGGTTGCTAACTCTGTGCCAGCAGCAGCGGTAATACAGAGACCTCAAGCGTTATCCGGATTTATTGGGCGTAAAGCGTCCGTAGGCGGTTTGATACGTTACTGGTTAAATCTTTGGGCTCAACCCAAAGACCGCCGGTAATACGGTCAAACTTGAGGCCGGGAGAGGTAAGCGGAATTGCCGGTGTAGTAGTAAAATGCGTTGATATCGGCAGGAACACCAAATGCGAAAGCAGCTTACTGGAACGGTTCTGACGCTCAGGGACGAAAGCGTGGGTAGCGAATGGGATTAGATACCCCAGTAGTCCACGCCGTAAACGATGGATACTAGGCATTGGAAGTATCGACCCTTTCAGTGTCGTTTACTCAAGGTAACCCCTTAAGTATCCCGCCTGGGGAGTACGAGCGCAAGCTTAAAACTCAAAGGAATTGACGGGAGCCCGCACAAGCGGTGGAGCATGTGGTTTAATTCGACGATAAGCGAGGAACCTTACCAAGGCTTGACATCTGGCTGCAAGCTCCTTAATCGGAGCCGCTTTCGAAGGTGCCAGACAGGTGCTGCATGGTTGTCGTCAGCTCGTGCCGTGAGGTGTATGGTTAAGTCCAGTAACGAGCGCAACCCTTACTCTATGTTACCCATTTCATAGAGAACTGCCCCGCACAACGGGGAGGAAGGCGGGGATGACGTCAAATCAGCATGGCTCTTACGCCTTGGGCTACACACGTGCTACAATGGCCGGTACAACGGGTCGCCAAACCGCAAGGTGGAGCTAACCCCTTAAAACCGGTCCCAGTTCGGATTGAGGGCTGAAACCCGCCCTCATGAAGTCGGAATCGCTAGTAAACGCGAATCAGCCTCGTCGCGTTGAATACGTTCCCGGGCTTTGTACACACCGCCCGTCACGTCAAGGAAGTTGGCAATACCCGAATGTCGCAGGTTTGCGGCAGAAGGTAGGGCTGATAACAGGGACGAAGTCGTAACAAGGCATCCGTAGCGGAAGCTGTGGATGGATCACCTCCTTTCTAGGAGATGAGATGTGCGCGTGCCGCAACCTCACGCAAAAAGCTTGCTTTTTGTATTGTGGTCACGCAGTACATATCAGTCGACCTGCCAAGCATAATCTTTTGTGCACACGTTGTTGTACGGAGGATTGGCAGGATCGCTACATCTTTATGGTGTAGCGGTACAATGCATATATTCTATGCAACAAGTTTTTTCTGAAGTTGGCATAGTGTGATTGCGTCACGTTTTCAGTTGATCAAAACAAATCCGCCTCTACGAGGCGGATTTGTTGTATACAAAAATTTCCCCGGCATTGCGCTTGCAGTGCCGGGGAAAAGAGGAACAAGGGGGGGCATTACGGCCGAACGATGATGTCGGCCGTTTCTAGCAGCGGCTCCCGCATAACGGGAGCCGCAATGTTTACGATACACCCGCATCTGTCCGTAACGGTGCGGGTTGCGGTGTCGTACCACAACAACTCCACCCTCGGTGGTATCGGTCCGTGCTGAATGTACCGCACACCCCCATGGAAATGCGATGCAATTTCCAAGATCTCTTCCGACAGATATGTCGGGTTCGGCAACACTGGCGCGGTTTCCGCGGGGGAGAGCGGGTAGCGTACGATTATTAATAGAGCCATCTCTTTCTCCTCTGTGCTAAAAAAAACCCATTGTGAGTGTACAAAAAACTTGCACACATAATGCTACATTTCTAAAAATTTGTCAATTATTTGCCGTGGTTTTATTTTTTCCAAAAACGTAATTTTGTATGTGTACCCGAGTAGTGAACGGCAATATCTGCAAGGTAGAGCAGGGTTGCTATGATGATGAAGATAGAGAATTGCTTAAAAAGCTCGGATGCCCCGCGTCTCCAAAATAGGTAAGCGCGCATACAAGGGGAGTGATACCGGCTACCGTTGCCAGAATAAAATGCCAGAAGCGAAGGTGCAGTACTCCCGCAACATAGGGAATCAGATCAAATGACATTAACGGATTGAGTCGCAAAAGAAAAATACCCCAACTTCCTTTTGTGTGCAGATAATTTTCAAATCGCGATGGTTTGCTTGAGGAAATTTGCTTGCACAAGAACATGCCTCCAAGATAAGCAATCGCCGATCCCAGCGCATTGCCGATAAGGATGTAAACAGTGCCCACGATCGGGTTGAACAAAATACCGCCCAAAGGATGGATGAGCAGGCCTGGTATGAAGCCTATCACCACCTCAATGATGATAAAAAAAATAAAGACAAAACTTGCAACTAAAAAATATTCTCCGCCAAGCTTCGCGCCAAACGCCTCCGCGTTATGGTGGAGCAGTTGATACGTCGTGCCCTTTAACCCATAATCAAATACAGTCCATGTTGCGAGCAGGAGAAAGAGGGCATTATTTATTTTGAGCAAGAGTGGTGAGAGTTCTGCATGGCGCAAGTATAGCAATTTTACAATTTTTTAGTTATTTTTGCCAAGCTGCGCATACAGGTTGACCAACATTTTGCTTCTTGCTATAGTGTGGGAGTTCGCGGGCATGTAGCTCAGGTGGTTAGAGCGCAGCTCTGATAAAGCTGAGGTCGATGGTTCGAGTCCATCCATGCCCACCAGCCGAGGTAGCTCAGTGGTAGAGCGAAGGACTGAAAATCCTTGCGTCGGCAGTTCAATTCTGCCCCTCGGCACCACACAACAACACGCACACTGCCAGTGTTGTTTTGTTTTTGTACTTGTGGTAACGTTTGAGAGTGGTGAACTGGCGTTCACCTCTTTGACGGGGTGTGGCGCAGTTGGCTAGCGCGCCTGCTTTGGGAGCAGGAGGCCGCGGGTTCAAGTCCCGCCACCCCGACCAGCTTAAACTTTTTTCAAATTCAGAGGTGATTGGTTGCTCGCTCGCTCCTCACCTCGTTCAGTAATTGCGACCAAGTTAAAAATTCTATCAAGAGTGATGGAGAACGCAAACAGTTTTGCGTTCTTACTTTTTTAACGACGGAACTTCACTTGCGCTCTTTTTGGTGGTTCTGGAATTTTTGCTGTCAGCCTTTCATGGCGCGACCTCGGTGCTGCAAGGCATATTCATATTTGGTGGAATGGTTGGGGGGGGGTATCGTGTTTGGCATTTTTATGGGTGGTATATTTTTTAAACTGCTGGAGTATGCCAAACATGAATATGCGCAGATGACGCTCACCATGGTTGTGGCACATCTCACGTTTATCATCAGTTATCTGTTTTCAGATAATATTACACTCTTCGGCATGCCCGTGTACCCTTCATCCATTATTGCCACCACGATCGCGTTGCTGGTTGTCGGAAATTATGGGCGCTATAAAATGTCGCCGCGCATTGAAGAGTATACGGAACGGTTTTTGGATTACTTCGCTTTTACCGCAAATTCACTCGTTTTTCTTTTGCTGGGATTGTTGCTTTCCGCTATCCCGATTCATTTCGGGCTTCTCGTTCTCCCCATGGTTGTTGCCGTAGTATGCGTTGCGCTCGCACGGGCCGTTTCCATCTATCCGATCGCGAGATTGCTCAACATGATGAAACGGGAAGAGCCAATCCCTACTTCCTGCAACATTTGTTGGCATGGGGAAGTCTGCGCGCCGCACTTGCGGTTACTATGGTACTGTTCATACCCGAGGATTTTACGCCGCAAGGGTGGCACGCGGTGCTCTCGGTGCGCGAATTTCTGACGGCACTGACCATCGGCTGCATCTACTTTACCCTTTTGTTAAAGCGCCGACTATGGAACCGCTCATGCGGCGGCTGAAACTGCAAGAGCTCAAGCCATACGAGGAAATTGAATACTACGAGGGCAAAGCGATTATTTATGTGCGCGTTCTTGCGGATCTCGCCAAATTTTTTGAAAGAGGGTATATTGATAAACGCTTGTATAAAAAAATGCAGCAACGCTTTGCAGAGCGCTATGCGGATTCATGCACACACTATTCGCAAGTTGTGGAAAAGGATGAGCACGTGGTTAGCAACGTACTGCGCCTCTATGCCATTGGCATAGAAAAACAATCCGTACGCAATCTCTTTGCGTACAACGAGGTTTCCGAACAGGTGTATAAAAAAGTGCTCAATAAACTGAATATCCAGCTTGAACAAATTGAAAAAGGTTATACGGACATCCAGCCGTTTGAAGAAATTATTCAGATTGACTGGTTTGAATGGCTGCTGCGCGGCATGCGGAAAATTTTTCACACAAAAAAAATGAAAAATCAGCACGCGCGATTGAATAAATATATGTACTTTCGCGCGCTGGCTATCACAGCTCGTAAAGTGCAAAAAGAACTCGCGCGACTTGATATCTAGGAAAATTTCGGCAGCGCCAAGCAGGCTATGTTTAAGGAAATACTTGATCTCTATGCGTATTTTGAAGAACAATCAACACTGCACGCGGAAGCACTCATTGTCCAGCATCCATTTTTAGAGGAACTCAAAGAAAACTTTGTGCTGCGCGGTATCTTTAAGAAAGAAGAAAAAGCATTACACGATTTGGTGGAAAAAGAAATGGTTACGCCAAAAATCGCACTTGCGATTTTGGATGATTTACGTTGTGAAACAGCTGTGCGCATGCACAAAGAATAAAAAACCGCTTCAAGCGAAGCGGCGGGGAACGATAATGCGGCGAGATACGGCGGGAGTGCTAGAGGGCAATCAGCCATCGGGCATGGAGTTACGTATACGGCACTCTGTACCACAAGCAAAAAACGATAGGCTTGTTTTACTGGGGATTGGTGGGAACTGTGCCAGGTGTATTCCAACAGCACAATGCCGAAGCCATCCAATGCCAACTTTGCACCAATGAGTTCCGCAATACCCCATTTTCTCACATTTTCCATTTTCTCATTTTCTATTTTCCCGTTCACAATCATCAACGGTTTTTCTCTGTACATCAACCAGTCGTGCTGTCTGTGTGGCAGATAAATCTTCACAGAAAAACTGCAAAATTTTATTGATCTTCTGTTTGCTTAACCGTGTATATTTTACGAGCACTTCTAGATGATAGCAGTTATTTTGCTACTCTAGTGCCAAGAAAAAATAAGGGGTTTTTATGAGATTGACTTGCAAAATTCGGTGATATTGCCAATAATACGATTATTAAAGTTGAGTAGGGCGAGAACATAAATTCTGCACTTAGTACTTTGAAGAAAATTGCAAAGGTCTTGATGTTAATATCCTTGATGAGACGTTAACGTAACCAAGTTTTATGGATACGCAAAATTCACAATCTAATACTTTAGCCAAAGTTGGAGTAATAGTCGTGATATCTTTGATTTTGGGTTTGTTTTTTGATTATTTTTTCTATGGCAAAATCCCAGGCGTTGCCTTTCCACTTTATATTATTCTTGTCGTGGCGGGGCTTTTTACTACCGCAAGCATCCTCAAAAAGCAGATAAATAATGAGGTTATTTGGCTTTTAGTTCCACTTATATTTTTCAGTACAATGGTCTTTGTTCGTTCAAGCTACTTGCTTACGTTTTTGAATGTAGTTGCTTCTTTGTTGCTATTGCTTGTCATTGCCGAAGTATCATTTGGCAAGAAAATAAAAGACTTTTTGGTTGGACATTACATAAAAATCTTTTTTCTTCCTTTTAAGTTTATTCGTCCATTATTTCAAACATTGTCTGATTTATTCCCTTTATATGGAGTGAGTAATGACCAAAAAGTTTTATTACAAATCATAAAAGGTACCGTAATGGCTATACCTGCCTTATTCGTCTTTCTATTGCTTTTCTCTTCGGCGGATTTAATTTTTCAGAAATATGTTTCGGACTTAATTACCATTGATATTGAATCCGAGACAGTTATTAGGTCTATTTTGGTTTTCATCGTGACGCTTATCTATATCGGGGCATACTCCTATACTTTCAGAAAAACAAAAAATCAAATCATCGCGCAACAAAATAGTAAAACATATAGTGTTGGGCATATAGATAGCTTTATAATGCTTGGTTCAGTCAATATTCTGTTTTTCATCTTTGTTCTTGTTCAACTAACATATCTTTTTTATGGCGAGAGCAACATTTCCTCTCAAGGATTTACCTATGCCGAATATGCTCGTCGAGGATTTTTTGAACTAATAGCAGTAGCAATTATTTCTTTGTTATTGCTTCTAACTACTGAAAAATACATTACCAAAAAAGAAAATGATCACACGCTTGGGTTCAAGATATTAAGCACTGTGTTAGTTAGCCAGGTAATTTTAATAATGATGTCTGCTTTCACGCGTTTGTCATTCTATGAGGAAGCATACGGTTTTACAACCTTACGATTATATAGCCACGCCTTTATTATTTTGTTGGTGATTATTTTTTGTTTGTTGCTCCATAAAATCTATAAGGATAAAAGAGAAAACTCTTTTGCTTTCCGAGTTTTTATTTCAGTCGTTTTATTTTTAGCTGTAATGAACCTTTTTAATCCCGATGCATTTATCGCGCGCCGCAATATTGAACGATTCACTACCACGGGGAAACTCGATGTTTATTATTTGAGCAGCCTTTCGGACGATGCTACATCTAATACCATAAAGGTATTAGATGTAGCAAATGAGGATTTAAGAAAAAGTTTTGCTCGCGAATTATACTGGCGCATTAAAAAAAACGACTCTCTTTATTTTTCTCAATGGCAATCGTTGAATGTATCACGGATGAGAGCAAAGAAAATTCTTGATTCAAGAATTCAAGAGTTAGAGCAACACAAGGATTATCAGCTTCGTTAGAACGAAACTCTGCGATTTTGCCTCGACGAAGTCTTCCACCGTGCCATATCCGAAAAATCTACCGGGCTTTATGTTTAATTGGGAATGAATGTTTCTACAAAGGTCTGTCATCCGCTTCTTTGTTTTTGTACAATCAAAACGCTGTCAGTTATTCGTCTCAAGAGCGCGGGCTTATACAGGAGCTTTTGTTTTTTGGTATTTGGTTGTAGAATGACAGGGCGAATATAATGAAATAAACGGTAACGGGTCGTAGTACAACGGTAGTATGCACGATTCGGGTTCGTGTGATCCGAGTTCGATTCTCGGCGGCCCGACCAATTCAGACATTCTGAAAATTGAGGAGCATTTGGTTGCTCGCTCGCCCCGCCGGAGTTTATCCCGCACGGCGATGCGGGAGCGGGTCTCGCTTCGCAAAAAGCCCTGTATTTCGGAATTAAA
>Ga0210016_1005512_pt1 | contig 10511 bp, 8 predicted proteins | sample CryGeyCG2014_300_FD_185454 | JGI IMG/M metagenome (GOLD analysis project Ga0210016, IMG submission 185454) | Groundwater microbial communities from aquifer - Crystal Geyser CG02_land_8/20/14_3.00 (SPAdes) (version 2) | ecosystem: Environmental > Aquatic > Deep subsurface > Groundwater | place...
ATAATATTTCGGCCGAACTGGCGCCAACAGATGAAACCATTGGCAAAAGAATCCGTGAAGCCGAACTTCAGAAAATTCCCTACATTCTCGTCGTCGGCGACAGAGAAGAAAAAAGCGATTCGGTTGCAGTTAGAACCCGCGGCAAAAATGTCATTAGTAGTCAAAAACTTTCTGATTTTCTTCAAAAAATCCAAAAAGAGATTACAAATAAAGAATAATAAAATATAGTTTTCTGAAGCTTCCGATGCCAAAAATTATCGTTATTTTGGGGCCGACGGCCTCGGGAAAAAGCACGCTGGCGGTAAAAATCGCCAAAAAATTTGGTGGCGAGATTATTTCGGCTGATTCGCGACAAGTTTACAAAGGAATGGATATCGGCACTGGTAAAGTTACCAAAAAAGAAATGGCGAAAATCCCCCATCATCTTCTGGATGTAGCCAGCCCAAAGAAACAATTTACTGTTGCCCAGTACAAAAAACTATCGGAAAAAGCAATCAAAAAAATTCACAGTCACGGAAAAATTCCCATTATCTGTGGCGGCACAGGATTTTATATTCAAACTATCACAGATAATATAGCGATTCCGAAAGTCAAACCAGACGCCAAACTAAGAGCCGAATTGGAAAAAAAATCCGCAAAAGAATTATTTAACCGGCTGAAAAAATTGGATCCGCGGCGAGCTAAAAATATAGATAAAAACAACCGTCGCCGTTTAATCAGGGCTCTAGAAATAGTTATTAAATCTGGGAAAAAAATACCCATATTAAAATCCGAGCCAAAATGCGAAGCATTAATAATCGGCATTAAGCACAACTCAAAAGAATTAAAAGAATTAATAAAAACGCGGCTTTTTAAAAGATTAAAACAAGGAATGGTTAAAGAAATTATAAATTTAAAAAAATCCGGGTTAAGCTGGAAGCGGCTTGAAGATTTTGGTCTTGAATATCGCTATGTCGCTTATTATCTCCAAAATAAACTGTCTTACAATGAAATGGTTGGAAAATTACAAAAAGAAATAGAACATTATGCTAAGCGCCAGATGACCTGGTTCAAAAAAGATAAAAGAATCCGCTGGATTACGGATTTGAGACAAGCCACAAAATTAATCAAAGAATTTTTAAACAAATAATCATTTTCCGAAGCTTATGAAAGCATTTTAGCATGGTTTCGAATTGCATGTTTACAGCCGATCGGAAATAAACATGCAATTTGAATAAAATGCTTTCATCGGACAGTGAGAGTCGCCGCTGGGTGGCCGAGCGCGCGAGGAAAATTATTATTTGGTTATTTAAGCAATTTTTTCAAAATATCGGAGATGATTTTCGGGCTGGCTTTGCCGCGGGTTTCGCGCATAATTTGGCCGATTAAAAATTGCAAAGATGTTTCTTTACCTTGTTTATAATCTAAAACTGCCCCTTGGTTCTCGTTTATTATTTTTGAAGCAATTTTTTCAAGTTCGTTGATGTCTTGAACTTGAGTTAAATCTTTTTCACCTATTATCAAAGAAGGGTCCTTGCCGGTTGCCCACATTTCTTTAAGAACTTCTTTAGCGGCGCGAGAAGTTATAACGCCTCGGTGGATTAATCCAACCCATTCGGCAAAATCTTCAGCGCTAATTCTTATATCGTCAACTTTAGCTGAAGCTTCATTTAAAAACCCCAAAAAATCGCTTAAAAGATAGTTAGCTGCTAAATTTATAAGCGTTTGTTTTTCATCCCCCACCCTTATTTCACAAGGGTGGGGGATAAATTCGCTCACAACATTTTCAAAAAAACCGGCTAATTTTTCATCATTAACTAAAATGTTAATTTGAGGACTAGTTAAACCATATTGTTTTTTGAAACGATCGCGTTTATCCTGGGGCAATTCTCCTAATGTTGTTTTAAGCTTCTCAACTAATCCGAAATCAATTTTTAAAGGCGGCAAATCCGGCTCCGGAAAATAACGGTAATCATGCGATTCCTCTTTAATTCTTTGCAATACTGTTTCTCCCTTCGACTCATTCCAGCCGCGCGTTTCCTGAATAATTTTTTTGCCAGATTCAAGAAGTTTCGCCTGCCGCTTAATTTCATAATCAATGGCATTGCGCGCCGCTTTAAAAGAATTTAAATTTTTAATTTCAACCTTGGTCCCTAAATTGGAGCTTGGAGCTTGGAGCTTGGAGCTTGGCGGTCGAAGCGATAAATTCGCTTCGATCCGCAACTGTCCCTTTTCCATATCAGCATCAGAAACTCCAAGATAGCGCAATATCAACTGCAGTTCCTCCGCAAAAGCGCTGACTTCTTCTCCGGAATTTAAATCCGGCTCGGTCACAAGCTCCATTAAGGGCACGCCGGCCCTATTAAAATCAACTAATGAATGGCCAATATGGCCAAAATGAATAAGCCGGCCGGTATCTTCTTCAAGATGAATTCGTCTTATTTTAATTTCTTTATTAAAACCCGGGACATTTAACGCGCCTCCCACACAAATCGGATTATCATACTGGGAAATCTGATATCCTTTCGGCAGATCGGGATAAAAATAATTTTTTCTATCCCACTTGGTGATTTCTGAAATTTTGCTCTTTAAAGCCAGGCCAACTTTGATAACTCTATTAACCGCTTCTCGATTAATAACTGGCAAAGTTCCCGGTTGACCAGTGCAAATCGGACAAATATTAACATTAGGATGGCGTTCATCCGGATTATTTTTGCAGGCGCAGAACATCTTGGTTTTCGTCTTCAGCTCTGCATGTATTTCCAAGCCAATAACCGGTTCGTATTTCATATACTTCTAAAATAGCATAAACATCTTAAAATAAAAAACGGCAAAGTTCTTTTCCGAAGCTTATGAAAGCATTTTAGCATGGCCCCCGCCTTGGCGGGGTAAAATGCTTTCATCGGACAGCGAGAGTCGCCGCTGGGCGACCGAGCGCGCAAGCCCCGTATAACAACAAGTTGTATACGGGGCGAGGAAAAGAATTTTGTTGTTTTTTTACTTCTGAATTTCTATTCCCATTGAGCGGGCGGTGCCCATAACAATTTTTTCCGCTGCGGCTAGATTATTAGCATTTAAATCAACAAGTTTTTTTTCAGCGATTTCTCGAATTTGAACCATAGTGACTTTTCCTACCTTCTGTTTTTTGGAACTGCCACTTCCTTTCTCAATGCCGGCTGCTTTTTTTAGAAGCGCTGCCGCCGGCGAAGTTTTAAATTTCAAATCAAAGGTTTTGTCTTCATAAACCGTAATTACAACCGGAATAATATCGCCGGCTATATCTTTGGTGGCCGCATTAAACTTATTTATAAATTCGCCGATATTGAGGCCGTGCGGACCCAAAGCCGTACCAACCGGGGGCTGCGCTGTTGCCGCTCCGGCCGGAATCTGAATCTTTATAATTGTTTTTATTTTCTTTACCATAAATTTCTAAAAATGAAATTTTTATAACTTCTTAATCTGCAATGAGTCAAGCTCTACTGCCGTTTCGCGGCCAAACATTGAAATTAAAACTTTAACTTTGCCGCGCTCTTCATCAATTTCACTGACTTTGCCATCAAAATCTTTAAACGGGCCATCAATGATTTTTATCGGATCGCCAACCGAAAATTCAATTTTGTATTTTGATTCGGTGCCGCCCATCCGTTTTTGCAGTTCTTTCATTTCTTCTTCAGACACCGGAATCGGCATTGTACCCGAACCAATGAAGCCAGTGACACGAGGAGTGTTTCGCACTACGTACCAGGAATCATCGGTAACGATCATTTCAACTAAAACATAACCCGGATAAATTTTTTCTTCAATAACTCGCCGTTTGCCATTTTTAATTTTAATTTTCTTTTCTTTGGGTACCAAAACATTAAAAATCTTGTCCTGGATATCCAAGGACTCAATTCTCTGCTTCAGGTTGCGTACTACCGCGTCTTCATAACCGGAATAAGTATGAAGCACATACCAATTTCTTCCTTGTGATTGCTGTTTTGCCATATATTATCTAAATAAGAAAAAATTTAACCCCAAATTAAAAATATAATCAAGGGCGCCCAAAAATGCTGCCACAATAGCAGACACGCCAATAACCACCAGAGTATAATTAACAGTCTGGTTTTTTGTCGGCCAATTAACCTTGCTCATTTCGATTTTGACTTCCTTAAAATAATTTTTTATCCGTTCTAAATAACTCATAAAAGGGTTGTAGAGTACCAAACAATAAATTAAATGTCAAGGTTTTTAACCGCCTTGGCGTGCGTTTGGATAAATCTTTTGCGCGGAGCAACTTCATCGCCCATCAGAATGTCAAAAATCTTGTCGGCCTTTTCAGCGTCTTCAACCATAACCTGTTTCATTGACCTGTTTTCCGGGTCCATTGTGGTCTCCCATAATTGTCCCGGATTCATTTCGCCCAAGCCCTTATAACGCTGAATATTAGGGTTTAGTATTTTATCTTTTTTAAATGTCCTTAAAATTTCCTCCTTGTCTTCTTCGGTATAGACATACTCCGCTCTTTTGCCGCTTGAGATTTTATAAAGCGGCGGCTGGGCAATATAAATGTGGCCCTGATTTATTAATTCGGGAAAATAGCGGAAGAACAAAGTCAAAAGCAGTGTCCTAATATGAGCGCCGTCAACATCGGCATCGGTCATAATAATAACCCGATGATAGCGCAATTTGGAAATATCAAACTCCTCGGCAATGGCCGTGCCAAGTGCAATAACTAAAGCCCTGATTTCTTTAAACGCCAAAATTTTATCAATTCTGGCTTTTTCAACATTCAAAATTTTGCCGCGCAAAGGCAGAATCGCCTGAAATTTTCTGTCGCGACCTTGCTTCGCCGAGCCGCCGGCGCTGTCGCCTTCAACAATAAAAATTTCTGATTCGGCCGGGTTGTTGCTTGAACAATCGGCCAGTTTTCCTGGCAAGGCCAATCCTTCCAAAATGCCTTTTCTTAAAACCGTTTCCCGCGCTGCTTTGGCCGCTTTTCTGGCTTTTGACGCCAAAATTGTTTTCCCCAAAATTTTTCTGGCATCAACCGGGTTTTTTTCAAGCCATTCAGATAAAGTTTCACCAATAACTACTTCAACAGCAGTTCTGGCTTCAGGATTTCCCAAGCGGGCCTTAGTCTGACCTTCAAACTGCGGCTCGCTAAGTTTAACGCTCAAAACAACAGAAAGGCCTTCCCTAACATCATCACCGGTAAGGTTTTCCTCCGATTCCTTAAGATATCCATTTTTCCTAGCATAATCGTTTAAAGTGCGGGTTAAAGCTGTTCGAAAGCCAGTAAGATGCATGCCACCCTCGCCGGTGTGAATATTATTGGCAAAGCTTAATTCTTCCGGCTGGATATCCTCGGTGTATTGAAAAGCGGCCTCAACCAAGATATTATCAATGTTTTTTGAAGCGTAAAAGATATTATCGTGAATTGGTTTTTCGCCGTTCACTAAAAATTTAACAAAAGATATGATACCGCCCTCAAAATAAAAAACATAAGAAGTGGAAATTTTTTCTCTTTCATCGCGAAAAACAATTCTGACGCCGCGGGTTAAATAGGTCTGTTCCCGTAAATGTTCTAAAATTCTTTTACTGTCATATTTAATTTCTTTAAAAACCTCCGGATCAGGGTCAAAAGTAATAGTGGTGCCGGTTTTCTTGCAAGTGCCATTTTTTTTGACTTTGGTTTTAGCGACGCCTCTTTCATATTCCTGCGCCCAAAGATAACCATCGCGGCAAACTTCAGCTTTAAGCCAGCGCGAAAGGGCGTTAACCACCGAAACGCCGACACCGTGCAAACCACCGGAAACTTTATACGATTTGCCGCCAAATTTGCCGCCGGCATGAAGCGTCGTCATCACCGTTTCCAGCGCCGATTTCTTTGTCTGTTTGTGCATCTCAACTGGAATACCTCGGCCGTCATCAATTACTTTAACTTTATTATCAGGAAGAAGCGCCACTTCAATATTTTTGGCATAACCGGCCATGGCTTCATCAATAGAATTATCAACCACTTCCCAAATTAAATGATGTAGGCCGTCAACGCCAGTTGAGCCAATGTACATCCCGGGCCGTTTTCTGACGGGTTCAAGTCCTTCCAAAACATAAATATCTTTGGCGGTATAGCTTGTTTCTTTCTTGCCCTCCATAGCTTTAGCGACGGAGGGTTTTCTTTTATCTGATTTCGGCATTGAGTTCTTTAATCAAAGCGTTTTTAATCTTTTCTTCCTCGCGGCGGACTTCCTCATCCGTTAATGTATGATCAGTTTGATAAACAATATGAAAAGCCAAATTTTTCCTACCTTCGGGAAGTTCTTCGCCTTCGTAGTAATCAAATAAATCCACGTCCTCAACCAGATCGGCGCCCGCTCCATAAATTACATTCAAAACTTCACTTACTCGCGTTTCTCTACTAACCAAAATGGCAATGTCTCTAATAACCGCCGGATATTTAGAAATCGGAGAAAACTCTCTTTCCTCTTCTGCGATTTTAGTAAGCTTTTCAAAATCCAAATTAAACATCACCACTCGGCCGGGAATATCCAAGACCGCAAGCATTGCTGGATTAATTTCGCCAATTATGCCCAAGGAATCTTTATTATACCTGACATAAGCAACGCGGCCGGGATGCCACCATTTGCCGGAAATTACCGGATCATACCAACAATCTGAAATTCCTAAATTTTCAAACAAAACATCAAGGTCGCCTTTCATTTCAAAAAATCTTCTGCCGGTCACAGTTTCTTTGCTGTTTTTCACAGCGTATATGCCTGCTAAATAAAGTTTTTCACTTGGAACCTTAGCTCTTTTAAAAACTTTTCCTATTTCAAAAAACTTCACTCCTTCAAAAAAACGAAAATTGTTTTTTACGTTTTTTAAAAGATTAAAAGTCAATTCCGGCCTCAAATATTTAAAATCTTCGCTTATGGGATTTTGAATTTCTATGAGCTCTTTTTCATCGCCTTCATTTACATCCTTACTGCCAATAAAAGAATAATTATAAACTTCACTAAAACCAACGCCCGTTAAAATATTTCTTGTTTTATCAATTAGAAACTTAAAATCGTTTTCTTCCGGAATGATTATAGCCGCCATCGGCATTTTGCTTTTAAGATGCATATAACCGTAAAGCCGGGCAACCTCTTCAATCAGGTCTTCTTGGCGTTCCAAATCAAGCCGGATGGTCGGGACAGTGACTAAAAATAAGTTTTTGCCGGCAACTTTAACTTTTGCTCCCAATGATTCCAATGTTTTTTTAACAAATTCCGGTTTGATACTTTCGCCGACTAAGCTATTCAAATATTCTAAATTTAATTTAATCGTTCTCGACAGGAATTTTTTCGGATAAATATTAATATTACCACCGGCGATTTTGGCTCCATGAATAATTTCCTGGATTAAAGCGCAAGCTCGATTCAATCCAAATTCGGCCAAATTCGGATCAATACCACAAGAAAAGCGAATTGCCGCGTCGGTATTGAGCCCTAAAATCCGGCTGGTTCGCCTTATGCCCGATGGTTCAAAATTAGCTGATTCAATAACAATTCGTTTGGTTTTTTCAGAAACCCCGGTCTCTAAGCCGCCTTTAATTCCGGCTATGGCCACCGGCTTTTGGCCGTCGGCAATCACTAAAATATCTTCATTTAAATCGTATTTGCCGCCATCAAGCGTGTTTATTTTTTCGCCTTTTTGGGCTTTTCTCACAATAATTCTTTTCCCCTCCAATTTGTCATAATCAAAAACATGCATCGGCTGGCCGGTTTCAAGCATTATGTAATTTAAAATATCAACAATATTATTGTGCGGTTTTATATTAAACTTTTTAAGCTCATCTTGCAGCCACTTTGGTGAAGGCCCTAATTTAATGTCAAACAAAACTTTGGCAATATAGCGGGGGCACAAAGTTTCATCAATAATATTAACCGATATGAAATTACTTGATTTAATTTTTGAATCTTCCAAAAAATCGGTTTTTAATTTTTTCAGAGATTTTTTTGTTAATAAAGCAATCTCTTTCGCCAAACCATAATGAGACAGCGAATCATGAGCGCGATTGGGTAAAATATCAACATCCAAAATTGTATCACCTGCCTGCACAAGCAGGCTGCCAATTTTGCCAGAAACACTTGTTTCAAAAGAATATAAAGTTAATAATTCTGCCAATTTTTCAGGCGAGAGTTTAATGTCAATATATTTTTTTAACCAATTATATGAAAACTTCATTTTAAAACTGTTTTAAGAATCTAAAATCGCTTGAATAAAAAAGCCGGATATCATTTATGCCATAACAAAGCATGGTCAGGCGCTCTAAACCCATGCCGAAGGCAAAGCCCTGCCAATCGCTGGGAACGTAACCTGCGGCTTCAAAAACTTTAGGATGAACCATACCGGCTCCGGCCACTTCAAGCCATTTGGGATTGGAGCCCAGCCTGATATCAACCTCAATTCCGGGCTCAACAAATGGAAAATATCCCGGCCTGAATCTAACTTCAACCTTTTTATTTTCAAAAAATTTTTTAAAGAATTCCTCAAATACTGCTTTTAAGTTAGCCAAAGAAATGTTTTTATCAACCATTAAACTTTCAATCTGATGAAATTGGATTTCATGAGAAGCGTCGGTGGCTTCATATCTGTAAACCCGGCCGGGGACAATAATTCTGAAGGGCGGATTGTTCTTTTCCATATAACGAACCTGCATTGGACTGGTGTGAGTTCTAAGCAGTAAATGATTTTTGGGATTTGGGATTTGCTTGTCCGCCAAAGCCTTGGCGTAGGCGGAGGATTTGGGATTTTTCAACCAGAATGTGTCCTGCATATCCCGGGCCGGATGATTTTGCGGGATATTTAAAGCATTAAAGTTATAATATTCGCTTTCAATTTCCGGGCCAAAAACAATTGAAAACCCCATTGATTGAAAAATATCTTCAATCCGGCGTTCAACTTTCGTCAAAGGATGAAGATGGCCCAAAGAAAGGCCCCGGCCGGGCATAGAGACATCAACTCCTTCACTCCTAAGTTTTTCTTCAATAATTTCGTCTTTTAATTTATGTAATCTTTCATCGATTAATGTTTCTAAATCATTTCTTACAGAATTAAGACGGCGGCCAATATGAGCTTTTGACTCTTCAGACATCTTTGGGAGTTCTTTAATGAGATTATTAAATTCGCCTTTGCGACCAAGGTATTTAATCCTTATCCTTTCAAGTTGCGATAAATCAAGCGTTTGATTTATCGCCTCTTTCGCCTCTTTTTCTAAAATATTTATTTTTTCCTCAAAATTATCAACTGCCATAAGAAGAGCGTTAGACAGATTAGGCCTATTGCAAAACTCGCATACAAAACAACAACGCCAAGCCTGCCGGTACTTTTAGGATTGGTAAAAAAAATAATGCTTAAAAAAGAAGCCCAAGTCAGGACATTTGCGAAAATTAAGGCGATGAAACGGGCCTGCCTACTGTCTTTTAACATACAAGAATTATATCAAAATTTTAAGATAAAAGCAAAGATTGATTTTTTGGCAAATACTGGTATAATTTAGGCGCGGGGTAGAGCAGTCTGGTAGCTCGCAGGGCCCATAACCCTGAGGTCGTTGGTTCAAATCCAACCCCCGCAACATAAATTTTTGCCGATGTAGCTCAGTGGCAGAGCGGACGTTTCATAAGCGTTAGGTCGCAGGTTCGATCCCTGCCATCGGCACCGAAATTTAAAAATATGCGGTGGTAGCTTAGCCCGGTTTAAAGCGCCTCCCTGTCACGGAGGAGATCAAGGGTTCAAATCCCTTTCACCGCGCAAAATTTCTTTAATCCATAAACTCCAATTCCTTCAGCGCTTTTTCGTATGCCTTAACACCGAATTCTATTTCGTTTCTGGTTATGGGATATTCGTGATTATGAACAATGGTATTTCTTGATTTATGCGCCTGCCAAACTTCATCTATATTGGAAATCTGGGAAGAATCAAGGTATTTTAACCGGTCAGCCATTGATTCTCCGGGAAGCCGCATCTGTTTTAATAAATCGTCAAAAAGATTGTCAGCTTCTATTAAAGCCAACCGTAAATTGGCTTCGTCGTTTTTATTTAAGCGCAATAAAATTTTCTGCCAAGATTTATTTAATTGCCTTTTTGGAAAAGCGGTGGTTAGCAAAAAATTGCCAACGGTTTTTAACAACTTATCAATTAACTGTAGTTTAATAATTACAAGCACAACCAAACTGCCGAAAATTAATGTCAAAAAAACCCCCAGCCACTTAATATCGGCAACCCACATTGAGTTGCCGATATCGGTAACATAGAATTGCAAACTGCCTGTTAAATTTATCATCTTGTCAATCATGTCATTTCTTTTATTAATTGTTCTACGATTTTAGCAATTTTAAGAAGTTTTACATCGTCAAAATTTTTTCCAATTAATTGGAGTCCGACGGGCAAACCCTGCTCGTTTGCAACGGGGATAGAAATGCCGGGAACTCCAGCCAGATTGACTGAAACGGTATAAACATCGGCTAAATACATTGACAAAGGATCTTGAGTTTTTTCGCCAAATT
>Ga0210016_1005515_pt1 | contig 10506 bp, 10 predicted proteins | sample CryGeyCG2014_300_FD_185454 | JGI IMG/M metagenome (GOLD analysis project Ga0210016, IMG submission 185454) | Groundwater microbial communities from aquifer - Crystal Geyser CG02_land_8/20/14_3.00 (SPAdes) (version 2) | ecosystem: Environmental > Aquatic > Deep subsurface > Groundwater | place...
CGGAAATCAATCATCGTCCCAGAAAGAGATTGGGATATCTAACTCCTTATGAAGTATTTTATGAAAAAAATTGAAAAAATGTTAAAATCTGAAAACGACGATGTTGCACTTCAGAATAGAATTCTAGGTAGAAGTATTGACATGAATACATTAAAGTTGTAATATAAAGGGAATATGAACGAATTTGTAACAGCACCATTTCAAGATAATCCATCGACATGTGCATCTCATAGAAGCAGTGTGGTTTTTGGCGCGGAAACAGCTGTCCCTGATTCTAGCCTTGGAGAATGGAAAATCGAAAAAAATATAAGTTCTTCCGCCAATAATCAAGATAATGTTTCAACCTCAAATAATAGCGGGTCTAGTGAGTCGATGTGGGTATTGCAGGTGCAACCCGATCCAAGATTTGATTATGAGGGTATAAATAATAGTGATGCTTGTTTGAATGAAATGGAGAGAATTGGAATTATCAGATTGGCATTTGAAAATTGTTATCTAATTCCTGGAGCGCATTTCTCAAGTAAAATTGAGGTTTTATCTTATGTTAGTGACTCTCTAAATACTAATGGATTTAATACTAGTGTTGATGAGAGAAATAGTAAATTATTAGTGGAAAAGGAATATTAGTTTAAAGTCCTTTATTTTATTTGTTTAACTGGCCACAAAGGCTGGTTTTTTGTTTAAAAAAGCATTATAATTGTTTTATTAAAGCTAAAATTACTATTTTTTATGCCAACATTAAATTGGATTGGGAAAGAAGCTGTTGCAAACCACGATAAGGAGGTGCCTTTTAAGTTGCTTCGAAAAGTTAAAGCCAATTCAGTTGGGGATAATTCGCAGAATTTGATTATGCATGGAGACAATCTGGAAGCGCTGAAAGCCTTGATGCCGTATTATGTTGGGAAAATAAGGTGCATTTATATAGATCCGCCGTATAATACCGGAAATGAAAAATGGGTATATAACGACAAAGTTAATTCTCCGAAAATAAAAAGATGGATTGGCAAGGTCGTTGGAAATGAATCCGAAGATCTTTCGCGCCATGATAAATGGCTGTGTATGATGTATCCGAGATTAAAAATGCTTAAAGATTTATTGGCGGATGATGGAGCGATTTTTGTTTCGATTGATGATAATGAACATTGTAGTCTTAAACATGCAATGGATGAAATTTTTGGAGATGAAAATTTTGTATGTAATATAATCTGGCAAAAGAAATATACTCAAAGCAATGATGCAAAGTATTTTTCTGCCACACATGATTTTATAGTTTGTTATGCGAAAAATAAGGAATGTAAGGACTTTAAAATCAATCTTTTGGCTCGGACAGAAGCACAGGACGCAAGATATAAAAATATAGATAATGATCCAAAAGGAGTATGGATGACACAACCGTTGCACGCAAAAAGTGGAACTGATAATAACTATGAATTTATATTCTCTAACGGAGTTAAGTGGAAGCCACCACTAGGAACTTTTCCAAGATACAGTATAAGTACATTAAAAGAAGCTGATAAAGAAGGAAAAATTTGGTTTGGGAAAAAGGGTGATGCAGTACCACGCCTCAAAAAATATTTAAACGAAATGAAGCAAGGTGTTATACCAAAGACAGTTTGGCTATATGATGAAGTGGGAAGCAATGATGAAGCAAAAAGAGATTACAAAGATCTTTTTCCGGATAACGGCTTTGCGACTCCTAAGCCAGTACGATTGATAAAGAGAATTTTGCAATTAACTACTAAAAGTGATTCTCTAGTTCTTGATTCTTTCGCAGGTTCTGGAACAACTGGACACGCCGTTTTGGATTTAAATAAAGGAGACGGTGGAAGCAGAAAGTTTATTTTAGTCGAAATGGAAGATAAAATCGCTAAAGATATCACGGCCGAACGAGTGAAGCGGGCGATTAAAAAGTATGATTATAAAGACGGATTTGAATATTGCGAATTGGATAAACCACTTTTCAACGAAAAAGGACAGATTGAAGAAACTTGCGATTTTAACCAATTTGCCACCTATATCTATTTTACCGAAACACAGACGAATATTGATAAGAAAAAAATTAATGGAAATTTTATCGGCGATTATAACGCTATTGAATATTACCTGGTTTTCAAAGAAAAATATCAGAATGTTTTAGATAAGTCGATTTTGAAAAAAATAAAAAAGGATAAATTGAAAAAGATAATTTACGCTGACCAGTGTGATTTGCTAGATGAGGAATTGGAGGAAAACAATATCCAATTCAAGCAAATCCCGTATGAGGTTAAGGAATACTAAAAATATATGCAACTCAAAAAATATCAGCAAAAGGCGATTGATCAACTCAAAGAATATTTGAAAGAAGCAATGTGTCCGGAGTTTACCGCGGAAGACGCGTTTATTAAAACTGCTCCGAAAGATAAGGATGGGAAAGTAGTTGGCTATAATTCAGCCTATTATGGCGAAACGCCTTTTGTCTGCATGAAACTGCCGACTGGTGGAGGAAAAACTTTGGTGGCTTGCCACGCGGTGGCGGAAATTATGAAACAAGCGCTCCAAGCAAAAATGGATCGAGGGATTGTGATGTGGTTTGTGCCGTCGGAAGCCATCAAAAGTCAAACCCTTCGGAAATTCCGCGATCGTTATGATTGGCACAGAAAAGCATTGGACGAAGCTTTTGAAAATAAAGTTTTGATTTTTTCCAACGAAGAAGCGCTGCGTATTCGCAAGGCGGATGTTTCCGGAAATTTGTGCATCGTTATTTCCAGCTTGGACGCGTTCCGCAAAGACAAACAGAAGCAGGGAAAATATAAAGTCTATCAGGAAAACGGCTCGCTCATTGATCATTTTGAAAAATTAAAAAGTGAGAAAAATCTGGAAAAAGACGAAGAAAGAACAATTATTTATTCTTTGGCTAATGTGATTCGCAAAGACCAGCCACTGGTTGTTCTGGATGAAGGACAAAGAAATCAAAGTTTTTTGGGAATTGAATTTTTAAAAAATTTGAACCCAAGTTTTATTGTGGAATTTACGGCTACGCCAAGAGATGGAAGCAATGTTTTGGTGGACATCCATTCTTCCGAACTCAAAGAAGAGGAAATGGTGAAAATTCCGATTGTTTTAGAAAGCGCCATGTATTGGGAGGAATCAGTGACGGCGGGAATCCGGAAACGGAATGAGTTGGAAAAAGCTACCAAAAAAAATAAAGGCGAACGTATCCGGCCAATCGCGCTTTTTCAAGCTGAGCAGGAAAAAGAGAGCGAAACTAAAATAACAGTGGGTAAAATCAAAGAATTTTTGTTGAAAGCCGGAGTGGTCGAGGATGAAGTTGCCATTAAAACTTCCAGTCGCAATGATTTGGAAGGAATGGATTTGTTTAAAAAAGATTGCAAAATAAAATATATTATCACTGTTAACGCTTTGGCGGAAGGCTGGGATTGTTCTTTTGCTTATGTCTTGGTTTCGGTGGCCAATATCGGCGCTCGAATTGCGGTGGAGCAGATTATTGGGCGAATTATGCGTATGCCCAATGCCAAAAGGAAAGACAATGAAGATTTGAATCGCTGTTATGTTTTTGCTTCGGCCCGCAATTTTAAGGAAGCGGCGGGGTATATCATTTCCGGACTGGAAAAGAACGGCTATAGCCGAGCGGATATTATTGAAGCAGGAAAAAAAGACGAAAAATATGCGCTGAAAGTCGAGCGGAGAGTAAAAAAAGATTTTGCCATGCCACTAATGAGCCTTGCGGGCGATAAATTATCTTTCGGTGATTTGATCGGCCGAAAATTCGAGCTGGCCAAACAAGATTATAAATTTGAGTTTGAAACACACTATGATAATGATGGACGGATTGTGATTGATATTAAAGACGATAAATGGAAACAGAGCGTCCAGCAGGTTTTGAATTTAAATTACAGCGACGCGAAGTTTACCAAAGAAGAATTAATCCGGTGGCTGGACAAGAAATTACGCTTCATTATTTTGGGGCAAAAAGACAAGGTGGCGTTTTTGGAAAAAGCGATTGATTATCAGTTGAATGGTATAGAAAAGCCCTACACTATAACAGATCTATCAATCAACCGCTATGTTCTTTTGCTGAAATTGGACGAAGTGATTAATAACATCTTGGAAAAATACGCTAAGAATAATTTTGATAAGTTTCTAAAAAGTGGAAAAATCACACTTAAGAAATTTGATAAATTTCCGGAAAAAATAATTTTAGGATCAGAAGCTTCGGAATCTTTTGATAAAAATTATTATGCTGAAGTGGACAAGCTCAACAAGGAGGAACAAAATTTTATCGGACGGGTTAATTTGGATAAGTTTGATAATATTGCTTTTTGGATTCGTAACCGGGAAAAGAAAGATCCTTTTTATATTCAAGGCTGGCGGAAAGGGAAATTCTATCCGGATTTTATCGCTGTTACTAAAAAAGGCAATATTGTGGCTTTGGAATGGAAAGGGGAAGATCGGATGAGCAACGACGATACAAAATACAAGGATGAGATTGGGAAGATTTGGGCTAGTCTGGGGAAGGGTAAATTATACTTTGCGATTGCCAATGTGGCGAATGTGGAAGAGGTGTTAAATAATTTAAAAAGTTTATAACAGTTATTTTTAATTACATACTTAATTACGTAATAAATGCATGCGAAAAGCGGTATGCGAAAAGTCTTGCGAATAGACTCATGCGAATCGCCCATGCGAATAAATTATTATGGCTAAGCGCGCGCAAAATGAGAGTCAAATTAGGAAGCTGACCAAGTTAGGCAGAAAGAGTCTCTGTGTCACTATCCCGATTGAAATTATACGGGAATTTGGCTGGAAAGAACGGCAAAAGCTGATCGTCAAAAAATTCGGTAAAAAAGTTATAATTTCCGATTGGAAGAAATAGAAAATTACTTTCGCAATCGGCTCAAGTTGACACTTATTCAAATATCCTCTATTATTATTTTGCTAGTTTGACTGGCAGTTTTTTTTGTTAATCATTACTAATTACTAATCAAATACTAATATACGAATAAATTAAATTTATTATTAGTATATTCGTAATGAATTCGTAATTCGTAAAGAAATCTTCATGCCAACGATCAATCAACTGAAAAAGAAACCCCGGAAGACGGGAAAGAAAAAGACGAAAACGCCAGCCTTTAAAAATGTTTTCAATACGCTCAAAAATAAGCCGATGAAAGACAACAGCCCTTTCAAAAGAGGCGTCTGTTTGAAGGTGAGCACCACGACTCCCAAAAAACCCAATTCCGCCTTGCGCAAAATTGCTAGGGTGAAATTGACTAACGGGATGGAAGTAACGGCCTATATTCCCGGTATCGGGCATAATTTGCAAGAACACTCCATCGTCATAATCCGCGGCGGCCGGGTTAAAGATCTGCCGGGAGTCCGATATCATATCGTCCGGGGAATTTTGGATACGGCGGGAGCGGCTAACCGCAAAAGAGGCCGCAGTAAATACGGAGCCAAGATCGAAAAAGCCAAAGAATAATAAAAAGTGATTTGAAGATTATCCCGCAACTAATTCCGGATTTAGTTTAAAGAAGCGTATAATTTTTCCCACGGAATCGCCTGCGGCTTAATGCAATAATAATTGAAAGTTTAATACTGTGAATTGGTGCGGGATGCTCATTTTTGCCCGCCTCGACTCGCCTGATGGCTTGTCGAAGGCGAGGCGGGTAGCTGCTCGCATAGCTCGCAGACAAAAATGGCATGTCACGGAGAAAAAAAAATTATAAGAAGAATATAGAACCAGATTCTCGTTTTAACAGTGTTTTGGTGAGCAAGGTCATCAACAGCATCATGGAAAGAGGCAAGAAAACCGCGGCCGAGAGAATCGTCTATACTTCTTTTGATATTATTCATGATAAAACCAAAAAAGGCGGACTGAATGTTTTTGAACAAGCGATTAAAAATGTTTCTCCGGTCGTTGAATTGAAATCCCGCCGGGTCGGCGGAGCCAACTATCAGATTCCAATTCCGGTTTTGGGCGAAAGAAGAACCACGCTGGCCGTGCGCTGGATTAAAACCGCCACTCAAGCTAAAAAAGGAAGAAGCATGGCGGAAAAATTAGCCGAAGAATTAATAGATGCTTCCAATAATACCGGCTCGGCCATTAAGAAAAAAGACGATGTCCGCCGCATGGCCGAAGCCAATAAGGCTTTCGCGCATTTCGCGTAGCCACTACGAATTACGAATTTATTACGAATATACGAATAATAAAATTAATTTATTGGTATATTAGTATTTGATTAGTAATTAGTAAAGACATGGCACGCCAATATAGCATAGACAAATACAGAAACATCGGGATTATCGCCCACATTGACGCCGGGAAAACGACTACTACCGAGCGGATTTTGTTTTATACCGGTATTACGCATAAAATCGGAGAGGTGCATGAAGGCGAAGCGGTTATGGATTGGATGGAACAAGAAAAAGAAAGAGGCATCACGATCACTTCCGCCGCGACCACTTGTTTTTGGAAAGATCATCAAATCAATATCATCGACACTCCGGGACACGTGGATTTTACCGTGGAAGTGGAGCGGTCGCTCCGGGTTCTGGATGGCGGCGTGGTGGTTTTTGACGGCAAGGAAGGTGTGGAGCCGCAATCGGAAACTGTTTGGCGCCAGGCGGAAAAATATACCGTGCCTCGAATATGTTTCATTAATAAAATAGACAAAGAAGGAGCTGATTTTGATTTTTCCCTTAATTCTATTTGGAATCGTTTAAGTCCGCGCGCGGTGGCGATTCAACTTCCCATTGGCGTTAGAAACGATTTTTCCGGAGTGGTTGATTTGATGAATATGAAAGCCTGTTATTTTGAAGGTGAAAAAGGAGAAAAAGTAATCGAGAAAGATATCCCGGAGGATTTTTTAGCCAAAGCGAAAGAATGGCGCGAAAAAATGGTGGAAAAAATCGCCGAAACCGACAATGATTTAACGGAAAAATATTTGAATGGAAAAGAAATTACTATTTTGGAATTAAAAAAAGCTTTAAGAAAATCAGTTATCGCGGCGAAAATGTTTCCGGTTTTAACCGGCACGGCGTTGCGCAATAAAGGAGTCCAGTTAGTGCTCGACGCGGTAGTGGATTATTTGCCATCCCCGCTGGATGTTCCCGGCATTAAGGGAATGGATCCGGATGATGAAAAAAAGGAAATTGAAATTAAAAATGACGATCAGGCGCCTTTCGCGGCGCTGGCTTTTAAGGTGGCGACCGACCCTTTTGTCGGCCAACTAACTTTTTTCCGGGTTTATTCCGGAACGCTCAAAGCCGGTTCTTATGTCATGAATTCCAGCAAAAGAGAAAAAGAAAGAATCAGCCGGATTTTGAGAATGCATGCCAATCATCGGGAGGAAATCAATGAAATTTACGCCGGCGGCATCGGGGCGCTGGTTGGAATGAAAAATACTTCCACCGGAGACACGCTGTGCGATATAGATCATCTGGTTATTTTGGAATCGATTACTTTCCCCGAGCCGGTTATTTCCATCGCCATTGAGCCTAAAACCAAAGCTGATCAGGAAAAAATGGGATTGGCTTTGCGCAAGTTGGCCGAAGAAGATCCGACTTTTAAAGTCAGAAATGACGAAGAAACCGGCGAAGTGATAATTTCCGGCATGGGCGAATTGCATTTGGATATCATCGTGGACAGAATGAAAAGAGAATTTAAAGTGGAAGCCAATATCGGACAACCGCAAGTCGCTTATCGGGAAACTATCAAGGCCTTGGCGGAAGCGGAAGGAAAATATATCCGCCAATCGGGAGGCAGGGGACAATATGGCCATTGTTGGCTTAAGGTGGAGCCGCAAGAGCCGGGCCAGGGATTTGAATTTCTGGATGAAATTAAAGGCGGAACTATTCCTCAAGAATATATTCCGGCGATTGAAAAAGGAGTCAAGGCGGCCATGGACAATGGAGTGGTGGCGGGTTATCCTTTGGTGGACATCAAAGTTACTGTCTATGACGGATCGTATCATGACGTGGATTCTTCAGAAGCCGCTTTTAAAATTGCCGGATCGCTGGCGCTTAAAGAAGCGGCGCGCCGGGCCAAACCGGTTATTCTGGAACCGGTTATGAAAGTTGATATCATCACTCCGGAGCAATTCATGGGCGATGTGGTCGGCGATTTGAATTCTAAAAGAGGGGTTATCAGAGAAATGAATGATCGCGGCGAAGGAAATTCCCGGGTAAAAGTAATTAACGCGGAAGTGCCGCTTTCCACTATGTTTGGCTATGCCACTCAATTGCGTTCCATGACTCAAGGCCGGGCTAACTACGCGATGGAATTCCATCATTATAGCGAAGTGCCGAAAAATTTAGTCGAGCAAATAGTTGGAGGAAAAAAATAGTTTCCTGTTTGACAAATTGAATGGTTTCCATTATTATTCATTTGGCAAGAAAAGAAAAAAATGATAGATAAAAAGCTAAAAGAAGCCCTGGAACTTCTGGGCGGAAAAACGATTCTCAAGGATCAGGAAGATTATTACATTCTTTTGACTTTGAGAGAATTTCGGAAAATAAAACAAGAAGGAATAGAAGGTTTGACAAAGCAGGAATTAGTTGATAAGATTAATACCGATATCGCTATGTGGAAAATGAATCAAGAAAAGGAAGAAGACGCCTTTGATTCTGTTAATTGGGAGGAGTTTGAGAAAGCCGAAAACGCGGAAGAAATTCAATATGAAAAAACTTAATTTTTAATATTTTAAAAGAATTAAAAAATATGGCAGCAGAAAAATTTGAAAGAACTAAGCCTCACATTAATGTAGGAACCATCGGTCATGTCGATCACGGGAAGACTACTTTAACGGCGGCAATTCTTCACATTTTAAGTTTTTCCGGAAAAGCGAAAGCAAAAGGAGTGGATGAGATCGACAAAGCTCCGGAAGAAAAAGAGCGAGGCATCACCATCGCTACTTCTCATTGCGAATATCAATCCGATTCCCGGCATTACGCCCATGTCGATTGTCCGGGACACGCGGATTATATCAAAAATATGGTTACCGGCGCCGCTCAAATGGACGGAGCGATTTTAGTCGTGGCCGCCACTGATGGCCCTATGCCGCAAACCAGAGAACATATTCTTTTGGCCAAGCAAGTAGGCGTTCCAGAAATTATAGTATTTCTCAATAAAGTTGATATGGTGGACGATCAGGAGTTAATTGAATTAGTGGAAGCCGAAGTGCGGGAACTTTTGACTAAATACGAATTTGACGGCAAAAACGCGGCTGTTATTCGCGGATCAGCCCTTAAAGCTCTGGAAGTCAAATCGGCTGATGACGAAGCGGCTAAGCCGGTTTTGGATTTAATTAAAGCTTTGGATGAAAAAATTCCGGTTCCAGTGCGTGAAGTCGATAAGCCGTTTTTAATGCCCATCGAAGATATTTTTTCCATTGAAGGCCGCGGGACGGTTGTGACGGGAAGAATTGAAAGAGGAGTTGTTAATATTAATGAAGAAGTGGAAATCGTCGGCCTGAAAGCCACGCAGAAAACCACGGTTACCGGAATTGAAATGTTTAATAAATCTTTGGATCGGGGAGAAGCGGGAGATAACGCCGGAGTATTGCTGCGCGGCGTTAAAAAAGAAGAGGTGGAAAGAGGCCAGGTGTTGGCTAAACCAGGCTCCATTACGCCGCACACCGATTTTGAAGCCGAAGTTTATGTTTTGACTAAAGAAGAAGGCGGCCGGCACACTCCTTTCTTTAAGGGATATAAGCCGCAATTTTATATTCGAACGACCGACGTAACCGGAGAAATAATTATTCCGGAAGGAACGGAAATGATTATGCCCGGAGACACGGTGAATATCGCCGTTAAACTTTTAGCGCCTGTCGCCATGGAAGAAGGCATGCGGTTTGCCATCCGCGAAGGAGGCAAGACTGTCGGCGCCGGAGTCGCGACTAAAATCTTGAAATAAAAGTTTTTTCTTAGTCCCGCTCTCTGGAAAGAGCGGGATTATAGAGTAAATTTAAAAAATACGCTGCCTGCCCCGCGACCAGGTTGTTCCGGGTCGGACTAAGCGCTAAGCGCTTATAACTATTCATCTCCGCGCATACATAAAATATTTTGAATGCGGGGTAAATTTCATTAAAAATGGCACAAAAGGAAGAAGAAGCAAAATCAAGAATCAGGATTAAGATTAAGGCTTATGACAATAAGATAATTGATCAGTCAGCCAAGCAGATTGTGGAAACGGCCGAAAGGACGGGCGCCAGTATTTCCGGACCGGTACCGCTTCCGACTGAAATCAGGAAGCTCACCGTTAACCGGTCGACTTTTGTCCATAAAGACGCCCGGGATCAATATGAAATGCGAGTGCATAAAAGATTGATTGATATCTTGAGCCCTAATCAAAAAACTATTGACAGCTTGACTAATCTTGATTTGCCGGCCGGGGTTGATATCGAAATAAAAATGTAAAAAGAGGCGTTTAGATTATTATCTAGTTAAAGTCCATTCCGGAAACCCGGAACGGGATACTCAGCTAGCCAAATTTTAAATTTTTTGAAA
>Ga0210016_1005517_pt1 | contig 10503 bp, 6 predicted proteins | sample CryGeyCG2014_300_FD_185454 | JGI IMG/M metagenome (GOLD analysis project Ga0210016, IMG submission 185454) | Groundwater microbial communities from aquifer - Crystal Geyser CG02_land_8/20/14_3.00 (SPAdes) (version 2) | ecosystem: Environmental > Aquatic > Deep subsurface > Groundwater | place...
GTTTCCATACTACATAGTACGATTTAAACTTTCAGGTTTGTAGCAAAAAATCCGAAGATAATTGGGTTTCCATACTACATAGTACGATTTAAACCGCTTATCCGAAAGTGAAAAATTATAAAACCATAATCAGTTTCCATACTACATAGTACGATTTAAACGGCATACTCGGGGCGTCAAATATTCTTCAAAATCCGAGTTTCCATACTACATAGTACGATTTAAACGATTTGATTATATCCGTGAAAGAGCGCCGTTAAACCGTTTCCATACTACATAGTACGATTTAAACCTCATTTTTCATGCGGGTAGAGTAATTCCGATAGTGGGTTTCCATACTACATAGTACGATTTAAACCTCTTCGTGAAGACATTGTATCTTCACAACCTACTTGTGGTTTCCATACTACATAGTACGATTTAAACTTTTTTATTGCCCCGAGGAAAATGATGTCGGGGAAAGTTTCCATACTACATAGTACGATTTAAACTAGGAGAATGGCGTGAAAACGCAACAGGTGAAGTGAGTTTCCATACTACATAGTACGATTTAAACAGGAATGGAAAGAAATTGATGACGGAAAAGATGAGGGTTTCCATACTACATAGTACGATTTAAACTTCTCTTTGTGAAGATTTTTCTTCACGACCTACTTGTGGTTTCCATACTACATAGTACGATTTAAACTGATGATGCGAATGCGTATGAAAAGAACCCTGCGTGGTTTCCATACTACATAGTACGATTTAAACCTGGTTCCACATCAACAAAATTGCATTCTACATAAGTTTCCATACTACATAGTACGATTTAAACTAGTTTATTTATTTCTGCATTTATTTCGTCTTCTGTGTTTCCATACTACATAGTACGATTTAAACACAGAAAATGCAGATTATATCGAAAAATACAGGTTAGTTTCCATACTACATAGTACGATTTAAACTAACCGCAAATCCAAATATGAGCATACAAGATATCAGTTTCCATACTACATAGTACGATTTAAACTATTATTTCCACCTCATCAACTGATTTCCCCTTAAAGTTTCCATACTACATAGTACGATTTAAACAAAAAAAATAGCACGAAAAATCCCGTCAGTCGGAACAGTTTCCATACTACATAGTACGATTTAAACCATACACATTGCCCGGGGCGAGCGACGCAGACGAAAAAGTTTCCATACTACATAGTACGATTTAAACCATTGTTGTTTTGTATTTTATTTGTTATTATTTTTTGTTTCCATACTACATAGTACGATTTAAACGAACTGTTCTTTCGACATTACGAGAAATGAACGCAACGTTTCCATACTACATAGTACGATTTAAACATAAAATTGGGACAAACAAAATAAGGTTTGATATCAAGTTTCCATACTACATAGTACGATTTAAACCTTGAGGTGTGGTTGGAAACCAAAAACAATAGTTTGGTTTCCATACTACATAGTACGATTTAAACAGAATTTCACTCATAATTTTCGATGAGGCAAGTGAGTTTCCATACTACATAGTACGATTTAAACAGAATTAATGAATTGCCCTGTTGGGTTGTTAGGGTAGTTTCCATACTACATAGTACGATTTAAACCCGCCTGAACATTTCTGTCCTGATTTACGCTTACTTAGTTTCCATACTACATAGTACGATTTAAACGTTGCACTGTTCACATCTGCAGCCGGTTGTCCGTACAGTTTCCATACTACATAGTACGATTTAAACCCTTTGAAATTTCCTCAAAAATGACCAAAAAAAAGAGTTTCCATACTACATAGTACGATTTAAACTATTATACCCTCCATTCTTTTGATTTCATAGGTTTGTTTCCATACTACATAGTACGATTTAAACTTTCTTTTTCTCGTGTTTCGTTCTCCTGTGATGCCTTGTTTCCATACTACATAGTACGATTTAAACGTGTAATTCGAGCGTGTCATTTACAATCCCAAGAATGTTTCCATACTACATAGTACGATTTAAACGTATTCTTCCTTTTTTTCTGCATCGTCTGGGGGGTCAAGTTTCCATACTACATAGTACGATTTAAACACAATACCGCCGTCCAAATGTCATTTTGTGCTATGTTGTTTCCATACTACATAGTACGATTTAAACCCGAGCGTCCGTCATTACTTCGATTTTATGCCGGTCGTTTCCATACTACATAGTACGATTTAAACCGTCTGCTACGAAAAAAAATATGAAATACACCCGATTGTTTCCATACTACATAGTACGATTTAAACATCGTGTTTTATTTTATTTTTATCATATTTGTTATGGGTTTCCATACTACATAGTACGATTTAAACTCCGAATGGTCATAGCAATGAGATATTTCGGGTGTTGTTTCCATACTACATAGTACGATTTAAACGACCCACCGCCGATATACGATATTCTGGATGCTCCTCGTTTCCATACTACATAGTACGATTTAAACAGAGACGCCGGGTCGTAATCAGAGATATTATATCCGGTTTCCATACTACATAGTACGATTTAAACCCGCTACAAGGGAGAAGCGATGGCCGACGCCCGTGCGAGTTTCCATACTACATAGTACGATTTAAACGCACCTCGGGTTTGCGAATGAATGGAGAGCCGTTTTTGTTTCCATACTACATAGTACGATTTAAACTGCCTACTGCTGATATTCTATACTCAGGGTACTCTTCGTTTCCATACTACATAGTACGATTTAAACTCTCTGTTGCGGCGTGATTCTTCCAAGGCTTCAGCAGTTTCCATACTACATAGTACGATTTAAACCACATACATTTGATTGCGGTAGGGATAGGGTATCTTCGTTTCCATACTACATAGTACGATTTAAACGAACAAACCATCTGCGACGAGAAAAGTGTTGAAGTGGTTTCCATACTACATAGTACGATTTAAACACACAAGGGAGACAGTAAAGAGGCAGTTTGGAACGATGTTTCCATACTACATAGTACGATTTAAACTTTTTTTCTTTGACAGTGCATTTTTTGCAAACCCCGGTTTCCATACTACATAGTACGATTTAAACTCTCGCTTTTGTAATAAAATATCGAACGTAGCCAAAAGTTTCCATACTACATAGTACGATTTAAACCCCAGATATTCGGGAGAAACTGCTTGAAGAAGTGGGCAGTTTCCATACTACATAGTACGATTTAAACTATCATTCTCATTCCACACACCCACAGCCCTTATATGTTTCCATACTACATAGTACGATTTAAACAAATCATATAGAATACTACAACGAATCCGAGGATATCGTTTCCATACTACATAGTACGATTTAAACTGATCATTATCCGAAATTGTTTACCACCGATTAATAAAGTTTCCATACTACATAGTACGATTTAAACCCTGTGCGATTTTTTTAATCTCCGCCATATGCATCAGTTTCCATACTACATAGTACGATTTAAACTTTTTTTCTGTTTTTTGAATTTCTCCGACATTCGAAGTTTCCATACTACATAGTACGATTTAAACAAGATAATATTTTTGATTTCGGCCTAAATCGGTGGTGTTTCCATACTACATAGTACGATTTAAACTTGGACGGGCCTGGGAAATATTTTGAAGCGAAAGGCGTTTCCATACTACATAGTACGATTTAAACGCAATTATTGCTTTTTCATCATTCTTCACTTTCGGAGTTTCCATACTACATAGTACGATTTAAACCTCAAAAATTGTTTGCGGACCGTGTGTTTTCCCAACCAGTTTCCATACTACATAGTACGATTTAAACATACCGTATATCAGCGGTAGGTAGGTGGCTTGAAAACGTTTCCATACTACATAGTACGATTTAAACAAAAAAAATAGTGATGAATATGACCTTGGCGGTGCCGTTTCCATACTACATAGTACGATTTAAACAACTATGCTGTGAGCGTATTTACCTTTTTATTTCTAGTTTCCATACTACATAGTACGATTTAAACATATTAATAAAATGTTAGGCTTTTTTGGAAAATCGGGTTTCCATACTACATAGTACGATTTAAACGCGCAAAAAGTAGCACAAAAAGCAGCACCAAAAAGAAGTTTCCATACTACATAGTACGATTTAAACAAAATATCAAATGAATATAGTGTGATGTTTTTCACAAGTTTCCATACTACATAGTACGATTTAAACTCCGAATTTTTGGACGAAATGAAAAAAGAATATAATAGTTTCCATACTACATAGTACGATTTAAACGATATCTTAACAAAAAATCCAGATATAATAAAAAGAAGTTTCCATACTACATAGTACGATTTAAACCTTACGCGCTGGTGCAGAAAAAACAGAATGTTTTGGGTTTCCATACTACATAGTACGATTTAAACACTACGAAAAAAGAGAATATGGGCGGTGGGAAATAGGGTTTCCATACTACATAGTACGATTTAAACTTTTGAAGACCCAATATCAACGGCTTCTTGACAAGTAGTTTCCATACTACATAGTACGATTTAAACTATTTTTGTTTATTTTATATACATTTTATAAATATAAAGTTTCCATACTACATAGTACGATTTAAACTGTAGACACAAAATCTACGCAGGAAAAAGAAAAGAAGTTTCCATACTACATAGTACGATTTAAACCTTGCACGGTTTGTTGCGAAAAATCCTCGGGTAATAGGGTTTCCATACTACATAGTACGATTTAAACATATCATCGGGGGGATAACAGGCGCGGCAAAAAATGGTTTCCATACTACATAGTACGATTTAAACTGATATTGCCGTCAAAATCAACAACATACACCTTGCCGTTTCCATACTACATAGTACGATTTAAACTTTTCGTTCGCATTTTCGATGTCTTCACTATGCAAGTTTCCATACTACATAGTACGATTTAAACAATAAATAAACTAATAGCAAAATTATTATTATTATTGTTTCCATACTACATAGTACGATTTAAACCAACCAATGACAGGCAGTTTAAAACAATAACATATAGTTTCCATACTACATAGTACGATTTAAACCGTCATAATCCTTAATATTATATACATCACATTGAATGTTTCCATACTACATAGTACGATTTAAACAATAAAAATAAAATAAAAACAAATAAGATGAAAAACAGTTTCCATACTACATAGTACGATTTAAACCCCGCTCCCTTCCCCCGGTTAGTCCTCTGCATGGTCGTTTCCATACTACATAGTACGATTTAAACATAATGAAACTACGCATTCTTTTCTTGATAAAAAAAGTTTCCATACTACATAGTACGATTTAAACCCGAATGTAGTTTTTGTGGAGCGAAGTTCAATGAAAGTTTCCATACTACATAGTACGATTTAAACTTGAAAGGGGTTTCTATACATATCAAATCCGGCTATATGGTTTCCATACTACATAGTACGATTTAAACCAAATGCACCTGTAACCGCGCACGTGGGTGCTTCTCTTGTGTTTCCATACTACATAGTACGATTTAAACTGAATGGCAGCAGGTGCGATAGTGTGTGGAGGTGTAGTTTCCATACTACATAGTACGATTTAAACAAAATAATCGAAATCGGTGAAAAAAAATACAAATATAGTTTCCATACTACATAGTACGATTTAAACCCAAATTCCCCTCGCTATGGTTATTCGGAATATTTTGTTTCCATACTACATAGTACGATTTAAACTTAATACATCAGAGGATTATACACACAAATTTCAAAGTTTCCATACTACATAGTACGATTTAAACTTGATGAAAAAGAAATAATTGAAATAAAAAAGAAAAGTTTCCATACTACATAGTACGATTTAAACAGCCCCATTGTTAAATCAGTCGGCACCTTAATGCTGGTTTCCATACTACATAGTACGATTTAAACCTCTCATAAAAATAATAAACATAGCGAATACAAAAATAGTTTCCATACTACATAGTACGATTTAAACTTTTTCGCTGAAAGGAAAGGCGTATACAATGTCTCAGTTTCCATACTACATAGTACGATTTAAACCTATTTTTCATCTTGAATGCGGGTAGAATTATTCCTAGTTTCCATACTACATAGTACGATTTAAACTTTTTTCCGATATCAGGCGAGATAGGCTCTGAGACAGTTTCCATACTACATAGTACGATTTAAACATCATTCAGGGAGTACAAAGACATCTGATTTGCTTGGTTTCCATACTACATAGTACGATTTAAACTTAAACGAAATAATACTGTTGATGAAAAAGAAATAAGTTTCCATACTACATAGTACGATTTAAACCAACGGTATCCGCTCACATGGGTGCGTCCTTAGTGTCGTTTCCATACTACATAGTACGATTTAAACTAGATACATTCCGAAGAGACATAGGAAAAAGATGGGGTTTCCATACTACATAGTACGATTTAAACAGATAAAATGGTATATAGAAAAGCAAAACAAAAGGTGTTTCCATACTACATAGTACGATTTAAACCACTTGCCCGCTTTGTCGCAAAAAACCCGAAAATAAGTTTCCATACTACATAGTACGATTTAAACTCGTTTGACGACCCGCACTTCCGTTCTTATTATGTCTGTTTCCATACTACATAGTACGATTTAAACAACCACAGTTACGAGGTATCTAACCTCTGATTTAGGGTTTCCATACTACATAGTACGATTTAAACATTGATATCGAGAATATCAAAAGCAGAATTTCTAAGGGTTTCCATACTACATAGTACGATTTAAACATATGATAAAAATAAAATAAAAACAACATGGAAAACAGTTTCCATACTACATAGTACGATTTAAACACAGGCGAACGATGCGAGAGTGCGTGGGGATGCCTGAGTTTCCATACTACATAGTACGATTTAAACTATTTTATACTTCGTTGGCGAAAACAAATATATTAGTTTCCATACTACATAGTACGATTTAAACACGTCAGCCCAGATCCGCCGAAGCCGAGAGAGTATCGTTTCCATACTACATAGTACGATTTAAACTAATAATTAAAACACAAAGTAAAAAAAGAAAACACGGTTTCCATACTACATAGTACGATTTAAACTCGCAGCTGAGCTGGAAAAGGCTAATAGAAAACGGAGTTTCCATACTACATAGTACGATTTAAACACCATATTAAAAACACAATATGAAAAGTTATTAGGGTTTCCATACTACATAGTACGATTTAAACTTTATTTACTTTATTTATTTATACTATTAATATATTGTTTCCATACTACATAGTACGATTTAAACTGACCATATTAAAAACACAATATGAAAAGTTATTAGGGTTTCCATACTACATAGTACGATTTAAACTTTCTTTTGTTACTGCCATTTTATTTTATTTTATTTGTTTCCATACTACATAGTACGATTTAAACCTTTTTTTCGGCATCTGGCGGGTCAACAATTCCAAAGTTTCCATACTACATAGTACGATTTAAACGATTGTGTTTCGCAAAAGACTTGTTTGCCTGCGTAAGTTTCCATACTACATAGTACGATTTAAACCTAGTCACACCGGCCACCCCTCGTGATGTGAAGGAAAGTTTCCATACTACATAGTACGATTTAAACAAGGAAGGCTCATCATTTAGGCTCAAACTCGGGGCAGTTTCCATACTACATAGTACGATTTAAACCCATGGAGCGAAAATGTCGAAAAATATCGAATATCTAGTTTCCATACTACATAGTACGATTTAAACTTTAAAAATAGAATAAAATGGTACTTCCCATATTACCGTTTCCATACTACATAGTACGATTTAAACTTTACACGCAGGTGCAAAAAAAATCAGATGTATCAGCGTTTCCATACTACATAGTACGATTTAAACTTTCATCAGCGGTATTGTTTCGTTTTAGAAAATTAAGGTTTCCATACTACATAGTACGATTTAAACTTTTGACGACCGATGGGCAGACGACTTTGAAAACAGTTTCCATACTACATAGTACGATTTAAACAGTCATATACCGAAAGATATTGCACAAAATAAACATATGTTTCCATACTACATAGTACGATTTAAACTATCAGGAGTGGAGGGAGCATACGCAACTTTTTTCAGTTTCCATACTACATAGTACGATTTAAACATGTGAATAAATTTTAATGTTCGGGTCTTCCTCAAGAGTTTCCATACTACATAGTACGATTTAAACAGGAGTTGTGTTCTACATTGGCTTTCTGGCGAAGAAAGTTTCCATACTACATAGTACGATTTAAACATACTTATATATTTATTATTATTATTATTAACGGTAGTTTCCATACTACATAGTACGATTTAAACAATATATATTTTAAATATATAAATAAATGAAAACGGGTTTCCATACTACATAGTACGATTTAAACCAGTCACACCGGCCACCCCTCGTGATGTGAAGAAAAGTTTCCATACTACATAGTACGATTTAAACCAAATTTGGTTGAATGACAAAGACACTTCTGATGTTGGTTTCCATACTACATAGTACGATTTAAACAACCAACATATCATAAGTCGATACCAGGAAGAGTAAGTTTCCATACTACATAGTACGATTTAAACATATTGCATTTGCACCAACTACATCGCTTGCTTTGTAGTTTCCATACTACATAGTACGATTTAAACCTGTCGACGGTGTCCTTCGTGTTGATATCATTGATAAGTTTCCATACTACATAGTACGATTTAAACTTTATAACCCAACTCTTTTCTCATTACATATATACTCTTCGTTTCCATACTACATAGTACGATTTAAACAGAATATCTTCCCCCGTATTTCATTTTGTGCCGTGTTGTTTCCATACTACATAGTACGATTTAAACCAGCCCCGATGAGCTGTAAGCCTTTGAGTTTCTGTAGTTTCCATACTACATAGTACGATTTAAACCGTCAAAATGATCAAAAATATATAATATCGGAAAAATAGTTTCCATACTACATAGTACGATTTAAACAAAAAAGAAGACGATGTTGATGTTCAAAAAATTATTGGTTTCCATACTACATAGTACGATTTAAACGGTGGAAACGCCCGTCGTTCGCTGTCGTAACCTCGGTTTCCATACTACATAGTACGATTTAAACGGAAAAAATATATGCGGACATAATGGCCCGAAGAGCAGGTTTCCATACTACATAGTACGATTTAAACACGCACGAGGAGAAAGAATATATAAAAACCCGGTAAAGTTTCCATACTACATAGTACGATTTAAACATGCGAAAGAATTATTTGCGTTCGCTCACAGCATAGTTGTTTCCATACTACATAGTACGATTTAAACTATAAATATTTTTGCATATGTGATGAAATATATTGTGGTTTCCATACTACATAGTACGATTTAAACAAAACAAATGACAACAGTTTATAGAGTATACATGCTCAGTTTCCATACTACATAGTACGATTTAAACTGAGAGTTTGTTATCTTTTTCCACTTTGCAGACAACAGTTTCCATACTACATAGTACGATTTAAACAGTGCACCCGTAACCGCACATGTAGGTGCTTCTCTCGGTTTCCATACTACATAGTACGATTTAAACAAGCAGCAGCAGAAAAAGCAGCAGCACAAAAAAGAAGTTTCCATACTACATAGTACGATTTAAACAGATGAAATTAGAAGGGGAAAGAAATAAACAATTAAGTTTCCATACTACATAGTACGATTTAAACTTTTATTTTTTTTCTTTTTTTTCTTGGAATTATCAAGGTTTCCATACTACATAGTACGATTTAAACCTGCCGCCCGCAACGCAAGCATCATTTCCATCGGTGTGTTTCCATACTACATAGTACGATTTAAACAGTATAACGAAACTACGCATTCTTTTGTTGATAAAAAAAGTTTCCATACTACATAGTACGATTTAAACGAAAAATTGGTGCAGCAAAAAAAAGAAGTGTCAATAGGTTTCCATACTACATAGTACGATTTAAACCAAAAAGGCCAAAAAATCATACTACATGCAATACAAAGTTTCCATACTACATAGTACGATTTAAACATTATGCACGAAATGCAAACCCCGTTTCACGCTTTTCTTAGTTTCCATACTACATAGTACGATTTAAACTGCCGTCATATACACCGAGTTGTCCATATATTTTGCGTTTCCATACTACATAGTACGATTTAAACATACTCAAGAAACTGAAAATTACCGGCTCAACAGCGTTTCCATACTACATAGTACGATTTAAACAAAATAAAAAAATGGCTCTTCCGCTCCTTTTCATTTTGTTTCCATACTACATAGTACGATTTAAACTATGAAGTAACCGTTGCGAACGACGGACAATATCATGTTTCCATACTACATAGTACGATTTAAACGCACTTGCACGCTTCATCGCAAAAAATCCGAAAATAAGTTTCCATACTACATAGTACGATTTAAACAATTATAAAATTCCATATTTATGCGGTCAATTTCATCGTTTCCATACTACATAGTACGATTTAAACCAATTTCCATATTCTCTTTCCTCGTAGTACCGAAAT
>Ga0210016_1005518_pt1 | contig 10503 bp, 12 predicted proteins | sample CryGeyCG2014_300_FD_185454 | JGI IMG/M metagenome (GOLD analysis project Ga0210016, IMG submission 185454) | Groundwater microbial communities from aquifer - Crystal Geyser CG02_land_8/20/14_3.00 (SPAdes) (version 2) | ecosystem: Environmental > Aquatic > Deep subsurface > Groundwater | place...
AGACTCTTGCTCGTAACGGAAGCGGCCTGGTCTAGAGAGATTTCAACACCCAATATGCGCAGCACCATAAAAAGCCTGTCAAGCGTGGCTGTCGCCGCATTGGCTTCAAAGTAGGCATAACTTTGCTGAGTGATTCCCAACTTTTCAGCCATGGCAGCCTGAGTGAGCCCTCGCGCCTTGCGAAACCCCTTGAGCATTAAGGGCAGCTGGCTGAGGGTCTTAATGGAATAGTTCACTTTTTCCTCCGTTATGAACTTTGCAAAAATACAAATCGGGGGCTGTAAAGATAATTTACAGCTCTGTATTTGTATATTACATTTACATAGTGACGCTTGTAAACAATATTTACAGTCTGTGCTTGGTATTTTTTGGAATTATTGGCCGGTTTCGATTTAAACAGCTGGAGTATTTGGGGGGCGGGTTTAATACGCGGTTGATCGAAAAAGCCAGCGCAACAACAAATGCGCTGGCTTTGAATGGTTGGCTGTCAAACAGCATCCACTATACGGGGGATTGCAGACGAAGGTGTCTAGCGACTCGGGGGCGATTCAAATTCCATCTCTTCCGCAAAGGTCGCCAGACTTGTTGGACACTTCGGAATATTGTGAGGATTACTGCGTCCAGGCTGACTGATTCGAAAAAGCCTACCGGCGTTCGAAATTTCGTTGCAAAAGGGTCGATCAGGCGCTAGATCATCGAATTATCGTTATGCTCAGTCTCGCTGCCAAATGCATCCCGAGTTATAGCTTCGATACAGTCAAGAACATCGTTAGGCAGGTGAAAGAACTGCTTGCGCCTGTTCTCCGAGAGTTTGCCCTGATTGGACTGAATCATGCGAATAAGGGCTGAGATGTCCTTGTTCGGCAGGTCGAATTGGGCCTCAATCTGCTGAAAAGCAATGTCATAGCCGACGAGCCACGCCAGCTCACGCGGGATTTCCTCCTGCACTGCTTTCTGGATCATGGTATGGAGGAATGTCACCTCGCGATCGAAGTTGATGTAGCGGTAGCTCCGGCCGTTCGCCGCTTCCGTGACGATTGGAGTGATGTCGCCGCGTGTATAGTTCCACAGATGCGTGACTGGTTTGGAGAAGCCAGACAGCACGGAGAGGTAGTCCGGAATGTTCTTGAGCATCACAGCAGACACCGGCACTACAACCCCGTTCTCTCTTGCGTGTGCTCGGGCCAGGGCATGGTGTATCAGGAAGCGGTGCAGCCTGCCGTTGCCATCCATGAATGGATGCAGGTACACGAAGCCAAAGCCACTCGCAGCCGCTTTTAGTAGCGGGTTCCGGCAACGGGTCCCGTTGATGAAAGCTTCCAATCCCTTCATGGCTCTCCGCATGTCATCCGGTGCCGGCGGAAAAAACGTTACGCGCCCCGTGCTATCTTCGAGCCAGTTCTGCCGGGTTCGATATGAGGCTTCCTGGCTATATACATCGCGAACCACAAGGTTTTGCAGTTCAACCAGCCAATCTTCAGTGACGAGTTCGGTATCGCTGGCGTGCTGCAGAAGCTGTACGAAGCGCTCCTGCTTATCGGCGTTAGGCGTTTCCCGCTCAATGGCGAAGTTGCTCCTGGTCTCAGACAGGTAAAGGTAGCTCAGCGCGCGTTCGTACAGTGCAGGGTCAGTGACCGATGCCAAGGCACGGTCAGCTTCGGCAAGCAGGTCTGCGAATGGTGGGGTAGTCGGTACGGATGCGAGTTGCACGGTCGGACAGAAGTCGCGCGTACCCAGGGCATTATCCCGCACCCTGAACTTGGGACTGTTCACAGGCTCATCGGCCACAACATAATGATCGGCAGGAAATAGGTCAACGTAGCCACCCGTCGATACGGCATCGATTGGCAGGGATTGCCCCGTCAGCCATTCCCACAGGAAACAGATACGCCGGATGTGTGCACCGGTTGGCGTGGCCGCGAGCCGTTCTACCAGCTCGTTCGGAGCAAGATGCTCGAACACGGCATCAATTACTTCCAGGTTGACACCCTCGTGCCGTAGCGCGAACTCAAGATGACCGGTGATACTGTCATCAATGGCAACACCGCGAGGGAAGAGCACTCGCGTCGCTGAGTCAATTCGCTTGTTGACAGCACCGGTAATCGCGGCTGGGCGTTCGAGCTGGCGAACCTGTAGACCAAGCAGTTGGATTAGGTAGGCGTATCCGACGGGAATCATGCGACCTCGAAATTTCGTTACTCGTATCGAAATGTTATCACAAAGCAAGGCCTTTTCTCTGCATCATTCGAAAATTTGTTACTTCGTTGACGAGTAAATAGTATTCCCACTTTATGCTGTATGGCGAAGTAAAAGCTTGAATCACCCCTGATTGACTAGAAACCTTCGTCTGCTATCCGCCATATAGTGGACGCTGACGATAGAACCTGAATACTTCCGCTTAGATTAAGTCCGTAAACTGCTGTAAATAATGGGTGGGCAGCCACCGCTCCGGTTTGGTACATTGACGTTATTAAAGACGTTTCACAAACCAAAGGAGAAGAAGCGATGGCTGGATATGATATTAACGTGGGTCGTGATTTATTGCCAGGATTGTTGAGTGGGCAGAACGGGCTGGCAAAGCGGGTGGAAACGGTACTCAACCAGATCCTGGAGGCGCAGGTGACGAAAACCCTGGGAGCAGATCGGCACGAGCGTTCGGACGAGCGGCAGGGCTACCGCAACGGCTATCGTGCGCGCACGCTCTACACTCGCGTAGGCAGTGTTCGCGCGGCTGTCGCGACAGACCTTATAGCAAGTTGAGGCGGGTTTGTAACAGAGAATGGCCAGCAAGGCGGAATGAGTACGCCTGCAAACTGGTAAAAAACGGGACGGATGAGGCGCTTGAGCTGAATTCGGCTTTTTATAACTCGAAACCACCTGAATTCCCAACGGCGAAAAAATTGGCCGTTGGCCTGTGCTGGAAATTTAGGTGGTTTCTGGATGAGAACTAGTTACTCATCACGAAAGCGCCCTCTGAAAAAGTTACCGATGATTGACCCCGGTTACAACATTCAAACCGCCCTTTCAATCAATAGGTTTCCAGCACCACAAACGCGACAATCATATTGCGCTCATCGCTGATGGACAAGTGGTGTCCGCTAACCCCCAGTTGTGCCAGATAGGTGCGTAATTCCGGGTCAAATTGCAACATGGGCTTACCCATACCGTCATGCGTAACACGGATACGGCGCAACGATACCGGATGGCGTAAGCCGCTTCCTACCGCCTTGGCGAAGGCTTCCTTGGCGGCGAAGCGTTTCGCCAAAAAACGCGCCGGATTGGAGTGTGACAGGCATTCCGGCAACTCCTGCGCACTCAACATCCGTTCCGCCAGACGCACGCCGTGGCGCTGCCACATCGCCTCGATGCGCGCGTATTCAACGATGTCCGTACCGATGCCGAAGATCATGTCAAGCGGGCAGCGATGCCACCAAACCTTTCATCTTGCGCACCGCCGCCTCCAGACCGATAAACAGCGATTCGGCGATAATAGCGTGGCCGATGTTGAGCTCGACAATCTGCGGAATGGCGACAATGTCCTGTACGTTGTGGTAGTGTAAGCCGTGTCCGGCATTGACTTGCAGACCCAGCGCATAGGCGTATTCCGCTGCCGTGCGAATGCGTTCCAGCTCGAAGTCATGTGCGGGTACGCTGTCGGCATCGGCGTATTTACCCGTGTGTAGCTCGATCAAAGGCGCACCGGCGCGCACCGCCGCCTCTATCTGTTTGTTGTTCGGGTCTATGAACAGCGACACGCGGATACCCGCATCACGGCAACGCTCACAAGCCGATTTGACCACCTCAAAATAACGCAGCACATCCAAACCCCCTTCGGTAGTCAGCTCTTCGCGGCGTTCCGGCACCAGACATAAGTCATGCGGCTTGATGCGCAGCGCGTTGGCGATCATTTCCTCGGTGACCGCACATTCCAGATTCATGCGGGTTTGCAGCATGTCGCGCAGCACTTCCACATCTCTATCCTGAATGTGGCGACGATCCTCGCGCAGATGCAGGGTAATTGCATTCGCACCCGCTTCTTCGCAAATCAGCGCGGCGCGCAGCACATTGGGATAACATGCGCCACGCGCCTGGCGCAAAGTGGCCACGTGATCAATATTCAACCCTAACTTCTTCATTCCAATATCCTTTTTAATTCACTGTGCCAGAATTGTGCCAAAAAAGACTTTTTAACATTAAATCTCACCGTAAGTTGATTGTATATTAAAGGCTAACGTTTCTGGGTTCAAAAACGCTCTAAAAAACAACATAACTATTTGATTTTAATAATATTTGCGGTCTAGTAAAGAGTGTAATAACGGTTGCCTTGCAAGCAAACCAAATCAGGAGACCGCAGTGAATTATGGCGCAAAAGTACCAGGACTTCCAGATTTAACGGCGAACCTGCTTCGAGACGGCGGTTGTCTCATTGATAACCTGTTTGCAGATCTGTGGAGGCAGATGCGCATGAAAGCAAAGTTGAAACGACTGGGCTTTCACAAGCGTTCAGGCATCCCATCAGATGAACGGGTGTTTGCCTTGATGATTTTGGTCTGGCTGAAGGTGGATTCGATCGGCATGTTCGCACGGGAATCTTTAAAAACTTTGGCTATGTCACTGTTAAGTAGCGGTCTATACTATCGTCATACCAATCAACAAGATAGGTGCTGCGATGAAAACCGAAGAATTTCATGTTTTGGCGGCAGAACTCGATAAATTGATGCCGCATCAAAGAAGTATATTGGTCGACCGGCTGCACAAGATTGAACACGTTCAGGCCGTCAGTACGTTGGTTGAAAGTCGCGTGCTGAACAAGCCAATGTGCCCCAAGTGCGGTCATGATTGCATTGCTCGCTGGGGTTCGGTGTCTGGTTTGCAGCGTTACCGGTGTGCTGCATGCCGCGCCACCTTCAATGCGCTGACTGGAACGCCGCTGACCCGGCTGCGCCATAAGGACAAGTGGCTGGAATACGCACAACAAATGAGTGAAGGGCAAAGCCTGCGCCACAGCGCGAAAGTCTGCGAAGTACATCGCAACACCACGTTTCGCTGGTATCATCGTTTTCTTGCGCTGCCCAATGTGCAAAAGGCCGTCAGCCTGGTTGGCATTGCCGAAGCGGATGAGACATTCTTCCTTGAATCGTTTAAGGGCAAGAAACACGGCATGACGCGTGCGCCGCACAAGCGTGGCAGCAAAGCCTCGAAACGTGGCTTGCCCGACGAGCAGATTCCGGTGCTGATTTGCCGTGATCGTACCGGAAACACATCGGACTTTGTTCTGGAGAAGGCTGATAAAGCGCATATCGGCGCGGCACTCAAGCCACTGCTGGCCAGCGATGCCATACTTTGCACTGACAGCGGGAAAGCCTTGGGTGCTGCTGTACGAGAAATCGGTATCACTCACCGTCCAATCAATCTGGCTGCGGGCATTCGGGTAATCGGCAACGTTTACCACATGCAGAACGTGAATGCCTATGACAGCCGACTCAAGGAATGGATGATCCGATTTCACGGTATTGCTACTCATTACCTTGCCAACTATCTTGGCTGGCGAAGGATGATCGATCCGGCTCATGGCTCCCTGTCGCCTCGCGCTGTTTTGTTTGCCGCGCTGGGTATGAGTGGAGCTCAACAATTAACAGTGACATAGCCTACTTTTTCTTTGAGTACATATCCCAGTTTTGAAATGTTTGTTTTGTCTTTTGGATGGGAGGTGGCACTTGTACATTTTTTATGTAGGCCGCTGCATCATCGTCATTTTTCTTTTTTTCAGCATCCTTCGAGTCGCCCTTCTCCGTCACCCCCACCATATAAGCAGTCTCCGCCTGCACTTGAGTTGACAGCAAATCGCGTAACTTAATGGATTCATTCAGTTGAGCGACATTCACCTCACCCAGCGTTTTAACCGCCGCCAGGTTGCCATCGGAAGCCGCAACCTTGGTTGCAAGCGCTTGGACAGCTTGTGTATCGCTGTCAAAGTTTTCACGGTGCAGGCCGGCGTTAAGCATAGACGTTCTCAACACGCCCTGAACATTGTTATTGATTCCATGAAACTTGTCTGCATAACTCAGTGCAGCGCTCGCAGCACTGCCGGTACCCAGGATTCCCGCCAGCTTTTTATCAGCCGCCGCCGAATTTGATACCTCAGCGCCCATTCCAACAATGCGCCCGGTCTGAGCAGCCAACCGCCGCACATCTGGCGGCAAGAGCGCCAGCGGGTTGTTAACCAAATTTCTGGCCATCATGATGACTTGTTGATTGGTGTTGATCTGAGTCATCACTTGCTGCTCATACTGCATGATAAGATTTATATTCTGCTGGATCTGAAGCGGTAAGGTAGCACCACCTGTTGCCGCTCCTCCCGCCCAAGCCCCATTCGCAGCCGCCAGAAAGCCTACTAGCCTGAATATTGCATAAGCAGGGCGAATAACACAGTAAGCATTTGATAAAATTGTAATTATCCAGAAACCGATTCGTAAAAAATGCCTACTTGTACTCGCCCTGCTGCTGATTTTACCCCAGAACAACTTCGTTTTCCTGCCATTCCTGGCTACACAGTTCGTGCCGATTTCACGGGAGGCGAACGCTCTTCCGATCTGGGTGCCGCTATATTGGGCACGGTTGATCGTCGCATTGGCATGATTGATCGCTTCGCGAACCCATATTCTGCTGCGCGGCGATGGGTACTTCTCCAACCCGGAGTTGATGCAGTTGATTCTCGACGAGGGTAATGCGGATTTTATCTTCGGCCTGACGGGTAACGCGGTGTTGTCCCGCCGCGCGGAGGGTTGGATGAAGAATGCGCGCGGGCATCTCGCGTTACATCAGTCGATGCACGTCCAAAAATACGGCCCTGTCGTCCAGTCGATGCGCCTGTTCGGCGAGTTCGAGTATGCAGCCAAGTCCTGGTCGCAAGCGCATCGCGTGGTACTCAAGGCCGAAGTGCTGGCAGGCAGCAACGGCGCGCCCAATAAGGACAACGAACGTTTCGTGGTGACCACGCTGCGTAGCCCGACCCCCAATAGTCTATATCAGCAAGACTATTGCGGACGCGGACAGGCGGAAAACGGGATCAAGCAAGTCAAATGCGATCTGAAATCCGACCGGACCTCAGCCTCAACTTTTATCGCCAACTTTGGCCGACTGCTGCTGACAGCAGCCGCCTATGTGTTGCACCAGCAGTTGCGCCAACTGGGGCTGCAAGGCACCAGGCTGGCGAGTGCGCAGCCCCAAGACGGTCATCCTCTCGCTGTTCAAAATTGCCGTGCGGGTCAAACCATACAAGGATCGCGTGCTGCTCCACCTGCCTGCGGCCTGCCCGGTCAAATCAATACGGGCACAGGTCTGTCAACGACTTTGCCCGGCTGGCAGGAAACCCGCCATGCGAGCCTCTCCATGACCTGACACGTTTGGCTCACGAGACCACGCCCCCCCCCTTTCCGATAACTGACTCACGCTTTATCCCGCCAACGGGGGTTGAGGGAGCTTCGCCTGAAAATCAAAAAATGGCACTACACTTTTTAAAATCGCACAAATGCAAATTTATGCAAAGTTCAGGGTAGGAAAATAAACAGGCTTATGGGAATCGCTACCATCTTCCAGGCAACGGCACCAAATTCCATGCACCGAATACAAGCTGTTGAATATAAATAATTTTATATTCAACAGGAAGGTACGAAGGCTTTACAGCTTACACGAATCAAGTCTGGTAAATCATTTGAAACACACACCTGTCAGCGTCTGGCGTTGACCTTTTCCGGCAAGGTGATGTTCAGTTCCAGCACGTCATACTGGTCGTGCTTGTCTAACTGGACTTTCAGGGAGTCGCGGTCAACATGGATATACTTGGCGATGACCGCCATCAGTTCCTCTTGCAGCGCGGGCAGATAATCGGGGGTTGCCGTTCCGCGCCCCGCGCGCTCGTGAGCCAGAATAATTTGCAAACGCTCCTTGGCAACCGAAGCCGTTTTCTTTTCGTTTCCACGCAGATAATTGAGCAGGCCGGCAATCATATCCATGTCAGATGCCTCCCAGCAAACGCTTGAAAAATCCTGCTTTTTCGGCAGTGAAACGCATCGGCAACTCTTCGCCCATGAAGCGCCCTACCACGTCACGATAAGCCTCGGCCACATCGCTCTTTTCCAGATGGATGGCAGGTGTGCCGGAATTTGAAGCCTGCAATACCGATGAGGATTCGGGAATTACGCCCAACAACGGGATACGCAATATTTCCTGAATATCGCCGACCGACAACATTTCGCCCGAATTCACACGCTTGGGGTCGTAACGTGTCACCAGCAAATGCTCCTTGACTGGGTCTCTTCCTTCGACAGCGCGTTTCGATTTGGCTGCGAGTATGCCCAAAATGCGATCCGAATCGCGGACTGAAGAGACTTCCGGGTTAGTGACTACCAGCGCCTCATCGGCGTAATACATTGCGTTGAATGCGCCAGACTCGATCCCGGCCGGAGAGTCGCAAACGATGAAATCAAAACTTTCTTTCAGTTCGTCCAGAATCTGCCCGACCACATCGAGCTTGAGTGCCTCTTTATCGCGCGTTTGCGAAGCGGGCAGCACATACAGGTTATCGCAGTTCTTGTCCTTGATGAGTGCCTGTTTGAGCGAGGCTTCACCGTTGATGACATTGATGATGTCGTACACCACGCGCCGTTCACAGCCCATGATGAGATCGAGATTGCGCAACCCCACGTCAAAATCAATCACCACAGTTTTATTGCCGCGCATCGCCAGACCACTTGCAAAACTGGCGCTGGTGGTCGTTTTACCGACCCCGCCCTTACCTGACGTTACTACAATCACTTTTGCCACAATACATTTCCTAAGCGTTTAAATAATCGCGCATTTTACCCGTAAAATGCTGCCAAAAAACACTTTCAGCTTGCAAAAATAGCAATTATCAGCCCGGCAAGGCTTCAATCACCAGTCGCGTTCCCTCCAGATGAATTTGCGCAGCCTTGCCTCGCACTTCTTCCGGGATGCCGTCCTCAAACACCTTGAAGCAACCTGCAATTGAAAGCAGTTCCGCTTCCAGCTTATGCACGAAAATACGCGCCGCCGCATTGCCGTGCGCACCCGCGATCGCCTTGCCGCGCAACGGCGCATAAACATGAATATCGCCGTCTGCAATCAGTTCAGAACCCGCATTGGCGATAGCCAACAGCACCAGATCAGCGCCTTCGGCATAAATACTCTGGCCAGTGCGCACCGGTTTATCAATCACAAGCGTCGGGCGAATAACGGTCTGCACCGTTTTCCGAGGCGATTCCTTCGGTGTTTCAGGCTGAACGGAAATGACTTCCGGCGTTATTTCCGCCGCGATACCGGGTAACTCCGGTTGCGCATGCAACAGGGCGGCAGGAGCGGCAAGCGACGGGTCGGTCTCTCTTTTTGACGGATTCCTGACAAACGCCGCCGGGAACAACCCCAGACCGGATTGCACGGCGGCAGCGCGTTGCTTCTCCGAGCCGCCCGACACCCCCGCCGCGCACATGCCATGCTTGCGCATGAAAGCGACCAACGCGGAGAAATCCAGGCTCGGGTCGGATTCAGCTATCGCCGAGAGTTCCAGCACAATAGGGGTGCTGGCGAAAAAATCCGGGGTCTGATTCAGGCGCAGTGCCAGCGCTTTTTTAAGCAGGGGCAAATCTGGGGTGATGATATGAAGTTGCAGGACAGGCAGATTAGCTGTCTTGATTTTGAATGCAGGCGCTTCGCTATTCATGATTTTTAGTTTTTAGGGGGTTAACGTAATGGAATGGATGCCCACTTTCATCAGCGGCATCAAAGTGCCAAAATTGTAGCTGTTGTAAACCACAAAACCTGAAAGGAGCGTCCGAAATGAAGATTACTACAATAGGTATTGATCTGGCAAAAGAAGTATTTCAAACCCACGGCGTGGATGAACACGGGAAAGTGGTTGTGCGCAAGCAGTTGAAACGAAAGGAAATGGCAAAATACTTCGCTAATCTTGCACCCTGCGATTGGCATGAAAGCATGCGGTGGTGCCCATTATTGGGCGCGGAAGTTGGCAGGTTACGGGCATCTGGTCAAATTGATGGCACCGCAATTCGTCAAGCCATATGTCAAAATGAACAAGAACGACATGGCCGATGCGGAGGCAATTTGTGAGGCTGTGACCAGACCGAACATAAGGTTTGTCCCGGTCAAGACGGTTGAACAGCAAGGGGTTCTGTCTATACGCCGTGCCAGGCAGGCATTCGTGGAAGCGCGTACGGCGCAGGGCAATCAAATTCGCGGCCTTCTTGCGGAATTTGGCATGATCATTCCGATAGGGATCAAGGCGATATTTAGACAGCTAACGTTTCGGGGTTAAAAAACACCATAAAAAACAATGTAACATATTGATTTTAATAATAAATGCGGTCTCACAAAGAGTATAACAATGTTTGTCTTGCAAACAAACCAACTCAGGAGACCGCAATGAATCATGGCATAAAATCAATCGCACTTCCAGACTTAACGGCA
>Ga0210016_1005521_pt1 | contig 10499 bp, 7 predicted proteins | sample CryGeyCG2014_300_FD_185454 | JGI IMG/M metagenome (GOLD analysis project Ga0210016, IMG submission 185454) | Groundwater microbial communities from aquifer - Crystal Geyser CG02_land_8/20/14_3.00 (SPAdes) (version 2) | ecosystem: Environmental > Aquatic > Deep subsurface > Groundwater | place...
GGGTGCGGCGGCCTCGGGTGTGCGCGGGGTCGACAGCTCCGAGAGCCAGGCGGCCTCGACCGCGGGGCGCAGCGCGTCGAAGAGCGCGCGACTGCTGGGCACGTCGATGTAGCTCGCGAACACGAGCGTGCGCGCCTCGCCCTCCGGCAAATCGAGTACGCGCGGATGAACGAGCTCATCCGTCGGCAGCGCTTCGGTGCGTTCGACCCTCGACCAGATGGACTCCTCGCTCATCCCTTGCTCCTGGCTCGCGCGCTCGCCGCGCTACACATGGCACATGCGTCCACGGGACGCGAGCGTCAGCGGGTCAGCGGCTCGTCTTCTGCGAGGGCGTGGTCGGCGAAGCGCTCGGCCAACAGGGCGCACAGTGACTCGATGGCGCGCGCGTCGACCTCGTGGAACGCGGCTTCCGCGTCCGAGTCGACGTCGAGCACGGCGAGCAACCGGCCCTGCGGCGTGACGACGGGCACCACCAGCTCGCTGCGCGTCGACGTCGCGCAGGCGATGTGTCCCTCGAACGCGTTCACGTCGTCCACGCGCTGCGTGCGGCGCTCGCGCGCGGCCGCCCCACACACGCCTCGGTCGAAGGCGATGCGCAGGCATCCGTGGCCGCCCTGGTAGGGCCCGACGTGGAGCCAGCCCGGGCGCGCGTGGCGATAGAAGCCGGTCCAGTCGAAGTAGTCGAACGCGTGGTGCAGCTCGCAGACCACGGTGGCCATGGCGCTGACCCAGTCGTCCTCGCCTTCGAGCAAGGCCTCGATGCGCAGGCGCACTTCAACGTAGCGCTCCCTGCGAGCGTCGTCGTCAGCCGAGATCGGAGGCGGGGCGTCGAGCATCCGCTAGGGCAAACGCTTGAAGCGCAGGCGCGAGGTCGAGCTTCCGCCGCCGGGGCTGCCGCTGGTGAAGCTCACGGTGAGCGAGTCGCCGCTCACTTCGAAGGGGATGCGGGTCGTGCCGCTCGCGCCCGCGGGGCAGTCGCCGGTGACCACCAACTCGTTGGCTTCGATGGTGTAGCTGCCCCCAAAGCTCAACGCCGTGTGGTCCTCGTAGTGGAACCCACCCACGTGAACCGCGGCGAATTGCAGCAGGGCATCCAGCGTGAGGTGCCCCGCGGCGATGCTCATCTGACCCTGCGTGAGCGTGCTGCTGGCGGCGGGATCGATCATGCCCACCGGTGTCGTCAGCGACTCGAGGTAGATGTCCGCGCCTTCGAGCACGTAGCTTCCGTCCATCACGCTGCCGCCGATCAGATCCGGTGCGGGCAGCGGTCCGAGGGTTCCTGCGCCTGGAGGCGTCGCGTCCAGAGGCGGCGCGGGCGCGCATGCGCCAGGCGTGTAGGCGAGGGGTGTGATGTCGCTCGTGGTCTCGTCGCAGAAGCGGCTCGGAGGCGGGGGCGTGATGTACATGAAGTTGAAGCACATCTCGTCGCCCGTGCCGAAGCCGTTGTTCACCGTGTGATCGGTCGTGTTGTCGTACTCGCAGGTGGTGATGAGCTTGTCGCCGGGCGCCAGCGTCACCGGCGTGTCGTACAGGAGCTGCGTCTCGAAGGACCAGCCAGTCAGCGAGACGACCTCGTCTCGTGTGCCGTCCGGATGTAGGACGTATTGCTCGAAGCCGCTGCCGATCTCGTGCATGTGCGGGATGCCAGCGAACACCGTGGAGTTCTCGTGCCAGGTGCAGGTACCCGTCACGTCCCGTCGCGAGCGCGCGGGCACGCTGAAGCCGAGGGGACCGATGGACGCCATCCCGTACTCCGTGCCTCCTACGGGACCATGGAAGATGCGCACACCGCTCGAATCCGTCACGCCATCCACATGCGCGCCGTTGTTGTAGTGGATCTGCAGCACCAGGCGTTCGCCCGGCTCGATGCGCAGGCCGCCTTCGGGGAACTCGATGGCGGACTGACCCGGTGCCCAGGCGTAGAGGTAGTCACTACCCGCCGGCATGTCGAAGCAGGTGAAGGGCGTGTCGGGCGAGCTGCGATCGGGATCGCGGAGTAGCACGGCGTGGTGCAGCACGCGTGCGTCATCGATGATGATCTCGAAGCGCTTGATCAGCCTGGCGTCCGTGCCCGGGAAGTCCATCACGAAGCACTGGTAGTGGTCGAGCTCGTCCGGGCCGACGGCGTAGTCGTTGGCCGTGAAGTCGAAGTGATCGAGCCCAGGCGGCGCATCGACGGGAGACCGCACGGGCGGTGCGGACACCACCAGACCACCTGCGGGATCCGGGGTCTCGCTGCCGCAGCTCGCCCATTGCGCCAACGCCTCCATGTCCGCGTCGGGCGGATGCGGCGAGCCCACGGGCGGCATCGTGTGGTCCATCAAGCGCGCCACCATGCGATCGCTGATGCGGCCCGCATCGCCGTCGGCGACGAGCGTGTCGTAGTCCGTGAGCGAGAAGGGCGCGCCGAACTGCGGCTCGGCACCGTGGCAAGAGCCGCAATGGCGCTGCACGATCCCCGAAGCGGAGTCGTCCCAGGTGGCCCTGTCAGGCACGCAGGTCGTGCCAGAGTCAGGGGCTGCGGGCGTACTGCCGCCGTTACATGCGGTGAGCCATAGCCCTGCCCAGGCCATGACCGTCCAAAGCTGTCGTCGATGCATCTATCCTCCGCGCCGCCCGGGAGCATAGCAGGGGATCGTCAGAACGCCTCCACGCGACCTGACTCAGAGGGCCTCGAGCTGCTCCTGGGCTTCCATCCACTCCCCCGTCGACTGCTCGAGCTCGCGCGCGGTCCAGGCGAGGTCTCGGCTGAGCTTGTCGCGCGTCTGAGCGTCCTCGTACACGGCGGGATCGGAGAGCGCGTCGGTCTGCTCTTTCTGCTTCGCCTCGAGCTCGGCGATGCGCGCCTCGAGCTTGGAGATGCGTGAGCGCAGCGGGCCCGCGCCGCCGCCCCTGCGATTCTGTCGAGCCTCGGCCGCGGCACGCTTCCGGGCCTTCTCCTCCGCACGCGTTCCGCGCTTCGGGGGCGGGGGCTTCTCGGTCTCGGCCCGCTTCGCCGGCGGCAAGGTCTGGCGATTGGGCTCAGGATCGCCCTTGCTGTCGCGTTTGCCCAGCGCGTGCAGGTAGTCGTCGAGGGATCCGGGGTAGGTCTCCACGCCGCCGTCGGCCACGGACCAGATCTTCGTGCCCAGACGCCGGATGAAACCGCGGTTGTGGCTGACGAAGAGCAGGGTGCCGTCGAAGGTGCTCAACGCTTCGGCCAGGCGCTCGGACGAGTCGAGGTCGAGGTGGTTCGTCGGCTCGTCCATCAAGAGCACGTTGCCCGGATCCACCAACAGCTGCGCCAAGGCCACGCGCGCGCGCTCGCCGCCCGAGAGCACGCCGACCTTCTTGTCGATGTCACCGTCGCTGAAGAGCAGCGCGCCGAGCACGCTGCGCACGCGCTGTTGGCCGCCTTCGGGGCAGCGGGCGTACACCGACTCGTACACCGTCTGCGTCGGGTCCAGCGCCTCCGCGTGGTGCTGCGCGTAGTAGCCGATCTTGGTCTTGTGGCCGAAGGTGAAGCTGCCCGAGGTGAGCTCGATCTCGCCTGCCAGGGCGCGCAGCAGCGTGGTCTTGCCGGCACCGTTCTCGCCGATCAGCGCGACTCTGTCCCCGCGCTCGAGCAAGAGGTTCACGTCATGCAGGACCTCGTGGTCGCCGTAGCTCTTGCACAGGCCTTCGGTCTCGAGCACCTGCCGGCCCGTGCGCTCCGTCGTGGGGAAGCGGAAGCGCAGCTGGGCGCGCTCCCCGAGCACCTCCACCTGCTCCATCTTCTCCAGCAGCTTCACGCGGCTCTGCACCTGCGCGGCCTTGCTCGCCTTGTAGCGGAAGCGATCGATGAACTGCTCGAGGTGGGCGCGCTCACGCTCGACATTCTTGGCGCGATTCTCCAGCAGCACGCGCTCTTCGGCTCGCTGCTTCAGGTAGTGATCGTAGTCGCCGGGATAGGTGCGTACGCCCTCGACCTCGAAGCTGACGACGCGCTTGATCTGCTCGTTCAAGAATTCGCGGTCATGGCTGATCAGGATGAAGGCGCGGGCGTAGCGGGCCAAGAAGCCGCTGAGCCACGCCACGGACGGCATGTCGAGATGGTTCGTGGGCTCGTCGAGGAGCAGCAGATCGGGCCGCTGGAAGAGCAAGGAGGCGAGCACGGCGCGCATGCGCCAGCCGCCGCTGAATTCGCCCATGTCGCGCTCGTAATCCGTGACCTTGAAGCCGAGGCCGGCCAGGATCGTCTGCGCTTCGTGCTCGGAGTAGAGCGCCTCGTGATGCGCCAAGCGTTCGTGCAGATCCGCCAGGTGTCCGGCCAGATCGAGCAGCGCCTCGTGCTCGTCCTCGGAGGCCTCGGTGGCACCCTGAAGCTCCTGCTCGGCGCGCGCGATCTCGTCTTCGAGGTCGATGCGTCCGGGCACGCTCGCCAGCACGAAGGCCAAGAGGCCGATGCCCGTCTCATCCCGCACGTCCTGGGCCAGGTAGCCCACCCGCGCGCCGCGCATCACACGCACCACGCCACCGTCGGGCTGCTGTTCTCCTGCGATCAGGCGCAGCAGCGTGCTCTTGCCGGACCCATTCGGACCCACCAAGCCCACGCGTTCGCCATTGCCGATGCGCAGGGAGAGGTCATCGATGATGCTCTTGCCTCCCAAGCTGAGGGAGGTCTTCTCGAATACGACGAGGCTCATGAGGCGGCCTTGGAGGGGGAGACGTGAGTCGACACGCCGGGCGTGTAGCACGTTCGAGCCGCGTGACTACCGCCGCGCCCGCGCTCCGGACACCGAGGCATGCCCGTCGATCCAGAATCGAAGCTCCCTCTCCGCCCAAGAGCCGGCGTAGTCGACGCCCACGCGCGGGCCCGTCGCGACCCTCGTGGCGGCGATGCGCCGATAGCGCGCGAGGAAGAGCCGGTCGCCGTCGAGTCGAAGGCGGTCTTGCTCGCGGCTGAGCGCGAGCGCGCGAGTCAGCTTGCCCGGGCCCCGCGCCACGTTCGGCTCGTCGGGCAGGCCGCAGATCGGCGCCGCTGCGCGTATCAGCACCGCGCTCGCCTCTCCGTCCAGCCCCGTGACGACGTTGAACATCTCGTGCACGCCGTAGCAGAGGTAGACGTAGCTCACGCCGCCCGGGCCGAACATCACGCTGGCACGGTTGGTTGGGCCGAAGCGCGCGTGGGACGCCAGATCCTGCGGACCCAGGTAGGCCTCGGTCTCGACGATCATCGCCGCGCGTTCGCCGTGCACCAGCGCGCAGCCGAGCAACGCCTGCGCCACCACGGCGGGATCGCGCCGGTAGAAGCGCTGGCTCAGCTTGCGCGCTCGCAGCGCGGCTGCCGTGGTCATCACCATTCGAGCGTCTCGTTCATGGGCGAGCCTGGCGTGTCTGTCGAGCGGGCCGAAGGCACGAGCTCGGCGTGCTGCGTGAGCCGCGAGTCTCGCGGGAGCGTCGATCATGGTGCCCAACGACGAGAGCGACGAGGAGCGTCCCCACGTGTCTCCCCATCTGTCTCGGTTGTGCCGCGGCTCGGAGGCGCTGCTATCGTCGGTGCATGCCCAAGGTTCGCTCGTTCGCTTCCGCCGTGCTCTGTCTGGCCATGATGGCGTGCTCCGGGGACGCGGACGCGCAGGCGACCTGGTACGAGCCCGCGCCGCTCCTGGCGTCCGTGCGGCCCGAGGCACAGCAGACGGCGGAGCATGTGCTCGGCGATCTGTCGGCGCTGCCGCTCTATGATCTGCGCCTCGATCTGGCGCACGACCTCGCCTCCTTCGAGCTGCACGAGGACGTCTACTACACGAACACGGAGGGCGCTCCGCTTCGGGACATCGTGCTGCGCGTCTACGCCAACCACGGCGAAGAGCATCCACCGCTGACGCTCGCGGAGGCGAGCTGCGAGGGTCAGCCCTGCGTGGTGGGTTGGCAGCCGAGCGGCGCGCTCACGCTGACGCCGCGCACGCCGCTGGCCGCGGGCGCGCGCCTGCTCGTGCACGTCCATCTGCGCGGCACCTTGAAGGAGATCGCGGCGCAGCGGACCAACATCCTGGCCCAGGCGATGGAGGGCATGGGGCGCATGCAGGACGCCGCGCGCGCGGGCGACTACGGGCTCTTGGCCCACGGCGACGGCATGGCGAGTCTGACGCGCTTCTACGCCGTGCTGGCGCGACGCCATGGCGGCCAATGGGTGGGCGATGAGCAGAGCGGACTGGGCGACGTCGCGCCGGATCAACTCTGCCACGTGCGGGCTCTGATCACGACGGTGCCGGGGGTCGTGGTCGCGGCGAGCGGCCTGGTCGCGCAGGAGCGCACCACCATCGTCCACGGTCAGCCGGGACGTCACGAGGTCTCGGTCGTCGCGGGTCTCGTGCGCGACTTCGCCGTGCTGGCCAGTCCGCACTTCGAGGTGGCGACGCAACAAGCGGGCGAGGTCGAGGTTCGTTCCGTCTTCGTGCACGACGACGCGGAGGCCGGTCATCGCGTGCTCGACGCCGGAGCGCACGCCTTTCACACCTTCGAGACGCGCTTCGGGCCCTACCCCTATCGCCAACTCGATCTGGTCGAGGCGCCTCTGGTGGGCGGCGCGGGCGGCGTCGAGTTCAGCGGCCTCGTCACCGTCGCCTCGATGTTCTATCGACCCATCACGGGCGGAGCCGACGCGGGTGGTGCGAACGCGGGCGGCGCGGATCTCGGATCCGTCGCGGGTTTGCTCGGCGGCGTCGGCCTCGGTGGCTTCGGCCAGATGATGATCGAGCCCATGCTCGAGTTCGTGACGGCGCACGAGGTCTCACACCAATGGTGGAGCGGCGTGGTGGGCAGCGACTCGCGCGACAATCCCTTCGTGGACGAGTCCCTCGCGCAGTACTCGGCCGTGCTGGCCGTGGAAGATCGCTACGGTGCCGAGCGCGCGGCGCAGGAGATGGCGCGACAGGTGGCGCAGAACTACCAGATCATGCGCATGAACGGGCAGCCCGACGGCAAGGTCGACAGGCCAGCGCACGCCTTCCCCTCCGAGCTCGCGTACGCGGGGTTGGTGTACGGGAAGGGGCCGTTCTTTTATCGCGAGGCGCGGCGCGTCATGGGTGACGAGGCCTTCTTCGCGGCGCTGCGAAGCTACGCCACACTCAACGCCTTCCGCGTCACGACGCCGACCGAGCTGCGCGCGGCCTTCGCGCGGGGGCCGCACGCGCGTCAGGTGCGCCGACTCTTCGCGCGCTACTTCGAGCAGAACCACGGCGACGAGGACCTCGGGCAGGGCGATCAAGGCAGCATGCTCGGTCAGTGGCTCGGCGCGGACGGGGGCGACGTCAGCTCGCTGCTCCAGCGCTTGCTCGGGCCGGGTGGTCTCGGCGGTCTCGGCAACTTGGGCCAAGGCGGCGCTGGCCAAGGCGGCGCAGCGAACGATGCACAGGACGCGCAGGCCATGGCCGCCGCGCTCCGTGAGGCCGTGCAAGCGCTCCAGGACTTGGGCGGAACGTCGACGACCGCGACGCCATCCGTGCCGTGAGTTCAGCCGGCTGAAGCGGACGGCAGGGTGCGGCTGGCCCAGGCTGCGAGCACGACGGCGACGTACTCGACGTCCTGTTCGCGACTCAAGAGATGATCGGCGCCGTCGAGGCAGACGAAGCTCTTGGGGTGTCTCGCCTCGCTGAAGAGGGCGGCGGCGTTGTCGACGCTCAGCAGCTGATCGTCGGGCGAGTGGAAGACGAGCAGCGCCTTGCCGAGTTTGGAGATGGTCTTGCGTGCGCCCTGCGCCGCGAGTTCCTCGAGGAAGTGCTTCGAGACGCGGAAGCTCCGCTCTCCGAGCTTCACCTGCGCGCGCCCGTGCTCGGCGATCTCCTCGGCTTCGTCGACCAGGAGCTGCGACAGACTCGCAGGGTGGGCGGGTGCACCGATGGTCGCGACCGCCAAGGCTTCGCTGATGCGCCCTGCGGCGCTGAGCATGGCGGCACCGCCGAGGCTGTGGCCGATCAGGATCGTGGGCGCCAGCCGTGCTTCGCGCAGCCAGTCGGCGGCGGCCACGATGGCCTCCACGCTCGCGGTGAAGCCGGCACGGGCGGGGTTGTCCTCGTGCTCATCCAGCCCCGTGAAATCGAAGCGCAGGGTGCCGATGCCGCGCTCGGCCAGGGCGTCTGCGATCTTCACCGCTGCCTGGGCGTTGTCGCCGCAGGCGAAGCAATGGGCGAAGAGCGCGCACGCGTGCATGGGACCCGCAGGGTCGTGGAAGTGCGCCGCCAGCTCCTGGCCTTGGGCACCCGAGAACGTGATGCGTTCGACCGCCATGGGTCGCACGATAGCGGATCATGTGCGCGGGATCGTCCAAGAACGGCGCGCGCCGCGACTTCGCCCGATCTCACCGCCGCGACGGCCAGTCGAGGCGAATCGGTTCAGTTCAGTAGCAGAGGGTCGTGCAGCCGACCGCGCCGGAGCGGTTGCAGGCCTCGCCCTCGGTCGCGGCCAGTCCAGCGGGCGTCCAGGCGCCGGTGGTGAGGTCGACCTTCCAGACGTCGTTGACGTTGCCGCAGTCGCTCTTGCCCGCGAGCACCCAACCCGTGGTCCCGGTCTGGGCGCGTCCGAAGCCGAAGCGTCGCTCCGGGGCGTTCAGGTCGGGCGTGGTGAAGTCCGCGGGGAAGTCGCACGCACCGGCGGCCGTGCCGTGGAGCACGTCGCCCTGGACCAGCCGGGTCCAGACGCCGGAGGCGAGGTCCACGGCCCAGACGTCGTTGCGGTTGCCCAGGTCCGTGAAGTCGTGGCCGGCGACCATCAGCGCCCGTCCTCCGACCTCGTCCGCGTAGAGGCGCATGCCGAAGCGAATCTCGGGTGCACCGGCGCCGCCGGGCGCGACCATGCGCCAGGTGTTGGTGTCGAAGTTGAAGGCGTAGGTGTCGTCGAGGAAGGGGCCGGAGAAGTTGGGCGTGCCACCGAAGACGACGAGCTCGCGGTCGACCACGACGCCCGCGTGGTAGTAGCGCGGCGAGGGCCCGCCGGTTGCGTCGATGCGGCTCCAGACGTTGGTGCCGAGATCGAGGGCGTAGGTGTCGCCGCTGCCCGTGGGCGAGAGCCCGCTGCTGGAGGTGTTGCCGCCGAAGATGATCAGACGTCCTCCGTCGGCGTCGAGGCCAGCGACGGCGTTGCTGCGCGGGGAGGGCGCGTCGCCCGTGGTCGAGAGCTGGCTCCAGCTGTCCGTGCCGAAGTCGAAGGCCCAGGTCTCGTTGTAGAGCGTGTAGACGCCGGAGCTCGAGCGCTCCCGGCCGCCGAAGAGAAGCGCGCGATCGTTGGCCACGTCGAGCACGAACTTGCCGCGCGCGCGGGCGCCGGGGCCAGCCGTGACGCTCAGCTGGGTCCACGTCTCACAGGTCGTGTCGAAGGCCCAGACCTCGTCCGTGTAGGAGTAGTTGGGCATGCACGCGAGGGGCGACGCCAGGTTGCCGGCGTAGACGATGATGCGTCCGCGGGCCTGGTCCATCACGGCCGAGAGCTCCCCGCGACCTGGGAAGATCGCCCCGGGATCACAGCTACCCGCGTCGGGCATGGCCGCGTCGGAGCCGCCGTCGGTCATCGTGGCCGAGTCCGGCATTCCGCCGTCGCCGGGGCCGCTGTCCGCGGGGGTGGAGTCATCGCCACAGCCGAGGGCCAGGGCACACACGAGTGAGATCAAAGCGATGCGCATCGGGCCAGGTTATCTACCTTCGCTCGCCGCGCAAGTGGTCCCGGCTGTCTGTGGTCTCTCTCGGTCTAGGGTTGCCCGCGTGGGTCCAGGCGGCGAGACTCCAGCTTTTGCCGCGCGTCCCCAGTGGGGGACTTTGGCCCCGTCAGGATTGTTCATGCCCCACGGTCGCTCACCCGACCTCTCGAGTTCGAGCCCCGATCTCGCCTCCTCGGCGCAGGTTGGTTCCCATCCTCGTCACGCCTCCGCTCGGCACCACAGCCACGCGCTGCCCCTGCGCGAGCAAGCGATGCGGGATCTGCTCCGCCTCTCCGTCACCCACCTCACCCCTCGGCGAGCGTGGACGTGGACCGGCTTCGGCGCCGCCTTCGTGGCCCTGCGCGGGATGGTGCGCGGAGCGCGCGCGCTGGACGATCTGATCTGGCCGCAGATCGCGGACCAGCCCGTGCAGGCGCCGGTCTTCATCTACGCCAACGCGCGTAGCGGCACGACCATGCTGCATCGTCTGATGAGCATGGACGAGGATCGCTTCTCGCCCTTCATGCTCTACCAGTCGATCTTCAGCGCCGTCAGCCTGCAGCGCCTGATCCAGCTGCTCGCCAAGCTCGACCAGCCGGTCTTTCAGGGTGCGCTCCGCGGTGGCGTCGATTGGATCAACAGCAGGTTCTTCAGCGGCTGGGAGGGCATCCACAAGCTCGGCATCGACGAGGCGGAGGAGGACGAAGCCACCTTCGTGCTCAGTCTCTACTCGCCGACCGTGACGCTGGTCTTTCCCTTCGCGGAGAAGCAGCGCGAGCTCTCGCGTCTCGACGATCTGCCCGACGCCGAGCGTCACGCCTTCATGGACTTCTACGAGGACACGCTGAAG
>Ga0210016_1005532_pt1 | contig 10490 bp, 9 predicted proteins | sample CryGeyCG2014_300_FD_185454 | JGI IMG/M metagenome (GOLD analysis project Ga0210016, IMG submission 185454) | Groundwater microbial communities from aquifer - Crystal Geyser CG02_land_8/20/14_3.00 (SPAdes) (version 2) | ecosystem: Environmental > Aquatic > Deep subsurface > Groundwater | place...
ACTTTTGAAGGAATTCATCCGGATCCTCTTCGTTCAGTATGTCTCCCAAAAGCAGATAAGGGGTGTCGTATCTTTCGCAGATGTTGTAGAATTTGTCGGCCAGGGGATGTTTTAAATCCTTTTCCAGGCTCTCCCAGATCAAGTAAATATTCTGAGATACTTCCTGAATGTCCGGAGCAACCAAATCCTGCCACTGCAGATACCGTCTCTTTAAAAGGTGGTAACTGATGATCGGGGCATCAAGCTTGAAAAGAGCCCGGTGTATGGCAATGTAAATTTGGGTGTTTTTTGTTTCCTCGCTCATGCCGCCCACGACTATGATTCCTTCCTTTATTTTTATTTTTTCCCTCATCGACTCCATCATATAATCAATCAGAGCTCTTTCCCGTCCGGAGGAAGAAAGGGTTTCTTCGATCTCGCAGGCTGCAATGCCCAGGATCCAGTTGTAAAGCTGAAGCTTTATTTTCTCGGAATGAGAGTCGGGACTCTTGTCCAGAATGTATATGTATTTGTTCAATATCTTTTCCACCTCTCCGATTTTCGATTCTTCTATGTGGTCGTTGGGAAAGTGGCCTCCCCTGATCAATTCCAGAACAAGGGGTTCAGCAATGGCTTTTCCTTCCTTCGATATCAACAGCCTTCTTTTAAGGCTTCTCTCGATAGCCCCTCTTTTCATCAGATGTTCTTCTTTCCAGTCAACGATTCCCCTGATTTTTTCGTAGAAAGCGGCAACCTTAGAAGCCACCTCATCCACGTGAATGGTGGATACGCCTTCTTTTTTCTTCAGTGACTCTTTCCACGACCTGTATCTTTGAATGAGTTTTTGGGTTGATTGAGATACTCCCGATGGCATGGTTTTATTGTATCGATTTGAGAAACTTATTTAATTTCATTTCCCCGATGTCCCCCTTGCCTCTTTCCCTGACCCGGACTGTTTTCTTTTTCATTTCCGCGTCTCCCACGACCAGAAGATAGGGGATTTTTTGCATTTCACCCTCCCTGATTTTCTTTGAAACGGTTTCGTTTTCGTTTTTTAGCTCCACCCGGAAATCGTTTTTTAAAGCCTCGACAACTTCCAGGGCGTATTTCGCGTGGCGGTCGGCAATGGGAACGACCCAAACCTGAAATGGGGAGAGCCACAAAGGAAGAGCCCCGGCGTAATGTTCTATCAGTACGCCGATGAATCTTTCCAAAGAGCCCAGAAGCGCCCGGTGAATCATGTTGGGAGTTTGTTTTTTTCCTTTTTTGTCGATATAAACCATTTTAAACCTTTCCGGCAGGTTGAAATCAACCTGTATGGTGGTGCACTGCCAGGACCTTTGCAGGGAGTCCTTCACTTTTATGTCGATTTTCGGTCCGTAGAAAACTCCTCCCTCCGGATCCACGGAATATTTCAGTTTAAGTTTATTTAAGACGAACTTCAAGGCGTTGGTCGCCTTAGTCCAGCTTTTGATGTCGCCGGCGTGCTTTTCCGGCATGGTGGAAAGATAGATGTCGAAGTCCTTAAACCCGAATGTTTTCAGTATTTTTATGCCGGATTTCAAAAGTTTTGTGAGTTCTTCGCTCAGGTCTTCGGGGGTGCAAATAAGATGGGCGTCGTCCTGGGTAAAGCCCCTTACCCTGGTCAGCCCGTGCAGCACGCCTGATTTCTCATAGCGGTAAACCGTTCCCAGTTCGGCATATCTTAAAGGCAGGTCTTTGTAACTCCTGGTTTTTGAATTGTAAATTTTGACGTGGAAAGGGCAGTTCATCGGTTTTAACATATATTCCTCTTCGTCTATCTTAATGGGGGAGTACATGTTTTCCCGATAAAGGTTCCAGTGGCCGGAGGTTTTCCAGAGATCAAGCTTGGCGATGTGGGGAGTGGCTACCCATTTGTATCCCTGGAGGGAAAGTTCCCTGTAAAGGTAATTCTCAATGATTTTTCTCAGGGTTGCGCCTTTGGGCATCCATAAGGGAAGGCCCGCGCCTATCTCATCGTCAAACATGAAAAGTTCCAGTTTCTGGCCCAGAAGGCGGTGGTCTCTTTTTTCCGCCTCAGCCTGGATCCTAAGATAGTTCTCCAGGTCGGCTTTGTTTTCAAAAGCGATTCCGTAGATGCGGGTCAGCATGGGGTTTGATTCTTTACCCTTCCAGTAGGCGCCCGCGATTTTCGTTAATTTGAAAGCGTCCGAATTTATTTCTTTTGCGGATTTTACGTGCGGTCCCTGACAAAGGTCTATAAACTTTCCGCTTTGATAAGCATACAGACGCCCGACGTCTGTACGTTCGTTGATTAGCTCCAACTTATAGGGCTGGCTTTTGAAGATTTTTTTGGCCTCAACCTTGGAAATCTTTATTTTTTTAAAAGAAATATTTTGTTTTATTAATTCTTTCATCCTTTTTTCAATTTTAGGCAAATCTTCTTCGTTAAAATTAGCCGAGTCAAAATCATAATAAAACCCATTTTCAATGGCAGGACCTATGCCGAATTTGACTCCGGGAAAGAGTTCTTTGACCGAGGCGGCCATGATGTGAGATAGCGAATGTCTTATATTTTCTAATTTCATTTTTAACTTTACATTAGTTCTCTTTTATATCTATTATCTCTTCGACTCCCTCGCAAATTACTTTTGGAATGCCGTCTTTGGAATCCAACCTGCCTTCAATCATGACGATTTTATTTTCCTGGAAAATGGTGGGGTTTCTTTCTATGGCCGAGGGGAAGACGACTATTTCTATTCTGCCTTTCAGGTCTTCCAAATTGACGAAAAGCATCGGCTTTCCGGAACGGGTAATGATTTTTTTGATTCCGGAAATCATCCCGCCGATTCTGACCCTGACGTTCCTTCTGCTGATATGATCGGGAAGGCTGGAAATCGGCGTTACTTTCTTTTCCAGAATTTTCCTGAATTCGTTCAAGGGATGCGAGCTGACGAAAAGGCCGAGCAGCTCCTTTTCCCAGGCCAGTTTTTCTTTTTCGTTGGCCGGGGGGGCGGCAGCCAAGGACATTTTACTGTTATATTGCAAGCCGTCAAACAGCCCGTTTTGGCCGTTGACCTTGGTTTTTTGGGTTTCCCTCGAGAATTCCAGCAGCCTTTCCACGTTCTGCAGCAGCTGGTTCCTCTCTGCCATTTTATCAAAAACTCCGGCTTTTATTAAGCTCTCAAAGGATTTTTTATTCAGGTCCTTGGAACTGACCCTGGAGATGAAGTCATCGATCGAAGCGTAATGCCCTTTGGCTTTTCTCTCCTCAACGATTATTTCCACTACGTTGGAGCCCACGTTTTTTATGGCTGACAACCCGAATCTGACCTGGTTTTTCTTGGGCACCACGGAAAAGAAGATGAAACTCTCGTTGATGTCGGGAGGAAGAACCTCCAGCCCCATTTTCCTGCATTCAGTTATCAAAACAGATATTCTTTCCACGTCGTTCCTCTCGGAGGTCAGAAGCGCGGCCATGAATTCTGCCGGAAAGTGGGCTTTGAGATATGCCGTCTGGTAGGCCAAGGTTGCATAGGCTGCCGCATGAGAACGGTTGAAAGAATAACTGGCAAAGGGTTCAATCCAGTACCAGATCTGCAGGGCGACCTGCTCGGGAATGTTGTTTTTTTTCATTCCCTCTATGAATTTTTCTTTCTGGCCCATGAGCAGCTTTTTTATTTTTTTTCCTATGGCTTTTCTTAAAACATCGGCTTCGGCCAGGGTGAAGCCGGCCATTTCCTGGGCTATCTTCATAATCTGTTCCTGGTAGATGGCTATTCCCTGGGTGTTTTTCAAAATGGGTTCAAGTTTCGGATGAATGTAGCTGATGGGCTGCTTTTTTTGTTTTCTGGCAATGTAATCGGGAATCAGCTGCATGGGGCCGGGTCGGTAAAGGGCGACCATGGCGATAATGTCTTCAAACTCGCTGGGCTTCAGCTGTTTGAGATAATGTTGCATCATGGCGCTTTCTAATTGAAAAACGCCAACCGTTTCTCCTTTCTGCAGAATGCTATAAGTTTTTTTATCGTTTTCGGGAAGATTCTGGATGTCAACGTTTATTCCCTGTACTGCATAGATTCTGGACAAGGTGTCTTCGATAATGGTCAGGTTTTTCAGCCCCAGGAAGTCCATTTTCAGGAGCCCCATGTCTTCTATGGAGTGCATTTCGTACTGGGTGACTATGGCTTCGTCGTCCTGCGTCGGGTGCTGCAGAGGCACTATTTCGTCCAGAGGAGTGTCGGAGATCACCACGCCGCAGGCGTGGGTGGAGGCGTGGCGGGCGACCCCCTCCAGTTTTTTTGCCGCATCGATCAGTTTTCTCGCCTGTTCGTCCGTTTCGTAAAGAGCGCGGAACTCCGAGATTTTTTTCATCGTTTCATCCAGAGTCATGCCGAAAGGAATCATCTTGGCGATGCGGTCGCAGTAGGAATAGGCGTAAGACATGGCTCTTCCCACGTCTCTGACTACGGCTCTGGCGGCCATGGTTCCGAAGGTGATTATTTGCGCCACTTTATCCCGGCCGTATTTCTGGGCCACGTACTGGATTACTTCGTCTCTCCTGCGGTCCGTGAAATCAAGGTCTATGTCGGGCATGGAAATCCTGTCCGGATTCAAAAACCTCTCAAACAAGAGGTTATACTTCAGAGGGTCAACGTTGGTGATGTTCAAAACGTAGGCGACGATGGAGCCTCCGACCGAGCCGCGGCCCGGTCCCACTACGATCCTGTTCTGCTTTGCCCAGTTGACGAAATCCTGGACAATGAGAAAGTAGGAGGCAAAACCGGTTTGTTTTATCACTGAAAGTTCGTATTTCAGCCTTTCCAGCACTTCCTTTCCGGGGTTCTTTCCGTATCTTGGTTCCAGTCCCTGCTGGCAAAGCTCTTCAAGATATTCGTTAGGAGTATTCCCCTTGGGAGTTGCGAAAGTGGGAAGCTTTACCTTGCCCAGCTCAAACTGAAAGTTGCAGAGCTCTTTTATTTTCTGGGTGTTTTCAATGGCTTCGGGCACTTCCTTAAAATCATTTCTCATTTGTTCGGGAGTTCTCATCGAGAAGTCATCTGTTTTCAGGGTCAGCCTTTCGGGGTCATTGGGGTCGGCTCCGGTGTTTATCAACATCAAAATATCCTGGGCATCGGCATCGTCAGGTTTCAGATAGTGGATGTCATTGGTCGCCACCAGGGGAAGGTTGTGTTTTTTTGCAATGGAAATCAGCCCTTCATTTACCGCTTTCTGCTGCGGGGAATGGGGATGGTGCTGCAATTCAAGATAAAAGTTTCCCTGGCCGAAAATTTCCTGATAGAGAAGGGCGGTTTTTTCCGCCTCAGCCATTTTTTTCGCCAGGATGAGAAAAGGTATTTTTCCCGCCTGGCAGGCTGAAAGGCATATTAATCCTTCGGAATGCTTGGCCAGTAATTCTTCGTCAATCCTCGGCTTGTAATAAAAGCCTTCGAGGTGGGCCAGAGTTAAAAGTTTTACCAGGTTTTTGTATCCTTTTTTGTCCTTTACCAGCAGAACCAGGTGGTATCTTCGGTCATCGACGTTCGGCCGCTTGTCCGTCATCTTTTCCAGGCTTTGGTACATTTCGCAGCCGATGATGGGTTTTATACCTCTTTCCCGGGCTTTTTTATAAAACTCCACGGCTCCGTAAATGTTGCCGTGGTCGGTCAGGGCCACAGCATCCATACCCAGTTCTTTTACGTAATCCAAAAGTTGGTCGATCTTCGGCAGGCCGTCCAGAAGAGAAAAATGTGAGTGAACGTGTAAATGGGTGAAATTTTGTCCCATGAGGATTAAGCAAAATTAAAAAACTCTTGTGAGCGTTAAATCATTTTAGTTTTTTTCTTAAGATAAGTCAAATATCGAGCCTTCATTCAATAAAAAATATATATAGAGGCGAAGATGAAGATGAATCTTTAGATTCATCGCCTGCCGAGATGTGCTACAATGCAACAATATGGATTTTTTGTCTGAGGAAAAAAAATTATGGAAAAAGGGATATAAAAGAGTGGTCTGTTTGGACGAGGCCGGCCGGGGGCCTCTGGCGGGGCCGGTAGTTGCCTCCGCCGTCACCGTGCTGAACGCCAAATACCGCATGACGCATGTCGGCATAAAGGATTCCAAAAAGCTTTCCCAAAAGCAACGCGAAAGATTTTACAAATGCCTTACCAAGGACTCGAATATAAGGTGGGGGATAGGCAGTGTTTCGGAAAAGGTGATTGATAAAATCAACATCCTTGAGGCAACGAAACTGGCGATGAAAAAAGCCATTGAAAATTTAAAAAATAAACTTGGGATGAATTCCTACGATCGTGGGTTTTCATCCAAGAAGATTTTTTTGATTTTGGATGGAAAAATGAGTCTAAATTTGCCAATTCCTCAGAAATCAATCGTCAAAGCCGACGGAAAGGTTTTCTCCTGCATTGCGGCCGGCATCCTGGCTAAGGTAACCAGGGACAGGATAATGCAGAGATTCCACAAGAAATACCCGCATTACGGTTTTGACCGGCACAAGGGTTATCCGACCAGGCTCCATTGCCGGATGTTGAAAAGATATGGCAGATGTGCTATACATAGAAATAGTTTTCAATTAAAGAGTAAACTTCATTGACATGGGAGTTCCAAAACAAAGACATACAAAATCAAGACGCAACAAGAGAAGGTCACATATTTCCTTAAAGACCTCACGCTTGACTCTCTGCCCGAAATGCGGAAAACCTGTTCTGCCCCATACGGTTTGTTTGAATTGCGGATACTACAAAACCATGGAGGTGATTGACGTGATGAAGAAGCTGACCAAAAAGGAAAAAAAGCTGAAAGAAAAGGAAATGAAAGCCAAGGAAGCGGAAGAAAAGCAAACCCAGAAGAAGCCTTTATCCTGGGAAGGACTTTCAAAAGGGCGATGAAGATAAATCTTCATCTTCCCCCTCATTGAACAAATGTTCAACTCGGTAAATAATTATGGCATCACGACACCTTTCTCGTTCTATAGCAATGCAAAGTTTATATGAGTGGGATTTTTCCGGCAAGAAGACCGATCTGGAAAAGATAGTGGAGAGAAACGTCAAAGAATTCGGCCCGGGCCTGGAAGACCCGAGTTTTGTTTGGCAGCTGGTGACAGGAGTTTTAAAGCATCTCCTGACCCTGGACAAGATCATAGAGAAAGCGGCTCCCGAGTGGCCGATAAGCCAGATCACCATAGTTGACAGGAACGTATTGAGATTAGGCCTTTTTGAATTGCTTTACGAGAAAAAAGAAGAAGTTCCTCCCAAGGTGGCTATCAACGAGGCGATCGAACTGGCCAAATCTTTTGGCGGCGAGAGTTCGGGGAAATTCATCAACGGAGTCCTGGGAACAATTTATAAGGAAATAGATAAAAAAGGAACTGAAGCAAAACAGTAGTTATGGAAGGTTTTTCAAAATTAGAGAAGAAATTGAATATAAAGTTCAAAAACAAGGATTTGCTGGTTCAGGCTTTTTGTCATCGTTCCTATCTGAACGAAAACCCGGATTTCAAGCTGGAAAACAATGAAAGGCTTGAGTTTCTGGGAGACGCAGTGCTGGAACTTATAGTTACCGAATACCTGTTTGAAAAATACCCCGCAAAGTCAGAAGGGGAGCTGACCAACTGGCGGGCCGCCCTGGTTAATGCTAAGATGCTTTCGGAGGTGGCGAGAGAAATGGGGTTCGGAGATTTCCTGCTCTTGTCCCGCGGCGAGACGAAGGAACTGGGAAAGGCCAGGCAGTATATTCTGGCCGACACCTTCGAGGCGCTGATAGGATCCATTTATCTGGACTTGGGGTACAAAGCCTGCCATACATTGATTAAAAAAAATTTAATTTCCAGATTGCCGGAAATCATTGAAAAAGGTCTTTTCAGGGATGCCAAGTCCCAGTTTCAGGAAGAAGCCCAGGAAAGAACGGGCATTACCCCGACCTACAAGGTTTTGAAAGAATGGGGGCCGGACCACCAAAAACACTTCATTATCGGAGTTTTCCTCAATAATGAATTGGCCGGCCAGGGGGAAGGTTCTTCCAAACAGGAAGCGGAGGACGAGGCGGCCAAGGACGCCCTGAAAATTAAAAGTTGGTAGAGATGCTCGCTAATCAATTTGTCAGAGTACCGATTGTCTCTTCGTCCAGCGACTCAGAGCAATCTGCGTTCTCGGCGATTTGCCCTTCGGGACCATGCCAAATCGCCTCCGAAAGCTACTCTGAAAATTATTACCTCGCCTTACTTAATTGAAAATTGAGTCATTGGAAAATTTATTAAAAATTAAAATATTATGGAAGCGCCTGGCGTGCCCTCAAAAAAAGATTAACTGCTTAGAGGGCGGGGTGCTCATTACATTCGCATGTTAGTAATAAGATTTTTTCGAACGGGAAAAAGAAACCAGGCCTCATTCAAGATAGTGGTCACGGACAAAAGGCGGTCTTCCACCAGAGGAAGATCGGTTGAGGAAGTCGGTTTCTATAATCCCCGGACAAAAGAAAAGATTCTGAAACAGGACAGGATCAAATATTGGCTGTCGGTTGGAGCAAAGCCCTCTCCGACGATTTATAATTTGCTGATTTCGGAAAAAATAATCGAAGGCAAAAAGATAGACGTGCACAAAAAGCCTAAAAAGCGCGAAGAAGATAAAAAAGAAGAATCAGCTCCTGTTGAGGTTAAACCTCAACAAGTGGTAGAAGTTCCGAAAGCAGAAGAAAAACCGCAATAATTAGAATTGATACATTTATATTAGGCGCCTAAAGGTGCCTTTTTTGGCGCGTCCTAAAAGCTTGACAAAAGTATATTATATGATATAATATAGGTGTAAGAGAACATAGAACATTAAAAAGTAATTTGACAAAAAAGGTGCAAATCTTTCTCCTTCAAGAAATTGAAAGAAAAAGATTTGTTCCTTGATAATATCGCGTAAAAAAGAGAGGAAGAATAATTTGAGAAGTGATTAGCTGAGTTCTCGGGGTTGGGTAGTCGCATCAATCGCGAACTACCCACCTCGAGAACCAGCAGTCATTTCCCAGTTATTCTCCTCTCTTCCTTGTTAATTTTCTTCAGGAGCCAAATTTTGGAGACAATTAACAAGGAAAAAAATATCTTACAATATGTAGCGCCGCATGAGGGAGCGAGCGAAACATCTTTTGCATATCGCAAGCTCCCTTCCCAATTTCAGCCCATTTCAAAGAAGTGAGCTGAAAGATGGGAAGTCGCCGAAAGGCGTGCAGAGCTATATGCTCCAAGAATCCCTCAAATTTTTCCATAAAAAAGAAGCTTCAATGAGTGACCTGCTGCTCGAGAACCCTGAGTTTATCGAATGGGTCGCGGGCAGAGGTGACTCAAAAAGAAAGGAAAGGAGGAGAGATGGCAAGCAATTACAAAAACCATGCTGGGCTTCGGGTAGCTCGGGCTCAGATGAGGGAAGAGAGGCTATGCGGCATTCTTGACCGTCTTACCAAACATAGCAACCCTCGCCCTTGTCGCCTTGATCCTGAGAAACTCCCCACCCAAGTGCTGTATGATCAGCACGGACTACCGTGGAATTGAAACCATCACCCGAGAAAGGAGAATTTTCTACAGGAGTTTCACCATCCCTTTAGTAAGTTCTCCAATCTCTCAAGTTCAGTACCGAGTTTGTCGAAGTAGCGAAGTCGAAGTAGTGAATTTGAGAGATCCTAAAATCATCCGAAAAGGAAAGGAGGCAATAATGTTTGGACTGATTGATCGAGTTCGGCGCCAACGCTCCGAATCTTGTACTAAAGTCCCCGAAAGGAGAGAGTACGATGATTCAGGAATGCCCATTCCTCAATGCGAAGCAGAGAAGCTTCAGATGAGGTTTCACATGACCCCTCGTCTTCACGCGGCCATCCCCGGCGGTCTGCACAACAACTAAACGCAGGGTCCCCGCAAGGGCTATCTTCTGGAGGAAGCACCTATTACACTTTCTTGTGCTTCCTCCTCATCCTCCAGCTCATAAATCTTTTGTGGGCTGAAAGATGGGATTCCGCGGAAATCGCTGAATAAGCAATCCGCGGCTCCGGCAGATGCTCGGAGGAAAGCCCTAAAAATAAATAAAGGAAAGGAGGATATTATGAAAACGGTAAGGATTGTTACCCCGATATCTTTGCTTGCGGTAATGGTAGTGGTAATCCTTGGATTAGGAGTAGGCATAGGAGGAGCGATAAACCAATATGTTTTCCAAACTCCTACTCCTCCAACACTCCAGAGAGAATGGTCTGATAAAATGGAATTCTTTGACCAATTCCTCGATAGGATCCCACTTCACGAGGATGTAAATCGTGACATCACTTTTGAGGATTATCGCGGACAGGCCTACGCTCTCGGCTGGTATTATTTCAGTATGATGGATCAAGGTTTTTTTGAAGCCAAAAGAATCTACGAGTTACATAATTTTTCTTCCGACGAGGAAATTATCAATTTTCTCAACAATGAAGATTATGGATTATGTAGACACCGCGCCCCAGTAGCGATTTGGCTTCTGAAGTTTAAAAATCCTAATGATCCGATA